>Ga0190284_1000430_pt1 | contig 24695 bp, 23 predicted proteins | sample 48691812_MG_FD_161668 | JGI IMG/M metagenome (GOLD analysis project Ga0190284, IMG submission 161668) | Hydrothermal vent microbial mat bacterial communities from Southern Trench, Guaymas Basin, Mexico - 4869-18-1-2_MG | ecosystem: Environmental > Aquatic > Marine > Hydrothermal vents >...
TTTTTTAAAGTGTGAAGAATTCCGATTTCCGTTCCGATAACAAATTCTTGCTTGTCTGATTCTTTACAAAACTCAAGAATTTGAGATGTGCTTCCGATAAAATCCGCCTGCTCAAGAACTTCGTGAGTGGCTTCCGGATGGATGCAAACCGGCGCATCAGGATGTGCTGCCCTCGCCTCCTCAACGTCGCGCTCTAAAAACCGGTGATGGGTCGGACAATAACCCGGCCACAAAACAATATTTCTTCCGGTTTTTCTCCGGACATAATCACCAAGGCTCTGGTCGGGCACAAATAGAATCTCTTTGCCGGCAGGCAGCGATTTAATAACTCTAACAGCATTAGCTGACGTGCAGCAGACATCTACTTCAGCTTTTATTTCAGCCGAACAATTCACATAAGCAACGGAAAGTGCCCCCAGATGTTCCGACTTGAATTGAATCAGCTCTTTTTTTGCAAGCATGTTTGCCATTGGGCAGCCAGCGTTCGGGTCAGGCAAAAGCACAGTTTTTTTTGGCGAGAGAATTTTAGCTGTTTCGGCCATGAAATGAACTCCGCAGAAAACTATAACGTCTGCGTCGGTGGAAGCCGCCTGCTGTGACAAGCCAAGCGAATCGCCAGCGAAATCAGCTATATCCTGGACTTCTCCGCGCTGATAATTATGCGCAAGAATTACCGCGTTTTTCTCTTTTCTTAATTCATTAATTTGCTCAATTATACTTTTCATTATAGGAAGATATTTAAAAGGACGTTAAATACGTAAAAGACGTTAAGGACATAAAAAAATAAAAACCTGACCCTTGACACCTGACACCCGACACCCGGATACCCAAAGTTACATTATACCAAAACTTATTGACAAAGTTAAGGTTATAAAGTAAAATAAAGGTTTGAAACTTGAAATTGGAAATTGGAAATTAAAAAATGATAACATCTGCACATAAAAAAAACTGGCGGAATTTTCTGATTGTTCAGATAATTACTTTTTCGAGAATTCCCCTCGCAATTATGTTTGCGGTTTTACTTATTGTCAACCGGGAAACAGTTTTAAATGGCTCTTTTGCTTATTCCGCCCTGCTGCTTTTTATTCTTATTCTGTGCGAACTCACCGACCTTATAGACGGGATTCTCGCAAGAAAACTCGGGCTTGTAAGCGAACTCGGTTCCATGCACGACCCTTACTCAGACAGCATTTCAAGAATGATAGTTTTCTGGGCGCTTGGAATGGTGAACCTGACTTTTATGACAGTTGTTCTCATTATGGCTTTCAGAGACGTTACCGTTGCTTATTGCAGAATCGTTCTTACAAAAAACCAGAAACCTGTCTCGGCAAAATGGAGCGGAAAAGTTAAAGCGGTTATCCAGGGAAGTGCAGCAATGATTATTTTACTTGGACCGTTGTACTGGAATTGGACCGGAAATTGGACAGCGCCCTCCTTATCCTGGATTGTAATCTTAGCAACTTTGGCGTCTATTTTTGAGTATGCAGTCGCAGCGATAAAAAGCGTAAAAGAAAAGTTTGAGGATTAAACTTTATTTGTTATTTGAAAATCGAAATTTGACTTTTGACTTTTGACCTTCCAACCTTTCAGCCTTTAGACTTTTGTATCCGTGGCTAATAAAATCAAATCATCCCGATGCACCGCCGCAGGACCGAAAGTCATTCCTAATATTTCTTTTATTTGATTCGAGCGGCATCCCTTAATTTTATTCATATCTTCAGCGTTATATCTCGAAATTCCTCTTGCTATTTCAGTCTGCTCGGAATCTATAATACTGATTGTATCACCTCTTGAGAAATTACCTGTGACATTGACTATCCCTGAGGGAAGCAGGCTGCTGTTTTTTTCTGTCAGGGCTTTTACTGCGCCGGCATCAACGATAATTTTAGCAGCCGGAGCAGGCCCTGCAAAAATCCAGCGTTTTCTGCTTTCGAGTGGGGTCTCCAGAGCAGGAAATAAAGTGCCGACTTTTTCTCCTTTTATAACTTGAAGAATTACTTCGGAATGATGCCCGGCAGCAATAACAACGTCTGCGCCCGAGCGCCGGGCAACGTCCGCGGCATGAAGCTTGGTGCTCATCCCGCCTGTTCCAAGCCCCGTGCCACTTTCCCCGGCAAATTTATGAATATCTTTGCAAAGGTTAACAACTTCGGGAACTAATTCAGCTTCAGGATTTGTTCGCGGATCGGAAGTGAAAAGCCCCGGCTGGTCAGTTAGCAAAATCAGCAGGTCTGCTTCCGAAAGAATTACTGAAAGCGCCGAAAGGTTGTCATTGTCTCCTACTTTAATTTCTTCGGTCGCCACAGCGTCATTCTCGTTTATTATCGGAATAATCTTATGTTCAAGAAGCGTTTGAATAGTGTCCCGAGCGTTGAGAAATCTCCTGCGGTCTTCCATATCTGCTTTAGTCAGCAGCATCAAACCTAAATTAATATCATTTTCTTTGAAAAGGGATTCCCAGACATGCAATAAATGGCTTTGGCCGACAGCCGCAAGCATCTGTTTATTTGTAATAGAATCCGGAATATCGGGAAACCCAAGCCTTTCACGCCCGGCGGCGATCGCGCCGGAAGTGCAGATTATTACATCAATATTCTTTTTGTGCAATTCCGAGCACTGGCGAACCAGCGTCCTCATATGCTCAACATCAAGTTTTGGAGAGCCGCTGGTTAGGACGCTTGTGCCTAATTTTATAACAACACGTTTGTACATAATTGTTGGAGTACACAGCTTTAGCGTGAAGAATTGAATTTTTGGATTGTTGGATTAATGGATTAAAGAATTTTAATTAAGTTATATAACAGTAAAATTTTTATCGTTTTTTAATTTCTTGTCAAAAGTATAAGTATTCTTAACATTAGCAGTATTTGCCACTTCACTAATAATATAATCTGAAAAATCTCCCTTTCCGTCTTTGAATCGGGATATTGCTGAATAAGCAACGCTTTCCTGCTCGATTACAAAACCATTTGTAGCCAGTAATTCATGAATAACCTTAACAATTGTTGCTTTTGAAATTCTCGCGCAAGATTTTAACACCCAAACTAATTCGCACAATACTACAAGCGAAATGAAGCATCCTTCTTTTTTAATTGCATGCTTTTCTATTACTTCAGTCGCTCTTTTTAACTGCTTATCGTCATCTTCAAGAAGGTAACGCGCAATTACATTTGTGTCTAACGCTATCATGCTGCTCCCATTTTTGAAATTGCTTTATTCATATCTTCCACTGATATTTTGGGTCGTTTAGGATCGTGAAGCATTCCTTTCAGTCTGCGAACGTCTTTGCTCGCCTGTTCAATTATAACATGTTTGTCATCAGTTACAACAAACTCAACTTTTATTCCTTGCTTAAGGCCTAAAGTCTCCCGGATTAATTTAGGAACAGTAATTTGCCCTTTACTTGTCATTACAGCTGTAGCAGTCATATGAAATCTCCTTACTAATTATTACTTCCTTATTCTATTGTAAGGAATTGAATGTAATTTGTCAAGTTTTTATTATAAAGAGCTTTAAATAAAAAAGGGCCAATGTTACCAAAGGCCCCAGAATAATAATTATTGTTTGTTTTTATAAATATTTAAGGAGCGGAACGCTGAAATCCAATACTCCATTCTTCCGTTTCTTCTAAATGATAGTCAGCTCAGTCTCCGCGTCGAAAAAGTGCGCAAACTCCATGCGGAACATTATATCAATTGTTTCGCCTGTTTTGCATTTTTCATGCCCGTCTACTTTAGCTATGAAACAGTGAGAATCTATCGCGAGATAAAGATAAGTTTCTGCTCCCATAGGCTCGATAACATCGACAAGGGCTTTCGCGCAATGGTCAGGATTCGCTCCTTCAACATTAATAATGTCATTTATATGCTCTGGCCGGACGCCGAAAGAGACATTTTTCCCGATGTAACTCTGCAGCGCTTGTGCCTGTTCGTCAATTGTTTTAACTTTAAAAGATCCTGCGTCTACCCAAATCCCGTTGTTTTCAGAAACAACTTTTGCATCAATAAAATTCATTGGGGGGCTGCCGATGAATCCCGCGACAAACTTGTTTTCAGGATAATCGTAAAGCTTAATAGGATCGGCGATCTGCTGAATGAATCCGTCTTTCATAACAACAATTCTGTCGCCCATAGTCATAGCTTCTACCTGGTCGTGAGTAACATAAATCATTGTTGCCATAAGTTTAGTGTGCAGCTTGGAGATTTCTGTTCTCATCTGAACACGCATTTTCGCGTCCAAGTTTGAAAGAGGTTCGTCGAAAAGAAAAACTTCAGGTTTTCTAACTATCGCTCGGCCCACAGCTACACGTTGGCGCTGTCCGCCGGAAAGCTGTTTAGGTTTCCTGTGAAGATATTCTTCCAGCCCGAGAATTTTCGCGGCGTCCTTTACTCGTTTGTCGATTTCTGCTTTCGGATATTTCCTAAGCTTAAGCCCGAAAGCCATATTTTTATAAACGGTCATGTGGGGATACAAAGCATAGTTCTGAAAAACCATTGCTATGTTTCTGTCTTTTGGGGGAACATCGTTGACCAGCCTTTCACCAATATAAATTTTGCCTTCTGTGATTTCTTCGAGTCCGGCCACCATTCTCAGAGTAGTAGATTTTCCACATCCGGAAGGGCCTACGAGCACAACAAACTCCTGGTCTTCTACCTTCAGGTTAAAATCATCTACCGCGACAACATTTCCGTCATATACTTTTTTTACGTTTTTTAAAGTTACTTCAGCCATAATTTACCTCTTATTATTAATCGTTACGCGAACTGCGGGAGCGTTACTTAACAGGACCCGAAGACCACTCTTTGCATTTAAGATAATTTTGAAATATTATACTCTTTTTAAGAAAATTTTACAACATTTCATTTTTTTGGTTTTTTTGGTATAATATTGAAACACCGCTATGAAAAAGAAAACAAAAAATAAGAACCCTTCAAATTTTCAGCGCCATTCAAATTCTTTTTTTGCCGATTTTTCTTTAAATGATAAAAGAATTTGGATAAAAGGCCTGCTTGTGGACTGCCCTTTGGGAATCCCGTTAGATGACTGCCCCGCAAACTCATTGAGATACCTTCCTATCGACCAATTCGCGGAAATCGTTAATAACATGTCTGAAGAACAAGTCAATTGTATCATTGAATACCATGAAGGCTGTTCGGCGGAGAGGGCAGAAAACGATAAGTAAAATTGTTTTAATTGACCTAAAAATTGAAGAATGTTTTCTTTGGAATCTGAACTATAGAAATTTGGTTAATTTAATTATATCCCAAACAACTCCTTCGCGTTTTTGGTTGTTATTCTTTCCACTTCCTCAAAACTCATTTGTTTTATTTCCGCGAGGGCTGATATCACTTCCCTAACACAAAAAGGTTCGGCGGCAGGAACAGGATAGTTGTCGGTTCCTATAAACGGGCTGTCTGTCTCTACAAGAATTCTTTCTAAAGGAACAAATTCAGCAAGCTTTTTATTTTTTTTTGTTTGCTTGCGGGTAACTACACCTGAAAACCCGACATAATAACCAAAGTCAAGAAAAGGTTTGATTTGTTCATGGCTGCATGAACAGCTGTGCAAAACTCCTCTAACTTCGGGAAATTTTTTTAAGATTTCCAAAAGGTCGTTATAAGCTTTCCGGCAGTGAATTATCACGGGCAATTTGTTATCCCGCGCTACAGACATTTGAAACTCAAACAGCATCTTTTGGGAGTACCACTCCACGGATTCTTTTTTACAATCAACAAAATCTCCCTTTGAAGGGGGGGCCGCGACAGCGGCGGGGGATGTTATTTTTGTATAATCCAACCCTATCTCCCCGATTGCTATAGAGCCGGTAATGTCCAGCTCTTTTTCTAATTTTTCAACCGTGTAACCATTGATAAATAAGGGATGCAGCCCGACAGCAAAAAAGATATCGCGGTTCAATTCTGAAAGTTTTTTTGCGTTTTTCCACGAATCTTTATCATATCCGGGGATAATAAAACCTGTAACTCCGTCGGCTCTCGCTTTCTCAAGGACTTCCGGCAGCCTGGAATTTAAAGGGTCGTCAGTTAAATGAGTGTGCGTATCAATCATAAATCAGTTAATTTAACGTTAAATAGTAAAAATTATACAAAAAAAACTGAAAATATGCTATAATAAATTTAATAACGACGAATAAAACAAATATATGAAAATAAGAATTATTACACTTTTATCATTTTTGCTAATTACCGTTATTACTGGAAACGCGGCAATTCATTTTACGGAAGATTTTAATACTTTTACCGGCTACAGCTATTCAGATGCCGACTTTACTCTTAACGGGAGGGTTTGGCGCAGAACAGAAGTTATGGCAGAATTCCCAGAGAATTCCAGAGGAGGCACAGGAAGCGCAGCGAGGATTAACGACGACACTTCAGACGCTTGTTTAATCGCACCGGCAGTTAATACTGTTGGAACAGTCAGTTTCTGGCACCGTGAACTGAACACTGGCGGTGGAACTTTTAAAGTTCAGAAATCCATTGACGGTGGAGCGTATACCGATGTTGACTCCCATTCTTTCAGCGGGCAAACTTTTACTTACTACAGCTTTGACGTAAATGACAACCAGAACAATATCCGGATAAAAATTCTAAGCGACGATAATACCGGGCATTTGATTATAGATGATATGACAATAACAGATTTCGGGGGAAGCCCCGGCCCAACCAACAAGCCGGGCATCGAATCTATCGCGCATAGCGTTTCGCCGACAAACAACCAGCCCGTTACCGTTTTTGTTTCAGCGTATGACGACGTTGCCACGCTGGAAGAAGTAAATGTTATTTATTCGCAAAATGACTGGAGCTCATCTTCAAGCATTTCGGCATCGCTGGTTGAAGGAAAAGTTTTTTCAGCGACTTTGCCTGCTTTCGGCGCTGGAACTACTATAAAATACACTGCTTCTGCTAAAAATTCTTATACCAATTATGCTTACGCTTCTGTTTCAAACACTTTTACAGTCCGGTCTTCAGATATTATCGACGGAAGCTATACCTGCAGAGTTATGTCTGCAAATACTACGAGCGGAAATGACCAGGCGTACGAGAGCCCCGGCATTCGCATTTTCCAGGGTTTAAAACCTGATATCGTCGGTATACAGGAATTTAATTATGAAAGCGGTTCGCTGCGTGATTTGGTTGATACGGCTTTTGGCACAGGATACTATTATTATTGCGAGGGCGGAAGCGAACAAATACCGAACGGTATTATTAGCCGCTGGCCGATTACTGCTTCCGGCGAATGGGAAGACGTTGAAGTCAGCAACAGGGATTTTGCATGGGCTACTATAGATATCCCCGGCACAAAAAATCTTCATGTCGTCAGCGTTCATCTTTTGACAGCCGGAGCGGCTGTGAGAAACAATGAAGCTACAGTGATAAAAGCCCAGGTCCAGGCGAATTTCTCAACAAGTGATTATGTTGTTGTAGCCGGCGATATGAACACTGACAACCGCTCCGAAAGTTGTATAAATACTTTAAAAAGCATCCCTCTAAGCGATGCGCATATTCCAAAAGACCAGAACAGCGACGACGACACAAACGCAAGCCGCGCCAAACCTTATGACTGGGTGCTTCCGAACCCCACTTTAAATAGTCGCCATGTAGCTACAATTGTTGAAGGCCATAGTTTTGCCGACGGGCTTGTTTACGACAGCCGCATTACTTCGCCATATTCCATGCTGCCTTCTCCGATTCTGTCCGGAGATTCCGGCGCGGCAAACATGCAGCACATGGCAGTAGTAAAAGATTTTCTTATTTCCGGAAGCGGAACTACGACTAATTTCACTCCTGTGCTGAATTATGTAAACAACCAAACAGCGGAAACAGGCGTTCCGATTAGCTTTTCAATAATAGCGACTGACGCTGATAACGACCAAATAACCCTTACTTGTTCTGACGCTTCGCATTTTACCTCTTCTCCTGCAAGCGGAAGTATAACAGGAGAATATTCCTGGACGCCTACAGAATTGGATTGCGGCAACCATGCAATTTTATTTACCGCGGAATCAACCGATCTTTACTCCCGCCAGATGATAAACATAACAGTCATTCCGGAACCTTTTGCATTTGGGATTTTAGGATTTGGAGTTTTGATTTTGATTCGCCGTAAATAAATCATTTTTTTATCAATGTAACCGAAATTTTCAATTTCGAACTTTTTCAAAATCGTATCCGCGCTGCAGCGGGACAGGGATTTTGGTTACATTTAAAAACCAAATTCCAATCCTTGATTTTTCACGCTAATGTTGATATAATTCAACGTTTATTAACTGATAATTAACAAATTAATATGGTATTAAGGTTGCTTCTTATAATTATTTGTTCTGCCCTGCCTTTAATGGGCGCGGGCACAAAACCCACGGTTGTCAAGCCTCCGATAGCAGCTGCTTCAAAGCCAAATCCTTCCTGGACTTACAAAGGCGTAATCGCGGGCAACAAGCTGAAGGTAAAATACGTCTCTCAAATTCCTTCAGGAATACTAATAGATATAAACTCCGGAAAAATTCTCTGGTCTAAACTGTCAAAAGAAAAAAAAGAAATTGCTTCTATGACAAAAATGATGACTGTTTTGCTCGCCATGGAAGCTGTGGACAGAGGCGAAATTTCTTTGAACGATATAATACCGGTCTCCAAGGCTGCAGCTAAAATAGGCGGCAGCCAGGTTTACCTCGACCCCAAAGAAAGTTTTACTCTCGGGGAATTGTTAAAAACAATTATGATTGTCAGCGCAAACGATTCCTCTCATCTTGTCGCCGAAGCAATTTCAGGAAATGTAAACTCTTTTGTAAAAATGATGAACAAAAGAGCTAAAGAACTTGGCATGAACAACACTGTTTTTTGCAATCCTCACGGTCTGCCTTTGAGAAACCAGAAAAATGTAAGCACGGCTTATGATATGGCTATCCTTGCCAACAAACTTTTGAAGTACCCCCAGGTTGTTTCATGGGCTTCCACTTGGATGGATACTTTCAGAAGCGGGAAATTTCAACTGGTTAACCATAACAAACTTGTAAAAACCGCAAAAGGCGTTGACGGAATGAAAACAGGTTATTATAGAAAAGCTGGTTTTTGTGTTGCTACAACTGCCATCCGCAATAACAGGAGGCTTGTTGCCGTGGTAATTGGAGCCAAAACAAAAAATCTGAGAAACTCCTTTGTTAAAAACTTATTAGATTGGGGAGAGAGAAAATTTTAGATTTTTAATTTTTGATTTTATAATTTCAAATTTACAATTTACAATTTGTAATTTACAATATAATTTCTATGAAAAAACTTCTTGTAACAAGCGCGCTTCCTTATTCTAACGGTCCTATTCACATAGGCCATATAGCGGGGGCGTACCTTCCCGCGGATATTTTTGTAAGGTATCAAAAACTCTGTAAAAACGATGTAGTGTTTATCTGCGGAACCGACGAGAATGGGGCGGCTATCACTATCGCTGCTTTGAAACAGAAAGTTTCTCCTCAAGCGCTTGTTGATAAATATTATGAATTAAACAAGGAGAGTTTTGAGAAGCTCGGAATAATTTTTGATAATTTTTCCAGGACTTCAAGGCAGATACATCACAAAACCGCGCAGGACTTTTTTGTAAAACTGAATGAAAAAGGGCTCCTAAACAAAAAAGAAACTCAGCAGCTTTACTGCAAAGTAGATAACATGTTTCTTGCCGACAGGTATGTTTCCGGGACATGCCCCAACTGCGAGTATGATGACGCTCGAGGCGACCAATGCGAAAAATGCGGTTCAGCTTTAGACCCTCTTTCTTTAAAAGGCCCCAGATGCTCTATCTGCGGAAAAGAACCGGAAATCAAGTCCACTTCCCATTGGTATCTGCCGCTTGGAAAGTTCCAGCCGGAACTTGAAGAATGGCTCGGAAAGAAAAAAGACTGGAAAGATAATGTCATGAACTACTGCAAAGGATGGTTCAAGGAAGGGCTTCGAGACAGGGCAATTACACGCGACCTGGAGTGGGGAGTGCCTGTTCCCGTGCCCGACGCGCAGGGAAAAGTTATGTATGTCTGGTTTGAAGCCCCTATCGGTTATATTTCTTCAACAAAAGAATGGGCGGAAGAAAAAGGCAACCCGGACTTGTGGAAAGATTACTGGCTTAATCCCGAATGTGAGCTTATTCATTTTATCGGAAAAGACAATATAGTTTTTCACGCGATTTTCTGGCCGGCTACTCTCATGGGCGTGCGCGAATTTAATTTGCCAACGCAAATTCCCGCCAACGAATTCCTGAACCTTGAAGGCAGGAAAATATCGACAAGCAAAAACTTTGCCGTATGGGTTCCCGATTACCTTAAAAACTGGGATCCGGATATCTTGCGGTACACTCTTGCAGCAAACCTGCCGGAAAGCAAGGACGCGGATTTTTCCTGGCGCCTTTTCCAAAAATGTAACAACGGCGAATTGGCGGATATTCTCGGAAACTTTATAAACAGAACTTTGACTTTTATTTCTAAAAGGCTTGATAATACTATTCCCGAAGCCGTAAAAACCGAAATGGCTGATTCCGATTTCATTGAAGAAATCAAACAACTTGCTGATGAAGCGGGTGCTTTAATAGACACTTATAAAATTCGCGCAGCTACTCATAAGATCATGGATATAGCCCGCGCGGCAAACCGTTATTTTGATTCTTCAGAACCCTGGAAAACAAGAAAAACAAACCCCGAAAAGTGTCAGACTACACTCCATTACTGCTGCCTCGCTATAAGAACTTTAGCAATTTGTTTTTACCCGGTTATCCCTTTTACTTGCGATAAAATCTGGAGCATGATGGGCTTTGACGCGAAAGTTTCAGACTCTAACTGGTCTGATGCTGTTTCTGATGTTAATATTGAAGGTACAGAATTAGGAAATATAGAAATTCTTTTTCAAAAAATCGAAGAAGAAGATATTCAGGCGGAAATCGAGAAGTTAGGGCTTTGAAAGTCCCCCATAATAAAGGGGGTTAGGGGGTTGTTATTTGAAACTTGAAATTGGAAATTTGTCTTTTTAGTCTTTTTTGTCCTTAAAGTCCCTGATTAAATTTATGAATACCACTCTTTACATTTTAGTTTTTGCGTCATTTTTCTTTTCAGCCTGCTCGACAGTTAAAAAAACTTCCGCGGGCGCTGCTATTCCTTTTGCGGCAATCGGAGACACCCTTGTCGCTCCTTTTCAATTGATTGGAGACTGCTCCACGCCGTTAATCAACATGGGCGATGACCATTACATGGAAAAGTATGATGAAAACAAGCATAAAACTACTTTAATGTTCGCAACGGCAACTTCCTGGGTTTATTATTTCCCCGGCTATTTCTGCTTGCCTTTTGATGTTTCCACTCCTGACAATTATTATCCAATGACAAAAGCTTGCGTGGATACAATCAGTTCCGACGAGAAAAATGACAAGCCAAAGAAAATCAAAGCTCGTTACAGGAAAACGCCACCAAGAGAAGATTTCAAGGAATGGTGAAGAAATTACGAATTATGAATTGTAAATTAAAATTCAAAATTTTATATTTCCTCCAATACAACCGATACGCAATCAATTAACACATAATAATTTTTTGACTTTTTGTTTTTTCCGGCAACGGTTGTTTTTATTTTGTGTTTCCCTTTATTCAATTCAATTTCTCCAAGCTCTTTCAAGCCAGCCGCCGTTGTATGTGGAAACATAATAAGGCTGCGTCCCCGGCGTGCCTTCAAATTCAATTGCAACCGGAATTATAAATCCGGGAACAGTTACTGTAGGTTCGCGATTTGTTGAAACCGGTGCAAACGGTTTGTGCGGCTCTTTTTGATACCAAAATGCCGTGCTCGTAAAATCTGCTTTTGCTTCATTAAATATTCTTTGGCCGTGTTCAATTTCAACACTGATATCTTTTTCTTTCTCAGGCGGATCTTCTCTGTTCCATCGGGCATGAAAATATAAAGTATCTTCAGGCAACTTTTTATATTCGGCGCCAAGAAAATGATAGAAAATTATTATCGGATGTTTAGAATTATTTGTAACTTCTATTTTTCCATTTCTCTTAAAAGGCATTGGAAAATATGAAAAATATCCTTTTGGCAGGCAAATTTATTATTGTCAACAAAATTCTTTTATTTTTACATACTCTTTTCATCAATTCTAAATACGGTTCTACATTTTTGTCTTCTGTTACCGGGCGTGTGAAAAATATTATTTGATTTATATTAAGTTTATCTAACTGCAATTCGACTTTTCTTGAATGCTTTTCCAAATCCTTATTTTCAAGCCTTAAATCGTAATCCGGAATCAATTCATTGTAGCTAATAAGTCCAAATTTCCCCGATAAAATATAACTGTCTAACTTTAAAATCTCTCCCGAAAAAACAACATTCCTGATCCTGTCACTTTGATAGCGTTCAATTGCAGGCAATAATTCTACACTATGATTTTTCTTGCCGGAGCAGTAAGTAACAAATATTGTTTTTGAGCAACTCATAGTTTATGTATATAAAATTTTTTCGAGTACAAATCAAATTTACTCTTTGCTATGGAATGCTTTGATGGTCAATATTTTTTATCCGATACCAGCACAAAAGTTCTTCACGCGAAGGAATTTCCGGCTCTTGCCCTTCAGGACTGTCAAGATAATAAAACGCCGCTGATGAAAAAGCAAAAGGTTTAAGCCTGTCCAGTTCCCACGGATTTACAAACTCAAAACTTATCCGGTTATTAAACCGAATAGCATCTTCATCATGAATTCTGTACATTGCAATGCTTGAGTTCAAAGTATCCTTAGAAGGCACGCCGTGCAATTCACCCGTAAATTCTCCTTCGCGGAAATACCAACCGCCGAGAAAATAATCTTCAAGTCCCGTGCCTACAATTCTCGGGGTTTCCCAGTCGTCATCAATATAAATATATTCCGGCGCTTCAAGAAAACTCAAATAGTTTCTCTCTTCACCCTGGGCGGAAAGCACACAACCTGCAAGGTGACCTTTCCCCTGCGCTTCGAGAATTTTAACAGGGTCCGTGCCTTTGTTTTTACCTGCTCGGAACTGCGCGTGAAAATACCCTTCATCCTCCAACGGCTCTTCCGGCACCTGGTACAACACATTCATGAAAATATCCGGCTCGATAAGTTCATCAAGATTTTCTATTTCTATTTTAAATCCTTTTTTAAATGGCATTGGGAATTTGCAGAAAAATCCTCCGCTTGACATTCCGAAATATTTTGAACTGAAGTTCGCGTTCTCGCACAACCCGTTTCCGAAAAAATCTCCTGCCGGACATTCAACTGCAGGTTTTTCACAGCCGTCCCAGTATATTCGAAGAATTAAAGTCTTGAGAATCGTCTGGCTTATCGGAGCCGAAGTGTTCCAATGCTGCCAGAACCAGCCCGGAAAAGTCATCTACAATTGGTATATGGTTCCCTGTCCTTCAACTTCACCGATAGTTACTTTTTCGCCTTTAGGAACAATAACTGTCTTAGTATTTTTTTCAAGATTAAAAGTAGTTAGTTGTTTTGTAGTTTCGTTTTTAAATTTAGCAATATCGTTGTTCATTTTTTTATATTCCCCCTTTAAGGTCAAAAGTTTCTTCTTCGAAAACGGAAAGGTCCGCCATGCCGCCACGAACAGTTTTAATTTCAAGCCCATCACGTTCGGCAACAAAATCGTCTTGCCCAAGTTGCTTTTCGGAGTTATCAAAAACAGTAACCTTTGCGCCCGCGGCTGCTAAGACAGTGCCCTGCTGTCCGCCGCCGGAAGCCAGGCACAAAACCTTTGCGCCCTTCAAAGACGGAAACCAGTTTTTCGGGACAGGAACCGTCGGAGTCAGAAATATTTCCCACTCCCTTTTCCGCGCTTTTTCGATTTCTTCCAACGAAACAGGGACAGTCCACGGATTTTTATTATCAACCTGTTTGTCCCACGCTTTTCTGTTATGTTCTGTTATCATCATTGTTCAATAATTATAAAGAATTTAATAAAAAAAGAAAAGAAAATCACCGAAAAAATTGAATTTTCTTGACATGAGAATAATAAAGTGATATAATGTATATAAACCTTGAGATAATAATTCATTAATTAAGGAGTTTCTCATGAAAAAAATCATTTTACTTTCCGCAATATTAATTTCTGTTTTCTCTATTCAACTCTCTTTGGCAGCGCCGTCTTTGACAATTACTAAACCTCCGGTAATTCCTAACCCAAGCTGGACAGGGCCAGGTTCTCCTCCGCTGCCAGTACCACCGGGAGACCCGCATGCGGAACAAGGTCAGTGGTTTGTTGACCGGGGTGGAACGATTTTTACCAACCGGACACACGAATTTTATGATAATGTTACTAATTTCGGTGGCGGTTATATGAGCTGCACGGCAATTTTCGGATTTGTGTCAGCAATAACTTATCAGGGCGGTCCTGGAACTCCTATTACTGCTTTTGATATTGATGCAACTATTTTTAATGATATTCCGGCACTTTCACCATGGGCAAGCGGGAACAACAGTCATGACGAGCAACGCCTTTATAACGGCTTGGAAGATCAAAAAATGGAAGGTCCGCTTCTTGACGTAAAACTTGCAGCGGAATTTTCTGTAGATGACACTCTCCCATATTTCCCTCCTGCTTGGGTTCCGCCATATACTGACAGGCAACCTTATATCGTAGCTAAAAACCATGACCAACTTGCCTGGTATTGCTGGACAGATGACCCTGAAGCCCAACAACCTCCAGGAAATTTCCATGTCCCTACATGGGATTTCGGAAGCATTCCTATGGGAGGTTCAGCCAACCGAATTATGAGTTTTGCTATTCCTACTCCGCTGCCGGTAACTGACCCGCGTTATACAGTCATTACTAACTCCTATTATACAGGAGCCGATGTTCTAATTAATCGTACAACTTCGTTGAAAATCAGCGACTGGATAGAAGACATTTATCTAGACACAGGCGTGCCGTATCCTGATGAAGTTGATCACAGCAGCGATGTTTCGGTCTTTCATAACATTCCCGAGCCGGGAATGTTTGCCGGAATTGCGTTGAGTATTTTAGCTTTTTTAAGAAAATTCATGAAGTAATCTTTAAAGCATCACTAACTGATAAGGCTGTAGAGAATTAATTTTTTCTGCAGCCTTTTTTTAAAAAGAAGTTTGTTAACCTTTTGGGTTAAATATATTTGTGAGACTTGTGTGACTCGTAGGATCTGTAAACTGCGGTTTTCAGTTCAAGAGTTTTTTCTATAATTTTTTCTTGAATTATACATTCTTTCTCTTAATCCACCTTCTTTTAAAAACTCATTTTCTAAACTTTTTATCTGATGGTTTAGCAAGTATGTGCATTGATTGATTAGGCAAATTGCTATGTTTGCGCAAACGTCGGCCGGGCGGTTTTTGAAGAATTTAACGAATGTCAGGCGTAAAGCTTCCTCGGGAGAATTAGGTTTTTGTGACTCTTGGGACTTGTGTTCAGTTGCTTTCGCAACTGCGATACTCGTCTCACTCGTCTCACTTGTCCCACTACTCTCACTCTCCTTTGGCAATTCTATTTTCCCTGAAGCTAATCGTCTTACATAACTTGCTTTCTCAGAATTTTTATCCCATTGCTCAAATTCCCCTGTTCTTAAATAATCTAAAAAATCTTCTAACAATTCTTCTAAACTTGCACGAGCTACATTTGTTAGTTTTATTTCTGTTTCTTTAGATGTTCCTGATGCCATTGACCCTTCAATGATATTTTGTTTTCCGCTTCTCGCAGCCTGAACCATTTGATCAATAGTTCTATCATATTTTTGAAGAAATCTTTTACAAAATATTACTGTGCAATCATAAATAATTACAGATTTTTGATATGATATCAATTTTTTATAATTTCCATGTTTAGGAATAAAACCGGGATTCGGGTTTTTGGGAGGCATTGTTTTTGAATAATTTGGGTTAATAGGCTTGTGAGACTTTTGGGACTTGTGGGACTTGTGTAGTTGCTTTAGAAACTGTTACACTCGTCTCACAAGTCCCGCTTCTATGGTTACGCGCGGAGAATCTCCAGAAACGCCTTCTGTGGTATGTTCACTTTTCCCACCTGCTTCATCCGTTTTTTGCCGGCTTTCTGTTTTTCAAGAAGTTTCCGTTTGCGGCTGACATCTCCGCCGTAACATTTCGCGGTAACATCTTTTCTTAAAGCGCGAACAGTTTCGCGGGCAATAACCTTTCCGCCGATAGCCGCCTGGATAGCAACAGCAAACTGTTGTGGCGGGATAACTTCTTTGAGCTTTTCCGCAAGTGCGCGGCCGCGATGGTATGCTCTGTCCCGATGAACAATAGTTGAAAAAGCGTCAACAGGTTCTCCGTTAAGCAGAATGTCAAGCTTAACCAAGTCACTTTTGCGAAATCCGATATGCTCATAATCCAGGCTCCCGTAACCTGAAGTAGCCGACTTGATTTTGTCATAAAAATCTATAATAATTTCGTTCAGTGGAATCTCAAAATGAAGGATGACTCTTTTGGAGTCCAAAGATTCGGTAGTTTTCATTTCTCCGCGCCTGTCAAGCGCAAGCTGCATTACCGCTCCGATTCTGTCAACCGGAGTCACAACAAAAGCATCGACGTAAGGTTCATCAATTTCATCTATCTCGCTTATATCGGGAAGATGCAGCGGGTTGTCAATTTCTTTAATTTCACCATTTTTTAGAAGTACCTGGTAGATGACGCTCGGGGATGTAGCGATAAGGTTCATGTTGAACTCGCGGTCAAGACGCTCCTGGATAATCTCCATGTGAAGCAGCCCAAGAAACCCGCAGCGGAAACCAAAACCCAAAGCTATAGAGTTTTCCTGTTCATAAACAAAAGAAGCATCATTAAGTTTCAGCCTGGCGAGAGCTCTTTGAAACTCTTCGTAATCGCTTGCGTCAACAGGATAAAGCCCGCTGAAAACCATTGGATGGCATTCTTTAAATCCCGGAAGCGGTACTTCAGCGGGGTGCCGGTTGTGAGTTACCGTGTCCCCTACTTTCACATTTGCGGCGTCTTTAATAGCCGCGGTAAAATACCCTACTTCACCAGGCCCGAGCTGCTTTATCGGTTTCATTTTGGGAGTAAAAACTCCGAGCTCGATAATCTCGAACTTCAATCCGTTAGACATGAACTCAATAGTGTCCCCGCTTTTAATGACGCCAGAAAACACTCTGCCGTAAACTACAACTCCGCGATAAACATCATAAGAAGAATCGAAGACAAGCCATTTCAGCCGTGATCCGTGGTCCGTAGTCCGAGATCCGTCTTCAGTCTTCTGTCCTCCGACAGATTGCTCGCGCTGGGAAGCGCGGCTTACTTCCGGTGGTGGAACCAGTTCAATAACTTTATGCAAAAGTTCTTCAACTCCTTCACCGGTTTTTGCGCTGATTCTTAGTATTTCTTCAGGTTCTATCCCAAGAAGCTCGACCATCTGTTCTGTGCATGACTTAACGTCAGCGGCGGGAAGGTCAACTTTGTTAAGCACGGGAATAATCACCAGGTCGTTTTCTAAAGCCAGATGAACATTTGCAACGGTCTGCGCCTGCACTCCCTGCGCAGCGTCAACAAGCAAAACAGCTCCTTCGCACGCCGCAAGGCTTCTTGACACTTCATAAGAAAAGTCTACATGTCCGGGAGTGTCGATCAGGTTCAGAATGTATGGAGTTCGTTGTCCGTCTTCGGTGTATTCCAGGCGAACAGGATGTGATTTGATAGTTATCCCGCGTTCCCGCTCCAGGTCCATAGCATCAAGAGTCTGCTCAAGCATATCTCTCTCATCAACGGCATGGGTAATTTCAAGCAACCTGTCGGCAAGAGTGGATTTGCCGTGGTCAATATGAGCAATAACACAAAAATTTCTGATGTTTTCTATCATTCAAGGTGTCGGGTGTCGGGTGTCGGATGTCAGGTCGAACACTGAAACCTGAAACCCGAAACCTTACTACAAAAGTCTCTTAATTACGCTTCGGATAGTTTTTTCTATTCTTTTTTTGATCGCATCAGTCTCTTTAAAATCCGGCTCCCTTTTCTTAAGTGTTTTGACAAGGCGTTCCGTTATAATTTCCGTCAACCTTTTTTCAAGTTCCTCGCGTTCATCTTTGTTCAGATTAAGTTTAACATCAGGGCTGCTTAACTCGCCGGAAAGAATTATCGGCAGTTCAATTATTTTATCCTTCCTGAACAAAGAAAGAATAGGGTTATCATGATATTCATCGAAGATTTTCTTGTTAAGGCGCAATTGGATCTTGTAGTTCATAACATCATTAGAATCGCAAGCGCCTTTAGCCAATAATTCACCAACGGGTGTGTCAGCGAAAACTTCCGGTGTGGACAGTTTCCCGTTATCTATAACAACTGAAGTTTTCAAGGTGCGGGGTTTGTTCAAAGCCAAGTCTTTAATAAACTTGTTGAGCAGCGGAATAGAAACAGAAGATTCCGTAATATTCCCTGCCATGCTCAGAAAATCTTTAACAAGCCTTGGAATTTCCGGAGAAGTCTGCCAATCTTCATTAGAAAAATGCGACAAATACGCGTTTGAAATAATCACCATCCCCTTGGCATGTTCAAAATTAAATTCGGGAAGTTTCTTGGTTAGAAATTCACCGACGCCAAGATTCTCAAAATCAAAATCAAGGCTTAAAGTCAAGCCGCCCCCTGCAAGCGCGGGCATTCTTTCTATACTGTTGAGACAATCGTTAAGGTCAACACCCGAAGAGTAAAGTTCGCCCGAAAGATTTCTCCAAGAACCTTTAGCCGACTTCCGGTTTTCTTCTTTTAGATTTAATTTTAAGCTTCCGTTCCACACTTTCGCGAAGCTGTCGAGAGAAGTTATTCTGTCATTGACGGAAACAAACTTCAGATCAGCATTTTCGAAAGGCACGCCCCTCAAGGTTCCTTTTTTCGCTGTCAGCCTGCCTTCCGACACAAGTTTATCTTCTTTTGAAGTTTTAGCTTCCAGCAGGAAATTTATCCCCTGGAGCTTTTCGTTTTGCGACCGGGTTTTGAATAATCTGCCTATGTTCGGGAAATCCTGGTTATTGACATTCATATTAAAGGAAATGCCATTCCTTGTTTTTTTGAACGAAGCTATTCCCTGGCACAAATCCACCATCAAATGAATTTTAGGAAGGTCAATATATTCTTTTGTAATTTCTCCCGAAACGTCCAGACTTATAGGAGTTTCGAGGACAGTCCTGACAATAGTATTGCTTACAAATTTCCTCTGGTCGATCATCCTATTTCCCCAAAGATGAAAACAATTAATTTCAAGATGGTCATTGAGCGAATTATAAACTCCGGAAAATTCAAAAGCTGAATCCTTAAAAAACGGGATTTCGCAGTCCCCCGTCGCTGTAATCTCCAACTTGGAATCTGTTGGCTTGATTTTTATATCGATGTTTTGAAAAGACATGGAATCGTCTTTAAATTTCATCGAACTCTTGTAAAAAGCTTTGGATAAGTACCCTTTTGAAAGCATGAATTTCTGAAGAGAAACCGGAGGAAGCTCGATGTCAAGCCTGTTGACCTTAATATTTTTAAGGTGCCTTTCGCCAAAAAGAATATAAAGAGGAGAAAGTTCAAAATAGATTCCATCTACATAAGCAATGAACGTATCGTCTTCAGCATTCAATAGATTTACGGCATTAGCATTTACTTTAAGCAATTTTCCCCAGTTGGAAAAACTGATTTTTCCGGTTTCAACCTTTACGTTTAATCTTTCGCTCATAGTGGTTTCGACATGATCTTTAACCATTCCGGAATTTGCAATGAGGGGAAAAATAAGAAACCAGACTACTAAAACGAGGGCTATCGCTCCAGCAAAATAATATAAGATTTTTTTTATTGCCAATTTTTTCTCTTTGAAGAAAGAAAGAAAACTTATAGCGCGGCCGGGCACCGGAAATAAATTCTTCTGTACATAGCGCTTAGAAGTTTTTCCGGCTCCGCGGCTTTTATTTTCGCCCAAAAGTTTCTTATCTTCTATTTTCTTATTGCTCAATTTATTTTAAGTTTAGTTTAACCGAATTAGTAGCGCTATAATAACAAAAACAGGGATTTAATACAAGGGCTCACAGCTCAAAATAAATGTTACCGAAAAGAGACATAACCCGGATCAATGGATTTTTTAGGTGGAGCTGTTATTCTTGTAGCTGACCTCGCTGAGATCGGCAGATACACTTAGGATTGCTAAGACCTGATAGTAAGCGTCCTCAAGGCATACGCGGGGCACGGCGCGAACGGCTACAAAAGACCATCATACCAAATAGTGTGTACGTGGTGCCAAGAAAAGAAATCCCCCCCTAAAAAATCTATTGACCCCATTTTTAACAGTCCGAGAACCGGCATCCGCCAGTCATGCGTCCTGTTTTACATTTTTTTGCAAGGTTTTCGCGAAGAACTCCTAAAACCTTGCAATATTTTTCACACTTTTCATAAGCCAATGTCTCATGAATACTACAAAAATGCGGTTTTTAAGGGTCGACTATTTATCATGGAAGCCTACCTTCAAACTCAATTCATCAAGTTGTTCATTATTAACGTCAGAAGGCGCGCCTACCATCAAATCCGTCGCCTTTTGAGTTTTAGGAAATGCTATGACGTCGCGTAAACTGCTGTAGCCTAAAAGAAGCATCACCAGCCTGTCAAGCCCTATTGCGAGCCCCGCGTGCGGAGGAGCGCCGTACTGCAGCGCGTCAAGAAAAAACCCGAATCTTTTTTCTATCTCGTCTTTTTCGAGTTTCAATAACTTAAAAACTTTTTCCTGGATTTCTCGGTCATGAATACGAACAGAACCCGAAGCCACTTCAAAACCGTTTATCACTAAATCGTAAGAAGCCGAGCGGACATTGCCCGGCTCTTTTTCCAGCAGGTCAAGGTCGTCCATGTTCGGCGAAGTGAAAGGATGGTGCTCGCTTGCCCACCTGTCATTTTCACTGTCATAGGCAAACAGCGGAAAATCAATTACCCAAAAAACTGAAAATTTGTTCTTGTCAATTAAGTCAAGAACTTTTGCTGCATGAAGCCTCAAAGCCCCAAGAGCCTGGTTTGCCACTTCAGCTTTATCCGCTACAACAAAAACGCAGTCGCCTTCTTTCGAGCCAATAGCTTTATCAAACATTTTCCATTCTTCATCCGAGAAGAATTTTGTAAGAACAGACTTTTTCTCTCCGCCGGGCAAATATTTAATGTTCAAAGCGCCTTTCGCGCCTTCGCCTTTTGCCACAGCTTCAAATTCGTCTGTCTGCTTCCTTGAAAATTCAGCGGCTCCCGGAACACAAATAGCTTTTATAACCCCGCCGGCTTCCGCAACACTTTTGAAAGCGTTGAAAGATGAACAGCCGGCTGTTTCCGTTACATCTTTCAGCGAAAGCCCGAACCTTAAATCCGGTTTGTCAGTTCCGTAAGTCGAAACAGCATGCTGATGAGTAATTTTATCGAAAGGAATTTCGAGAGGAATCCCGCAGGCATCAAAAGCTGCTTTAACAAATCCTTCGGTAACTTCAAAAACGTCTTCCTGTTCCGCAAAAGACATTTCCATGTCCACCTGTGTAAATTCCGGCTGCCTGTCCGCGCGTAAATCTTCGTCTCTGAAGCACCGGCAAATCTGAAAATATTTGTCCGCACCCGAAACCATCAAAAGCTGCTTGAGCAACTGCGGTGACTGCGGCAAAGCGTAAAAACTCCCGGGATGAACACGGCTCGGAACAAGATAATCCCTTGCTCCTTCGGGCGTCGACTTGGAAAGAACCGGTGTCTCTACTTCTATAAAACCCCGCGAATCCATGTAGTTCCTGATTGCCAGGCATACCTTGTGGCGCGTTTCCAATGCTTTCTGAAGATGGCCGCGGCGCAAATCAAGATACCGGTACTTTAATCTTATGTCGTCAGATTCTTCTTCCCCGTCAAGATGGAACGGAGGTGTTTTTGAAGTGTTTAATATCTCTAATTCCGTTGCGAGAATTTCTATTTCCCCGGTGAGGAGCTCGGAATTAATTTGGTCGCCGCGGGACCGGACTTCTCCTTTTACAGCCGCGACAAACTCTCCGCGAAGTTTTTTCGCGACGGTATGTGCGCCGGCATCCGCCGCAGGATCAAAAATAACCTGTGTAATTCCGTATCTGTCCCTTAAATCTATAAATATTAGGGTTCCAAGGTCGCGGCGCTTCTTCACCCAACCGTTCAATACTACTGTTTTTCCTATGTCGGAACTCCTTAATTCTCCGCAAGTATGTGTTCGTTTCAGCATATTTAAAAATTATAAATTTATAATTGTTGCAGCGATAGCGAAAACCCCGGCCACGGACTGCGTCGGGGAAAATTGAAATCTTATAGGTCTAAGGTTTTTTCTGCTTTCTGCTTTCTGCTTTCTGCTTTGCCAGATTCGTCCGGCCTGCCAGACTTGTCAGACCACGGGCAACGGGCTACGGATCACGGTTTCACTCCACAACATCAACTACTTCGCTGCCCGGAAAAAGCTCCAAAGCTGTCTTAACACCTGGATCTTCTTTGGATTTCTCTATCAACTCTTCTTTCGAGACTTCCTGTTTTTTTTCTTTCTTCTCTTTTTTTGATTCAGTTTCGGATTTAATATCGTTCTTAAATTTTTCTATGGACTCTTTAATAGACTCCTTTTTTTCTTCCTCTGCCCTCTGTTCTCTGCCCTCTGCCTTCTGTCCTTTGTCTTCCGTCTTCTGTCCTCTGTCTTCCGTTCTCTGCTCTCTGCCCTCTGCCTGAGGCCCGTTTTCCAAAGATTCAAGCCGGGCGAAAATATCGTCGATACTGACTTTTTTTCGGGCATGAATAAGCTTCATCACTGCAAGCTCGAGCGCTGTCTGCTTTGCTTCCGTCGCTTCAAGCCTTGGAATCAGCTCCATCAAAATGTCTATAGAATAAATCAACTGTTCAAAAGAATAATTTTTCGCGGCTTTCTTTAATAAATCTATAAACTCCGGGGATTCTTCAATTATTGTTTCAGGATTAGTTACCGAGTTCGCCACCATAACATTTCTCAGGAACTGTAACATTCCCAGTATGAACTGTTCCGGGTCGCTCCCTTTTTCTATAACGCGCCTGACAACATCAAGCGCCTTTTCCACTTCCTGGCCTACAATGGCATTATTTAAATTTACAAAAACTTCCTGGTCGGTCCAGCCAAGCAAACCGATAACTACATCTTCTGAAACCTTATCGCCCGACAAAGCTATTACCTGGTCAAGAACAGAAAGCGCGTCACGTACGCTTCCGCTTCCCGCTTTTGCAACGACAGTAATTGCCGCTTTGTCAATTTTCACTTTTTCATTTTTCGCGATTTTTTCCACATAACTTAATAGGTCGTTCCAGTTAATTCTTTTAAGCTCGAATTTTTGAACCCTGGAAAGAATTGTCGCGGGAATCTTGTGCGGCTCTGTGGTTGCAAAGAAAAATTTCACGTGCGGCGGAGGCTCCTCAAGCGTTTTCAATAGAGCGTTAAACGCCTCGCGAGTCAGCATGTGTACTTCGTCAATAATATAAATTTTGAATCTTCCACTTACAGGAGCAATTGCAACCGAGTCTCTCAATCGCCTTATCTCTTCTATTCCCCTGTTGGACGCCCCGTCTATTTCTATCACATCAAGGAAAGAACCGTCAGAAATAGAATTGCAGTTTTCGCATGCGCAGCAAGGAACAGGAACAGGCTCATCCCCGCTTAAGCAGTTAAGCGCCTTCGCTAAAATTCTCGCGATAGTGGTCTTGCCTACTCCTCTTGTGCCTATAAAAAGGTAGCCCTGACCAACCCGCTTCTGCCTGATAGCGTTCTGCAAAGTCTCAGTAACGTGTTTCTGCCCGACTACCTCTTCAAAAGTTTGCGGTCGGTATTTCCGCGCTAAAACTGTATATCCCTGGTTATCTGATTTCATAATTACGTCCTTTAACTTTTTTACATTTAAGAGTTAAAATTATAGTCAGTTCAGCAAAATTTGTCAATTTACAGCTTACAATTTTCAATCACCGTTCCCTTTCCAAGCAAATTCCACGGGAAAATCCCCGCTTGCTGAAATCCGCGACTCATCGGTAAGATAATCCGGATAGTCTGAAATTTCTTTTGAAAAAACCATCTTCATAAGTTCAAAAAAAAAAATTGATTAATAATTATATCAAAAAAAACGTTATTTTGGTATAATTTTAGATGCGATTGTTTTGAAGTAATTGATTTATATCACCACCGAGACAGAATCGCCATCAACCCCGCCATGCCTTGCTATGAATGCGACCAGTGCCGGGCCGGAAGGTGCCACACCTGCAAAAACCTGGGATTTCTCGGCACTCCGGGCCTAGCCGAAGGTTGCCTTTCTGAATACATCGTTATCCCGGAAAATTCCTGCTTTCCCATCAAAAATTCTATGACTTTTGACCAGGCTGCTCTGACAGAACCTTTGTCAATTGGAATTTACTCTGCTGAATTTGCCCTTCCAATGAAAGGCAGGCAAATTTGAATTTTAGGCTGCGGGCCATCGGCTTAAGCGTTCTCCTACCTGCCCTTGTTCAAAGAGCTGATAAAGTTTATGTGACCGACAAGCTTGACTTTCAGCTTGAACTGGCAAAATGGCTCAATGGATTTTTTAGGGGGGGAAGCTATTGTTGTAGCTGACCTCGTTGAGGTCGGCAGATAACCGAAATTCTCCGGTCGCTTCGCGCAGGGATTGCTAATACCTGCTAACAACCGGCCTCAACG
>Ga0190284_1000434_pt1 | contig 24564 bp, 22 predicted proteins | sample 48691812_MG_FD_161668 | JGI IMG/M metagenome (GOLD analysis project Ga0190284, IMG submission 161668) | Hydrothermal vent microbial mat bacterial communities from Southern Trench, Guaymas Basin, Mexico - 4869-18-1-2_MG | ecosystem: Environmental > Aquatic > Marine > Hydrothermal vents >...
CCCGCGTCAAGGTCCAGAGTTGATTCCTCGGCGAGATGCTTCGCGAAGTCGGGTGTGATCCCGCAGGTGGAGTTGTCGATGATGACCACGTCCCGGTGCCGGTCGAAGCGGAGTACGAACTCGACTTCCTCTTCCTTGGTCACGGTGGCGCGGTTGATCGAGAACGTCGCCCCGTCACAGAGCCCCAGTTCCTCCGGGGGTTCGTTGAACCACCGTCCCGTGACAGGTTTGTCGCCGTATTCCACGCGCCACTCTTCTCCCTCGCCCTTGACCAGCTTGGCCTTGGTTATCCGAACAACCTTGGACTCCAGCGAGGCGTTGGGAGCGATGCCCTCGCCGGCGGCGAGGTCCTCAGGGAACGTGTCCACCGCGGCAACGTCTTCAAGCCAGTGACTGCGGATGATGTACTTCCGTTCTTCCTCTGCGGAGTCTCCCTCCGACGTACCGTCGTCGCCGAACCCTATAATGAGCTCGTGCTTGTTATTGCGTTCGAGGCCTTCCGGCAAGGCATCATCTTCTTCTTCAAACCAGGCGCCCAGGACGTCGGCGATCTTGCCGAAGAAGCCGAGGTCCACTTCTTCCTTCCTGCTCTTGGTTATGTACGCGCGGTCCAACGAGATCGTGGTTCCCGCGCGCAGGCCCAGCTCCTCCGCGGTGTGCATGAGTAGTTGGGCGGTGACCGGCGCGCTTCCGTATTGCACCTTCCATTCCTGTCCTTCGCCCTCCAGGAGCACGGCATGGCTCAGTCGAACAAGTTTGGACTCGATCTTCTCGCTCGGAGCGATTCCCTCACCGGCGGAAAGGTCCAGCGCCCAGTCGTCGCCCGCGCCGGCAATACCAAGATCATTGGCAATGACCGTGGCCTCGGTGATAGTCTTGCTGTCATCCTTTGTGCCGATCTCGGTGATGTGCAAGCTCACCGTGTCGCCGACGAAAACACCGGGACGCGGAGGCTCGAGCCCCAGCACGTTCGGTGCCCCCGACATGATCGTACGCCCGATGAACATGCACACGAATGCGGCAATCAAGGCGAACCGAATACCCCACTTGTCCGCCACCGAACCGAGAAAGAGCATCGCAATGGTGATGCCGGCCGTAAGCACCATGACGCTGCTGTGCGAGTGCTCATCCGCATGCTCCATGCTCTGGAAGATGAAGTCCGAGAAGTGGATGGCAAGGTAGCTGAGCATGCCGAAGTAGACCATGCCCTCCAGAACGTACGCCAAGTTGATGCCCCACAACGCGCGGGGGGCGTGAAGTAGATCGATGAAAGGTTGGGTGATCTCTTTGAGAGGGCTCTTCACCTGGTCCGGGCCGCCGTTCTTTCCGGCGCCCCCCTCGGAGGTCGCATCACTCATGGTTGGTATCCGCCATAAAGAGCCGCGGACTTTAGTCCGCGCGGTCAACCGCGCAAGCCAAAAGCCCGTGGCTTGGTCCGTCTACTTCTGCTTGCCCCATAGCTTGGCCAGCTCGATCAGCATCGTGGCGGCTGACTCCATTTCCTCCAGGACGGCGAACTCCAGCTCCGAGTGGAAGTTGTGCATCCCCGTGGAGAGGTTGGGCGTGGGCAGGCCCATCTCGGTGAGGCGCGACCCATCGGTCCCACCACGGATGATCGCGTACTCCGGCTCGACCCCGGCCTTCTTGAAGGCCTCAGCCGCCAGCTTCACCGCCCGCGGCTCTTTGTTGAGCCCCTCGACCATGTTGCGGTACTGCTTCTTGACCTTCACGGTGACCTTGGCCTTGGGATGTTCGGCCTCGATCGTCGAGGCGATGTTGCGCAGAATCCTGGCCTGGTTCTTGAGATCGGGCGTGTGGAAGCTGCGTAGCAGAATGCGGATATTCACCTCGGGCACGCCGCCCTCGATGATGTAAGGGTGCAGGAAGCCGTTGCGACCGCAGGTGGTCTCCGGGGCCATCGTGTGCCAGGGCAACCGCTCGAGGAACTGGCCCGCCAGGCGAACGGCGTTGCACATCTTACCGGTGGCCAGCCCGGGATGGATGTTGCAGCCGGTGACGGTGACGGTGGCCATGTCGGCGGAGAAGGTCTCGTTTTCCAACTCACCGCCGCCCGAGCCATCCAGGGTGTAGGCGACCTTGGCGTTGATTTGCTTTGTATCGACCTTGTCGGTGCCCCGGCCGACCTCTTCATCGCAAGTGAAGACAATGCGGATCGGCCCGTGTTTGATCCGCCGATTGGCCATCAAGTGCGTGGTGGCGGTCATGATGACGGCGATGCCGGCCTTGTCGTCCGCACCCAGCAGGGTCGTCCCGTCGGAGGTGATGAGGGTCTTGCCCTTGAGGTCGGCCAGCTCCTCCGTCTCAGCAACGCGGATGACCTTGCTCTTGTCACCGGACAGAACGATGTCTTTGCCGTTGTATTTCCTGTGGATCACCGGCTTGACGTTTTTTCCGCTGGCTTCCGGCGAAGTGTCCATGTGCGCGAGCCAAGCGATGGTCGGAGCCTTCACGTTGCCCGGTATCGTGCCGATCACCATGCCGTGCTTCTCCACGCCGACGTCCTTGAGTCCGATGGCGCGCATCTCCTCGGCGAGGGTCTCGCCCAGGTCGAATTGCCCGGGCGAACTCGGATAGTCGGTGGTGTCCTCAACGGCGGTAGTCTCAATCTTCACATAGCGCAGGAATCGATCCAGCAGCTTGTCCACAGCGCACCTCCACAAGCCAATAACGTTGTTTCGTTCCGACCTGCAGCGGACTTTGCCAGCACTGGCACGCCGCATACATGGGCCGGCCGCCCATTCCCAGGGCGAACAAGCGTGTTTTGTACGGCATTACGCCCGATATCGCAACTCCCACGCCGTCACGCCGGGCATACTTCGACGTACACACCCGCGTAAACGGGGGTTCGCAGGAGAGAATCAAGGTTCAAAGTCCAAGCTAAACTGGGGTTCGTTACCTTCCGATAAACCGTGAGACCGATAAGGAGCAACTTATCATGGCCAAGCTTCGCGCGATCACCCTGGCAGGCGTCGCGATATTGCTGTTCGCCGCCGCCGTCGGCTGCGAAACCAGGTTTGTCAACCGAGCGTTTCGCGACAGCGCCGCAAACTTTCTGACTAACGTGTTCGAGACCGCGGTGACTGAGGCCGTCGCCAGTGACTAGAGCCTATCCCAAAACCCTTGTGGGACCGGCTTTCCAGCCGGTCAAGACAGATTAGAAAAACTGTCCCACAGTTTTGGGATAGGCTCTAGCAGCTGTTCAAGAGGACGCGTTTCGCCCCGAGTACGTCTCGGGTGGCATTTGACCCGTTCGGGGAAGTGGCGGTATTCTGCGTGGCATGGCGATCCAGTTTCAGTGTCCAGCTTGCAGCCAGCCGATCGAGATTGACCCGGAGTGGGGTGGCAAGGCGGTCGTGTGTCCCTACTGCCACAAGACCGTAACAGCCCCGCGGGAGTCCACCTACGACAATTCTGTCCCGCAGGCACCCGTGGCCCGGCGCGCTCCGAACCGGCCCGCCTTTGAGGCGGTCAGCGCCGCCCCGGCGGTGCCGCAGTACGTTCAGCCGCACGGACGCAACCTCGTGGCGGTGTGGGCCTTGGTACTGAGCCTGTCCTCTCTGGCGTGCTTGATCACCGGCAGCATGATCTTGTTCATGAACCTGAACGAACCCGACCGTTTGGCGAATATGAACGCGGAGGGCAAGTCGTACACGGAGATCAGCGAGGCCGTCATGGAGCAACTCCAAGACATGCCGCCGGGCTCGTTGATTGGGGTTGGCCTGGTCGTATTGCTGGCATTTGGCTTGTGGGTAGCCGGCGTGGTTTGCGGGATCATCGGCGTCCGCCGCGAGCCGCGAAGGAAGTTTGCCATCGCCGCTCTGGTCGTTTCGGGTCTTGTTTTTCTGCTCGTCGTACCAAAGGGTTAATCCCGGACCGCGTTACGGACCGCCCCCGGGCTGGGGCCGGTTATACTCGGTCGCCCGGGTCGTCGGCTGGCGAGTTTGTTCCCGGCGGAGTGGCATGATCCCTGCCGGCGTGGTAGGCTGCATTGAAGTGGGCTGGGGAATCGGTGGTGTTTATTCCTGCAGGAGATGGGCTCGATGATGGAAGTCTTGACGCAGTTCTCGCTGTTTCTGGCGGGCAAACCTGCCATGCTGGCGTCGATTTGCCGCGAATTGGGAAAGGCGAAGGTCAACATCGAAGCGATGACCATGATGGACGCGCAAGAACACGGCGTGCTCCGGCTCATCGCCTCCGATTCCAAAAAGGCCGCCCCGGTGCTTCGCAAGTTGAACATCCCGCTCACCCAAACCGAGGTGCTGGCAGTACCCATGTCCAACCGTCCGGGCGCCGTGGCGGATGTGCTCGAGAAGCTGTCGTCCCAGCACGTTCACATCAGCTACGTCTATTGCACAGCCGGAGTACGGGGCGGGAAGAGTGTCGGCATCTTCAAGGTCGGCGACCTCAAAAAGGCCATGAAGATTATCGACTCCAAGAGAAACACCACGCGTGACATGAAGGCGAAGCTACGTCACCCCCGAGTCGCCCGGCGCTAAGCCCGGGCTGTTTTCCAAGGTGATCTCGGCGATCAGCCGTTTTCCTCGATCCGGTAGAGATTGTGCGCTCCCGCGGCGCCGCGGATATCCACTCGCTTCCAAGGCTGTACGCTGTAGTCGTCGGGCAGATAGTCGCGTACCGCTTCGCTGACGAGGATCTCGCCGCCGGTGGTGAACCCTTCGATCCGCGCCGCCATGTTGATCGTGTGGCCGACGACAGTGTAGTTGGAGCGTTCGCGCGATCCGATGTGGCCTGCTGCCGCGGGCCCGGTATGAACACCGATCCCGCAAAGCAGCGGTTTCTCGCCGCGCTCGGTGCGTCGGCGGTTCAACTCGGTCAGACGCCGTTTGATAGCCACCGCCGTCCGCACCGCCCGGGCCGCGTGATCCGGCTGGGCCAGCGGAACCGAAAAGACCGCCATCACCTCGTCACCCACGAACTTGTCAACAAAACCGTCATTCTCGAAGATGGCGGACGTGATGTGATTGAAATACTCGTTGAGCATGGCTGCGACCCGTTCGGGAGCGAGTTCGGCCGCCGTCGATGTAAACCCGCGGAGGTCGCAGAACAACACCGACACGTCGCGCACCTGCGTCCGCTCGATCGCCTGGGGGTCGGCCTTGACCGCCTCCAACACGGCGTGCGAAACGCTCTGTCCCAACATGGCTTCGATCCGCCGGGCCCGCTCGGCCAGACGCCGCGTCTCGGCGCTGAGGAGAATCCACTGCCCCGCAAGACCGGTGCACAACGCGAGGATCATCGCGGTCAGGGGGGCCGTCACCGGAACCAGAACATGGTGGTTGAACAGCGCGAAGGACGCGTAAACCCACCCGCCCAGGAAAACACCCGTCCCGGAACCCACGTAGAGCATGAGCCACAGCGTGCTGCGACGATATCGCCACCACCGACGCTGGTTCCAGGAGAAAAACCCGGCGATCAACCCCGCCAGCGCAACAAGCCAAAGCCGCGCCGAGCCCCGATCCAAGAACGAGTTGAACCACCGCTCGTCCAGAATCTGGGCGATGACGTTTGCGTGGTAGTAGACGCCCGGTGTTGCGCTCTGGGCCGGCGACATGGGGAAGGAATCCTCGATCGTGCGTGTGGCTCCGATGAGCACGATCGCTCCGTCGATCGAGTCCGCGTCGAACTGGTTGCGCACGACGTCTTCGAACGCGAGCGTGGTCCACGCACCCGCGTCAACCGACGCATAGTCCACCAACGCGCCAACCGGAACCCGATGCCCCCCTATGCGGGTGGCGTGGTCCTGGCAGGTGATGCTCGCCTCGGGATCGTGCTCAAGAACTCCGAAGAGAGCCGCCACGAGCGGAAAATGCGCAATGCGCTGCCCCAGGCTGCCGTCTTCGCCAACGACTTGCAGGCACGACTCGGACGGCAGTCGCCGCAGAACACCGTCCGGATCGGGATACACGGTGATGGTGCCCTCGGCCGGCGCCGTCTCCAGAAACAGAGGTGGCGCCCGCTTGGTCCGATCCGCCTGGTGCGTGACGGCCAGCAGCACGTTGGCGCCGGCGATGGCGTCGGCTAAAGGAGTGTCGATATCAGGACGGGTCAGGTCTTCCAGCCAGAAATCCAATCCGATCACCAACGCGCCCGCGTCGGCGAGGTTGTCGATGGCGGCCGGGAGATGCTCGCGAAGACCGAATACCAAGTCGCCGTGCTTCAACGCACGCCGGCTGTTCTCGGTGATCCGCACGATGACGATGTCGGACCGCACGTACAGCGGCCCTCGGGCGCGGAATCGCCAATCGATGGTGACGCCTTCGAGCTGGCTGAGTCCGTCGGTCCCAGCCAAAGCCACACCGATCAGGGCCAACAGCACCGGGGCGCCGAAACCCAGCAACCGCGTGTGGAGTGGCGAAAGAACGGGGCGGTGTTCCAGGTAGGTTGTCGCGCTAGGGTCGTCCGATTTCATGGCGAAGCCGGTCGCGCCGCGACCTGTGTGTCCTCCAAACGCGGATGCCGGCGCCCCTGGATGCCGGCTGCTGCGGAATCCACCACGATCACCACCTGTCCCTCACGTAGCAAGTTGGAGCCTTCGGCACTGCGGCGAAGCTTCTCGGCGTCCTCTCTGGTGACCACGATCCGGGTCTTGCGATCGCCGGAAGCGGCTGCGGCTTTGACTACAAGACGCCGCCGTGCCCGCCGCCGTGACTCCTTGGCCGGCTGAGAGGACGGCTGCGACGTGGCCTCTTTGGAGACTTCCCGCGCCGGCGCCGCCGGACCGTCGTACGACGCGAGCCGCGCGCGCTTCATGCCCGGACGGTTCGGAACCTGATCCTCGTTTTCTACACGGGCACGGAGTTGCTCGTAGGTCATGTCGGATTCGACGTACTGCGCCGGCGCCCGCCGCTTCGCGGTCTCCCGCGAGAGTCGCCCCACGTCATAGAGCAGGTCACCGTTGTCGGTTACCACGGTGGGGAACAGGGACGCGTCAAGCCCCGTGCCTCGGGCGTCGATGACCAAAACGCAGTCGGAAACATCGACCTGATCCACGATCAGGGGAACGCGTCGGGCGCCACTGCGCACCACATGGTGCCGGTGGACGTCGTAGAACACCGAAGACAAACTCCTGAGACCCCATAGCGGGACCCGCAGCTTCACCCGCATCTCCGGCGGGTTCAGGTCGGGCCTCCACTTGACCTCCACGACCTCGTGCCCTTTGATCACCCCTTCGATTATTACGCGACCGTTGTGCATGTCTCCCACGCGGCCGCTCGCGTCAACATTGATGCCCTCCGCAATGGCCAAGGCGTTCCGCGCCGCGACAATCGTAGCACCACGCTTGGCCATGAGCTGACCCTGGTCGTCTGTGGCTTCGGCGATGCCTCTGCCGTCGGTGATGATGAATCCCCCGGTCCAGTCGATCCGACCGTCTCGGGTGGGCTCCACATGAGGAGTGAATCCGACGACGCCGGAAATCGCGTGTTGAACGAGGATATCCTCGCACATGACGACATCCTCCGCGTGAGGCGGAGACGCCACCACCTGAAACGAGACAATACCGAGAATCACTGCGACACGCGTACAACTCATGGCGTACCCTCTTTTCATCCCCGACGGGGCGTTGGGCAGACCCTAAAGTCCAGGCAGCGCTGCCCGCGATTCTACCAACTTGTCCGGTCTTGTCAGGGGCTCGCCGCTCCCTCCGTGAGGAATCCCGGTGTCGTCCATACGTTTCGGAAACCGATATCCCCTACGTGACCCGATCGCGGATGGTTGGTATGATCCCTGCGAGTCGGCGTGCATCGCCGCTAGTATGACAGCGCTAGAAGGCGCTTTTCGAGCCGCAGGCTTTAGCCTGCGCGGTCTCAAACTGGCCTTGGCGCCTACTCAATGGGGGCGCCGTGCGGGCTGAAGCCCGCGGCTCTTCATTCTGAGAACGATCTAGCGCTGTCGTACTAGGCGGAGACCCGGATCGGCGCGATTGGGAGTGGATTCATGGCTCTTCGGATCGGTTGGATCGCAGTCTTCGCAGCCTTCTTGTCCGGCTGTGTCGAAATATCTCATATCCTGGGCTCCAAGTCCGGACCACAGCCGGGGACCAGCTTCAATTGGCCGGATGAGGACGACCTTGACGACAACGACAACCTACCTGACAACGCCAATGACAACGCCGCCGATGAGGATTCGCCCATCTTCGGAGGCATCGGGGGCATTCCGCCCCTCACTGGGCTGGAAACGGTGACCACGGATTCGGGATTGACCTATCTCGACATCGAGGAAGGCCAGGGGGCCGAGCCCGAACCCAGTGCGCGCGTCACCGTCAACTACGTCGGCTGGTTGACCGACGGCACTGAGTTCGACAGCGGAGACGGTGTCCAGTTCAGCCTTGCCGGCGTGATCGCGGGGTGGACCGAAGGCGTGAGTTCCATGCGAATCGGCGGCCGTCGGCGCCTTCTGATTCCGCCCGAACTGGCCTATGGAGAAGCCGGGAGCCCGCCGAAGATTCCGGCCAATGCCACGCTCGTTTTCGACGTGGACCTGCTCGAAATCGAAAACTAATGCCTCGCCACACGTATTCCTGCGGCTTGTCCGAGCCGCGCCCGCCAGGAAGCGGTTACGCCCTGGTCGCTATTCCCTGCGCCTCCGCTCCCTTACGGTCGCGGCTCGGTTCCTGTCCCGCTCGCTTGCGCTCGGGGCTCGGATCAGCTCGCGACGATATTAACTAAGCGGCCCTTGACGGCGATCACCTTGCGGAGACGCTCGCGCAAGGGTTCATGGGCTTGGACGGCAAACTTGGCCTCGAGTTCGATGGTCATACTATGCCGCCTCATCATGATCGTCGGCCGGAGTGTCCTCTGCTACCGCACCCTGCCAGCACAGACGATACAGGGGACGGTAAGCCCATGTCCACAGGGCGGCGCACAATACGGTCCCCGTGCATACTGGGATGTAGAGCGTCTCTCCACTGAAGAAAGGCCGGAGCCACCACACGGTTGAGAAGGTAGGGGCGCCGTTGATGGACCACCCGGTCTTGGCGGTCACGTCCGGAGACGGCCTCGTGTAGACGATCAGATTGCCGCGGGACATTCGACAGGTGAGCTTCGAGCTCTTGTACGTGATCCCCAAGGAACTTGCGAACCAGAACATGCCGCCGAACAGCATGCCGAGTAGGGAGATTGTGGCCAGACGGGGCCGGCGGGGGGAAGCGTTGTAGGCCGCAAACCACCGGCCGGCCCGTGCAGCCGCGATTCCACAACGCTGGCGCTGTCGCCGCACGCGTTCAGGATCAAACCCGTTGTTGCACTCGGAACACCGAGCATCGGAACAGCCTCTCAGATCGTACCCGCACCGCTGGCAGAGCCCCAATCTGGCGCGTCGGCCACGCCGCAGGATACGCGGGAGGTGGATCGCCGCGATCGAGGCGGCGAAGAGGATGATGGGAAGTCGCAACGGAAACTTCCACGTCGACCATGTGCCCAGGCCCCTGCTGGCGATGTTTACCAGCGGAACCCACTCAGGCTCCGTCGGCGAGGCGCTGTCGGACCAACCCCAAGCCCATCTCCATTCGTCCTGATCCTTCGCGGCCACGAGGCCCGGACCGGACGAGGGCGACGCCCAGAAGCTCGACACGCCGGGTAAGGCGGGCGTCCACAAGGAGCCGGGGAGGGGGGCTGCTGGGCGTTTCCCATAGGCAATGCGGCCTTGGTGGATCGTGACAATCCGCAGCCCGTCTGCCCGCCAGCCGCAGAGGCCGTAGCGACTGATTCCCCACAAGGCCAGGCTGAGCACCAAGCCACAGGCCGCCAGAAGCGTAAGTGTCTTCCGGATCATGTCGCTACCCCGAGGAAGAAGCGGCCAGCAACTGGGTAGAGTCCGCTGTGCGGACCATTCTGGGTTGGCCCGCACAGCGGATCCTACTCTTTATAGTCCAAGGTCTCTCCGTTCTGTTACCTTCCGCCTTCTCAATTCTCAATCCCCCGTTGCCTTCTGCCCACTCGCCGGCGCTCGGGGCTCGGATTCAACTCGCTACGGTCATGCGCGGGCTAGTTGGCGACGATATTAACTAGGCGACCCTTGACGGTGATCACCTTGCGGATGGTCTTGCCTTCCAGTTCGCGCTGGATGCGTTCGTCGGCCAAGGCGGCTTCTTCCAGTCGCTTCTCGTCCGCGTTGGCCGGGACCGTAATCCGCGATTTCACCTTGCCCATGATCTGGACGGCGATCTCGACCTGGTCGTCCTTGGCCAGTTCGGGATCGTACCGCGGCCAGGGATGGTCGGTGAGTGTCTCATCGTGCCCCAGGCGTTGCCAGAGTTCCTCGGCGATGTGCGGGGCGAACGGCGAGATCACAATCACGAACGGCTCGATGACGCTGCGCGGGCGCTGCGGCATCGGCGTCAGCGCGTTGACGAAGTCGAAGATGGCGGCGATGGCCGTGTTGAACTTGAACGCCTCGATGTCCTCGCCGACCTTCTTGATCGTCTTGTGCAAGATGCGTAACGCCTTCTCGTCCGGCTGGGCATCGACCAGAGCGGGCGAAAGCGCGCCGCTTTCCGGATCGACCACCAAGCGCCAGATGCGGTTGAGCAGCTTGTGCAAACCGGGCACGTCGCGCGTGTTCCACGGCTTGGACGCCTCGATCGGGCCCATGAACATCTCGTACATGCGGAACGTGTCCGCCCCGTACTCGGCGATAATCTCGTCCGGGTTGACCACGTTCTTGAGGGCCTTGCTCATCTTGGCCACGACCTGCGTGAGCGGCTCACCGGTCTCGGCGTGGGTCAAGGTTCCGTCGGCCCCCTCGGCGGCGTGGTCGGCGGTCACCAACGTCCCGCGGCGATCCTTGTAGGCGAAGCTCTGGATCATGCCCTGGTTGATCAGTTTGGCGAAGGGCTCCGACGTGGAGACGTGTCCGAGGTCATAGAGCACCTTGTGCCAAAAGCGGGCGTAGAGCAAGTGGAGCACGGCATGCTCGGCCCCGCCTACGTACACGTCCACCGGCATCCAATACTTCTCCGCCATCATGTCCCACCCGCGGGAACTCTCCTTGGGGCTGAGATAGCGGAGGTAGTACCAACACGAGCCGGCCCACTGCGGCATGGTGTTCAGATCGCGGCGGTACTTCTTGCCGTTGCGTTCGACGTTGGCCCACGCCTTGGCGCGCCCCAGCGGCGGCTCGGGCAGAGTGTCGGCGTTGTCGTCGGCGGTGGTGGGCTTGAAGTCCTCCATGGGCGGCAGTTCGAGCGGTAGTTCGGACTCGTCCAGGGCGACGCACGCGCCATCCTCGCCGTGCAGCACGGGGATCGGCTCGCCCCAGTATTTCTGGCGGCTGAAAATCCAGTCGCGGAGCTTGTAATTGACCGCGGCCCGGCCGGTGCCGTTCTCGTTGAGCCAAGCGGTGATCTTCTCGATAAACTCGGGAGTCGTAAGTCCGTCAAACCGGTCTGAGTTAACCGCCGTCCCCTCGCCGGTGAAGGCCTCGACAAAAACGCCTGGGTCTTCCGCGTATACGGGCAAAGCCACTTGGTTCACCCAACTGGAGTCGCCGTCGAGAATGGCGGTTATATCCTGGATGGTGATAGTGCGGAGTATTGAGGCCGCCCCCGTGGCGGATTCCATCATGCACTGCACCAAGTCGGGCTTTCCTCGACGCGTGCAGTATTCTCCATCGAGCCCGACACGCTGAATCTGATCGTGGAACCATTCATCGTCCGGTTGGATCACTGCCACAATCGGCAGCTCGAACACCTTGGCGAATTCGAAGTCACGGGTGTCATGGGCGGGGACGGCCATGATCGCCCCGGTGCCGTAGGTCATCATCACATAGTCGGCCACCCAGATGGGGATCTTCGCGCCGTTGACGGGGTTGAGCGCGTAGGCGCCGGTGAACTCGCCGGTTTTCTCCTTGGTATCAGCCGTCCGGTCGAGTTCGGACTTGCTCTGGGCCGTTTTTACGTAGGCCGACACCGCGGCACGGCGGTCGGGCGTGGTGATTCGCTCGACCAGCGGGTGTTCGGGAGCGAGCACCATGTAGGTGGCCCCGAATAGCGTGTCAGGCCGCGTGGTGTAGATGCGGATGGTGGAGTCCTCCGGCGTGGCGGAGAACCCGCTCGCGGCACGGCGCTTGCGCCAAGCGGATTCGTCGTCGAGCAACGGCGCGTTCGGCCCGCCCGAGACGATCGGGAAATCCACGTCCGCCCCGGTGCTCCTGCCGATCCAATTGCGTTGCATGAGCTTGATGGGCTCGGGCCAATCCAGCGAATCGACGTCCGCAAGCAAACGATCAGCGTACTTGGTGATCCGCAGCATCCACTGGCGCAGCGGACGGCGGAAGACGGGATGGTGGCCTCGCTCGCTGCGCCCGTCGTTGGTGACCTCCTCGTTGGCCAGCACCGTGCCCAATGCCGGACACCAGTTCACCGGAACCTCGTCGATGAAGGCCAACCGCTGGCGGTCAAGCACGCGGCGGTGCTCGCGCGCGTCGAGGTCGTCCCATTTGCGGTGGGGCGTGTTCTCCGGATCGCGAACCAAGCCACAGGCGTCATCCACGCCCGCTTGGCCGAGTTCGAGCATCATCTCCAGTTCGCTGATCGGCCGGGCCCGGCCTTTGCGAACCCGGTCATGGTGGGGCGCCGCGCGGGCCAAAGCCCGCGGTTCAGTTTCTTCCGCCCACCCGTACTCGTCATCGTACCAACTGTTGAACATCTGCAGGAAGATCCACTGCGTGTGCTTGTAGTACTCCGGCACGCAGGTCTGCGTTTCGCGGCTCCAGTCGTAGCTGAAGCCGAACATCTTCATCTGCCGGCGCATGTTCTCGATGTTGCGCTGCGTGGTGACGGCCGGGTGAACGCCCGTTTGGATGGCGTACTGCTCGGCGGGCAATCCGAAGGCGTCGTACCCCATGGGGTGCAGCACGTTGAAACCGCGCATGCGCTTGTAGCGGCAGTAGATGTCCGTGGCGCAATAGCCCAGCGGGTGCCCAACGTGCAATCCCGCTCCGCTGGGGTAGGGGAACATGTCCAGCACGTAGCACTTTGGGCGGTCGCCGTCGAAGCCGGGATCGCCGGGGCTACCCGCGGCGAACGTCCTGTTGGACTCCCAGTGTTTCTGCCACCTGGCCTCGATGGCCGCAAAGTCGTATTGACCTTCGTTTCTCTCGCTGTTGCCGTTGGTCATGAGCGGTGTTTCCTCGGGTGTAGATTCGACCGAACCGCTGCAGCCGTGCCGATCGAACCGCCGCTCCGGTCGCTAATGTGACAGCGCTAGAAGGCGCTCTTCGAGCCGCAGGCTTCAGCCTGCGCGGTCTCAAATCAGCCTTGGCGTCTACCCCAAAGGGGGCGCCGCGCGGGCTGAAGCCCGCGGCTCTTCATTCTGAGAACGATCTAGCGCTGTCATACTAGTACTCTGTCACGGCTCATTCGAGGGGTTCAATCAGCCAGGGTGGCACGCACAAACTTGTTTGTGCGTGTCGGCTTCTCGACACAGACCCACCGACAAACCAGTTTGTCGGTGCCACCCCATCGAGACACCCCTCAGCTAAACGCTGACAGAGCACTAGGAGCCGATCGCGGCTTTGAGGTCGTCGGCGCGGTTGGTTCGCTCCCAGGTGAACTCGGGCAATTCGCGCCCGAAGTGGCCGTTGCGGGCGGTTTCGTAGTAGATGGGGCGCAGCAGATTCAGGTACTCGATGATAGCAGAGGGTGTCAGATCGAAGACCTCGCGGATGGCCCCTTCAAGTTGGGCCTCGCTGACCTCACCGGTGCCCAGAGTGCTGACGTACACGCTCACCGGGTCGGCTACGCCGATGGCGTAAGCCAACTGGACCTCGGCCTCCGACGCCAGACCGGCGGCGACGAGGTTCTTGGCGATGTGGCGGGCCATGTAAGCCGCCGACCGATCGACTTTGGAGGGGTCCTTCCCCGAAAAGGCCCCGCCCCCATGCCGCCCGCGTCCGCCGTAGGTATCCACGATGATCTTCCGCCCCGTGAGCCCGCTGTCCCCGTGGGGCCCGCCGGTGACGAAACGCCCGGTTGGGTTGATGTGGTAGGTGATCTTCGGGGAGTGCAGCTCGGGGCATTCGCGCTCGATAATGGGTCCGATCACCACCCGTTTGATCAACTCCATCGCTTCGGAGGTCATGTTTCCGGTGCCGTCGACGACCTCTTCGGTATGCTGGGTAGAGACGACGACGGTCTCGACGCCGACGGGTCGCCTCCCGGCGTAGCGCACACTGACCTGCGACTTCGAGTCCGGGCGAAGCCACGGGATTTCGCCTTCTTGCCTCGCCTGGGCGAGCCGCTCAACGATGCGGTGGGACAAGTGGATCGGCAAAGGCATCAGCGCCGCGGTTTCGTCGCACGCGAAACCGAACATCATCCCTTGATCGCCGGCCCCCTGTTCGGCGTGCAGCCCTTGCCCCTTGGTGACGCCCTGGCTGATGTCGGCGGCCTGGGCGTGGACCGCCCGCAGCACCGCGCAACTGTCGGCGTCAAACCCGATGCCCGCCTCGGTGTAACCGATCCGGCGGATCGTCTCGCGGGTGGTTTCTTCGATCCGACCCAGGGCAGTCTCCGCCGCCTGGTTGTGGACCGTGACCTCGCCCGCGATCACGACCAGTCCGGTCGTCACGAGTGTTTCCACGGCACAGCGTGCGTTCAGGTCGTGCTCGATGAGGCTGTCGAGAACGGCGTCGGAAATCTGATCGGCGACCTTGTCCGGGTGGCCCATCGAGACAGACTCGGAAGTAAACAAAAAATCTTGGTTCTGTGGCACGCCGTCCTCCTTCGCGGTTTGTTCGGTACGAGGTCAGTTGTCGATTGCTTCCCCGCCTAGTTATCGGTGACCGGCGGTATCATAGTGAGCATTGGCGAGTGAGACAACCCCGGTTGGCAGCGGCCTAATGCTGCAGTCACGCAATCCCCCCCGGAGGTGTATCGGGAACATGACCTTGCGGGGAAGCGTTCGCTGCCTGGGGTCCGATACGTTTCAACCGGACGGCGGTATTGGCTTTCATTTGCTCGAAGCCGGAATGTTTCTTACGTTCTATATGTGATGTGTCACGATTGCGAAGGCTGGGCGATTCGTGACACACCGTCAGAGGGATCGTGAAGTTGGTGCTACGCCGTGGTGTTCGCGGTACGTGTCGAATCGAGGAGAGGTTTGCGGCAGCAGGAGGGATGATCGCATGGAAGCTCTAGCGAAGCAAGCGAAGCAGTTCGCCCGAAACGAGGATGGACCGACGACGACCGAATACGCTGTCATGCTCAGCATGATTCTTCTCGTGGTCGTCGGCACTGTCGGTGCCCTGGGCACTACCGTGGCTTCCAAGCTGGTGATCCCGGGGTGGTAACCGCCCGCGTAGGAGCCGCGGCTCGGACTCATCAGGCTCCTCCGCTCCCTTACGGTCGCGGCTCGGTTGCATGTCCTTACGGTCGCGGCGGGATGGGAATCGGGCGGATCTCCAGCGACTCCTTCGCGCGGTTCAGCGGAGTCACCGCGGTAAGCGGATCAGCCATGCCCTTGAGGTCTTCAAAGGTCACCGCCTTCTCCAAGGTGAAGGGCCCGACGGCCTGACGAGTCAGGGCAGCGAGGCACCCGCCGGTGCCCAGGCGATGCCCCAAGTCGCGGACCAAGGCGCGCACATACGTGCCGCGACCGCAACACATCTCGAACTCCAGCGTCGGCCAATCGTAGCGGTGCACGTGCAGCCAGTAGATGTTCACCGCCCTCGCCTTGAGATCCGGGTCCTCGCCCTTGCGGGCGAGTTTGTACGCCGGCTGGCCGCCGATCTTGATGGCGCTGATCGCCGGCGGCACCTGTGCGATGCGGCCTTCGAATGACAGCAGGGCGTCGTCCACTTGCTCGCGAGCGGGCACGTTGCCCACATCCACGGGCACCAGCGCTGCGTCACTGTCGTAGCTCTTGCTCGTGACGTCCAGCCGCGCCGCCGCGCGGTAGACCTTCGGCTGATCCATGATCGATTCGACCAGCTTGGTGGCTTTACCCAGACACAGCACCAGCACGCCGTCGGCTGCCGGGTCCAGGGTCCCTGCGTGCCCGCTCTTGCGCACGCGGGTGATCTTACGCACGCGATAAAGGGCCTTGGCCGACGTGATGCCGACCGGCTTGTTCAGCGTGATAACCCCCGCGGGTGCGGCACTTGGAGAATCGCTCATCACGAACGGATCGCAGTCCGGAAGGTGCGTCGGCGAGACACCAGCTTGGTGCCCAACAGCAACCAGCCGAAGAATGACTGGGCGGCGATGACTTTGACGTAGGTGGTCGTCGTCGGCGTGTAGGTAACGAATCCGCCGCTGTGCTGCGCGTACAACATCGCCGCGATCGTTACGGCACAGGACAGGAAGATGAGCACAACGGCCGCGGACGTCAGGCCGCGCACGTGCGACGAAAGCACAGCGCCCAGAAACGCCGCGACCACCATCACACCGAACGAGAACGCCAGCCACGCCCAGGTGGGCAACCCCCACCCTCCCGGATACGCGCGGTAGGTCAGGCCCACATAGGCTCCCAGCACAGCGAGTCCGATAACGAACCCCCAGACGGAGCCGCCCCTCGACGAACTCACACACAGAGTCCAAGCCAACAGCGCAAACGCGCCGGCGTACGCGTATTGGAGGAACTGCGGCAGATTGGACTGCCCGCCCGGAGGCGGCCAGTACTTCCAAGTGATGGTCCCCACCGCCGCGAGCATGAGGAGCCCGAAGAAACGCATTGCCCCTGCCCAACCGGATTTCGCCAGCCAACCGGTCAAACCGGCCGCACCGGTCATCGCCAGCCAGCAACCCGTGACCGTCATAACAGCGACCCAGACGTAGTTGGCGACCGTTAGACGATTGATGATGGTCAGAGCTTCGGCTTGCCGGTTAGGCGATGGCTCCTCGTTGGTGTCGCCCGACCGGAACGCGGATACTGCGGACGTGCCTTTCGTTTTTGGAGTAGGTTGCTTTGGAGAACTCGTGTCAGGCCGGGAAGGGTTTGCCAAATGAGCGGGTGGCGGCGCGAAGAGCGTCGCCGGATCCACGAAGTTGAAAATCGCCAACAGCAACTCTTTGTTCAGGAAGTGATTGGCCGGAAACCAGGTGACGTACATCCAGGAAGCGGCTGCGAGTAGGACGAGGCATCCCAACGACCGGCGTCCGGCGAACCCGCCGATGGACGCGCCGTGCCGCGCGCGGGGCGAGACCGCTCCATCGTCCGAGTACACCACGGTAATGTCCAGATCGCCGCGTGACACCATGCTCACCGTGGGCCCACACTGGTCAGATACCCATCACCATCGATCGGAAAGCGCTCGAAATACTCCCGGATGGTATCGTGGCTTACTCGCTCGACCGCGGCAAGCCGCTCTTCGACGGTCCGCGGATGTCCCCAGGAGTATACGTCGTCCATCACCTGCGCCAGGCGAAAATAAGGCGATTCGCCTTCGACCGCCAGCGAGGTGCGGCGACGGTTCTTGACCCGGTCGATCTCGCGCTGCTCGACCGGCTGATGGCAAATGGCGGCGGCTTCAGTCCGCATCGCCTCCACCAACTTCTCCGCGTTTTCCAGCTCACACTGCCCCGACACAATCAACAGGCCGGTGTCGGCGTAGTCCAGGCGCCACGCACCCGCGCGGGGGCTCAAACCGGTCTGCATGATCCTCCAGTAGAACCGCGAGTTATCGCCTCCCAGGATTGCCGCGACCGCTTTGGCCGTCTCGTGCAGCGGATCGGTCGCCGCCGGCGCCGCGAATGAAATCGCGATCAACTGCTGATTGAACCGCTCCACCTGTTTGACCGCCGTCCCGGTGCACACCCGCGGAACCGACCGCTCGTCCGCCTCCGGACCGGGCTCCCACATGCCGCAATGGCGCTCGGCGGATTCGACAATCGCGCCGGGGTCCACACTGCCGGCGACGACGAGTGCCATGTTGTTCGGGACGTACCGCCTCCTGAAATACTCATACATCTGGTCGCGCGTCAGGTTGCGGAGCGTTTCCTCATAGCCCAGCACCGGCCAACCCAGCGAGTGCCCGGCGTACACCTGTTCGAGGATAAAATCGAAGGCCACGTGCTCGAGTTGGTCGTTGGACATCGCGATCTCTTCGAGCACCACGTTCTTCTCGGTGTCGAACTCGTTTGGTGGCAGGGTGGATCGCATCATGTCCGCCAGCAGCTCGATGTGGACGTCGATGTCCGCCGACCGTACCACGCCGTAGTAGAAGGTCCTGCTCTGGCTGGTGAAGGCGTTGGGGTGGCCCCCCAGGGCATCGAAATCCACGTTGATCTGATGTCCACTGCGTTTCTCGGTGCCCTTGAAGCACATGTGTTCAAGGAAATGCGAGACGCCGGCCATCGAGCGATCCTCATCGCGCGTTCCGGTTCGCGACAGGAACCCGGCAGCCGTTGTTTTGACCCCCGGCATGTGCTCGATCACTACCGCAAGTCCGTTGCTCAACTGTGTTGTCGTAAAGTGACTGGACATAGGCACTACCTACCGGGATAACTTCCCCCTGCCAGACAGAGGCCACGAAGACACGAAGACACGAAGAAGACACAGAGGTTTCATACAATTCTGCGGAAGATACCGTCGCGGATCAGCGGCACGTTGAAGTTGATGCGAAACCCCAGGCGCTTCTTGGTGAGCTTCATGTAGCGCAACAACTGTGCCTCCCACACGAGTTCCATACGATCGACGGCCTTCAACTCGCAGATGACAAAATTCTCCACCAACACATCGGGGCGCAGGGCCTCCTCAAACTCGATGCCGTCATAGACGATGGGCACACCGACCAATCCCCGTCCTCACCTCTTCCTTTAACTCTCTTCCCCTTGGTGCCTTAGAGGGTGCATAAGAAGCCTTATCCGAGCCGCGCCCGTAAGGAAGCGGTCTGGTCTCGGGGGCAAGAACCGCTCCCTTACGGTCGCGGCTCGGTTCGTGGGACCGCTTCTCAAACACCCTCTTAGTGGCCTCTTCATCACGCGTTGGATGTACTCAACTCGCAGGGACCCAAGGTCACGACGCACAGCGGCTCGCGCGGGTGGGTCGCCAGATAGCGCTTCACGTCGTCGACCGTCACCGCCCGGACCCGTTCGATCTTCTGCTCGCGCGGCAGGGGTCGACCGAAGTGGAACACGTCGTCGATCAGTTCGGCGCAGCGCGAGCGGGTTACGTCGCCGCCCATCGCGCTGCGAACCACGATGCCGGCCTTGGCCCGGGCAAGTTCGTCCTCGCTCAGGTCCATCTCCAGCCGGTCGACTTCACGAAGAAGCGTTTTGTAGGTTTTTTCACATCGGGCCGGTGTGGTGGACGCTCCCAGGAAGACCATCCCCGCTTCCCGCGGGTGTTCGTGCCATGCGCTGACCCAGTAGACCAACCCCTGCTTCTCGCGGACCTCGGTGAACAAACGACCACTCATCCCGCCGGCGAGCACGCCCAGAATCACCCGCTCCACCGGGTAGTCGTCGTGATCGATGGGCACGCCGGCATAACACAGTCCAATGTGCTCCTGCTCGGCGTCCTTGGGGAAGTGCCAATTGCCCGCCGCGAACTCGATCGGCTTGCGGGCCCGCCCCGCGTGCTCGGGCAAGCCGAACCCCTCGAAGCATTTCTCCAGAGTTTCCGCCATCGCCTGCGGTTCACCGGGGCCGGCGACCGAAACGACCATGCGTCCGCCGTGGTAGGTCGCCTCCCATTGCCCACGGATGTCCTCGCGCCCCGTGCGGTCCAGGGTCTCGCGTTCGCCCAGCGCGTGGCGTCCCAGCAGCGAGCCGTACCCCTTGATTCCGAGCAGCTTGTCCAGCAGCGAATGCGGGTCGTCTTCCAGAGCGGTGATTTCCTGGCGAGCGAGTTCGACCGCCACCGTGCACGCTTCCTGTGGAAAGGTCGGCGTGCGCAGGAACTCCGCGTGCAGCGCCACGGTTTCGTCGAAGAACTCCGGCAGGCAGAGAAAGTGGTAACCCGAGCACTCGCGCCCAACCCACGAACCGTGCGACACGCCTAACACGTCAAACGCGTCCAGCAATTCGCGCCCGCCGCGCTTTTCCGTGCCCTTATCCAGCGTCTCGCCGATGAGGTGAGCCACACCGAGCCGATTGGCCGGTTCGTCGGAGGTGCCGGCCAAAAACCGCATCTCCACAGCCACCGCCCGTCGTGTCGGGAGGTGCGCTCCGACTAACTCGATCCCGCAGTCCAGCGTTTGATGGTAGTTCTCTTGCATAGGCTGTCATTCGTGCAACACCGTCGCGTACCCTAAGTCAACCCCCGCGATCATGCAACCGAGGTCGTCGGGAATCGTAATCCCGTGCCCCGGCGCGACACACTTCGATATCCGGCCACCAAAGCACGCATAATTGACACGCAGGTTGCCGCCGCTATGTTCCGTCCCGAGGAGATGCGACAGCCATGGAGCGCCTGGGCCGCTTTTTTTCCCGGATTTCCCAGCGATATCTGCCCGACCCGATGGTGTTGGCTATTCTGCTGACGTTCTTCGTGATGGCGGTGGCGTGGCTTGTGCCGCAAAGCGACTCCGTCCGCGACCAGGCGATGCTCGCGCGGGCGGGCACCGTGACCGGATTGTGGATCGGGGGCATCGCCAGCAAGGGTTTTCTGGCGTTTGCGTTGCAGATGTGCCTGATTCTGCTGACCGGGTTCGGGTTGGCCAAGGCTCCGGCGGCGACACGCTTGCTCGATGCCATTGCCGGGGCGGTTCGGACCAACCGCGGAGCGGTGTTTCTCGTCGCTCTGGTCTCGTGCGTGGCGTGCTGGATCAACTGGGGGTTCGGATTGATCGTATCGGGATTGTTGGCCGGTCAGATCAGGACGCGGTTCGCGCGTTCGCGCATCCCTTGCCAGTATCCGCTCATCGTGGCGTCGGCGTATGTGGGCATGATGATCTGGCACGGTGGATTGTCGGGGTCGGCCCCGCTCAAGGAGGCCGAGAGCATCACCATCAACCGCACGATTCTGTCGCCTGCCAATTTGGTGCTTACCGGCTTTCTGTTCCTCGGCATCCCCCTGGTGTTCCGCGGCATGGCGCGGCGTCCGGAGGCGCTGGAGTTGCTCAGCGATGAGGCGCCAAGCGCAGACGTACCGCCTCGTCCACCGGCGGAGGCGGACGGACGGACGAGCGAGCGGACCCCGGCCGACGCGCTCAACCACGCATGGTGGTTGCGGGGCCTGATTGTGACGGTGGTGTTGGCGACGCTGGCGTTGCGCGTGCACGAGAGGAAATGGGGCGCGGTGGACCTGACGTTCATCATTATGCTGTTCCTGGCGTTGGGTATGATGTTGCACCGCGACATCGTCTCGTACATGGCGGCGCTGGCCGACGGTGGCAAGGCGATCACCGGCATCGTCGTTCAATTCCCGCTCTACGCGGGCATCCAGGCGGTTATGGCTGGGGCGGGGCTGGCGGCGGCGATTTCGCACCTCTTCGTCAATCTGTCGCAATGGGGGACCGAGGCGTTGGGGATATCGCCCGGGGTCACCTTCCCGGCGGCGACGTTTCTCAGTGCCGCCATCGTCAACATGTTTGTGCCCTCCGGCGGTGGGCAGTGGATCGTGCAGGGGCCGATCGTGTGTTCCGCCGCGGAGCATCTGCACCTGCCGCTCAGCCAGACGGTGATGGCGGTTGCCTACGGTGACCAGCTCACCAATATGATCCAGCCGTTCTGGGCGATCCCCTTGATGGGGCTGACGCGCGTCGACGCCCGCCAGTTCATGGGGTACTGCGCGCTGCTGATGCTGTTGGCGGCGCCGGTGTTTCTCCTGGCGCTGGTCTTGTTTTGAACCGTTCGACATGTGAAACGTAGACGTAGGAAGTGATGTCCGCTCGATCTCTGACAAACGCTGTCGTCTTGTGTGCGGTTCTCGTACACGCCGCGGGCGGGCAAGACTCCATAACGCCGGCGAAAAGGGCGTTGACTCCCATCGGACGCATGGACCCGACCGTTATCAAAGAGTCGTCCGGGATTGCCAAGAGCCCAAGACATGAGGGCATATTCTGGACCCACAACGACTCGGGCAACGCGGCGGAGTTGTTCGCGATCAAGGCCGATGGCACGCTCGTGGCTACGATCCCGGTGGAGGGGGCGCCCAACCTCGACTGGGAGGACATCGCCATCGCGGGCGGGTTCATCTACATCGGGGACATCGGAAACAACCACGGCTTGATGCGCGTTCGCTTTGTTTACAAGTTCGCCGAGCCGAACCCTCTCGCGGCTGACATCAAACCCATCAAGCCGTTGACCACCTATCGCTACAAGTATCCAGACAAACTCTTCGATTCCGAAGCCCTTCTGGTCCGCGGTGACCGCATCTACGTGATTCGCAAAGCCGGCGGGAAGGCGTCGGCGGTCTACCGCCTGACCCCCACGGACGGCAAGTACATGGTTCTGGATGAGGTGCAGGTGTTACGTTCCGGCGTGGTGTCCGGTGCCGACCTGTCACGGGACGGGCGGTATCTGGTGACCGCATCGTCCTATCAATTGGCCTGGTATCCGGTCAACGACGACATGACATTTCGCGAAGGTGAGCCGGCAAAGTTCGTGCGTTATCCAGTCATCGACATGCTCGAGGCGTGTTGTTTCGACGGAGATGACGTCCTGATGACCGCGGAGACGGGATTCATCTACCGCATACCCGCCCAGGACGTTCAGCGTCAAACCCGATTCGTGCGGGCGCCGCGCAGCGGTGGGGGCCGTTAGTGCCCTGAATCATAGCCCTGTGCAGGTATCACGAGAGGGCAAAATAAAGGGCCTTGCCAATGCAGAGAACGCCTTTGCCCTTCTCTCGGCCGTTGCAGTGCAAGAACCGTCAGAGCGCGAAAGACGATCGTCCGGTTCAACGCGCACTGCCGGAGCGCCCGAACTTGGCTTTCTCGAAGGCCAGAACGTCGGACACGATCTGACGGAGATTGCGGGTCGGGCGCCACCCGATCGCTTTGGCGATCTTGTCGACGCACGGAACGCGGCGGAGCATGTCCTCAAACCCCCCGGTGGGGTAGACCTCCTCATAGGGTTTCGTACGAATCGCGGACTCGGTCCCGGCCAACTCGACCACCAGTTCGGCCAAGCCCATGATGGGTATTTCCTCGTCGGTTCCAACGTTGAAGACCTCGCCGCAGGTGTGGTCGGCGTCCATGAGTCCCTGCAGTGCCTTGATGATGTCCAGGACGTGGGCGAAACAACGGGTCTGCCGCCCATCGCCATAGACGTATAGCGGGTCGCCGGCCAACGCCGCCCGGCAGAATCGCGGGAGAACCATGCCGTATTGGCCTGATTGCCGCGGGCCCACCGTGTTGAACAGGCGGGCGACGACGACCGGCAGTCCGGTGGTTTTCGCATGGGCCAACCCCATGAACTCGTCCATGGCCTTGGCCGCCGCATACGCCCAGCGGTGCATGTACGTGGGCCCCTCCACCCGGTCGCCATCTTCGGTGAATGGGACATCATTGCTTTTGCCGTACACCTCCGAGGACGAGGCGATCAACGTCTTGCAGCGATAGCGCGAAGCGTACTTCAGGACGATGTCCGTCCCCAGAACGATCCGCTCGATCGTGTCGATGGGCTGGTTCATGATTAACTGGACGCCGACCGCCGAGGCCAAGTGGTACACCGATTCGCATTCGCGCATGAGGTTCTCGACCAGATCGGCATCCAGCACCGAGCCAATGCGCACCTTCAGCCGCTTGTTGCCACTCACGCCGTCGAGGTTCTGGATCACGCCCGTTGACAAATCGTCAAGAACGTAAACGGTATGCTCAGCCTGCAACAGTCGCTCGACCAGGTGGGATCCGATGAATCCGGCACCGCCGGTCACGAGGATATTCAAGGAACGGTCTCCATTTCGCCTGACTAGGTTGTCTCCATCATCCGGACGATTCCAACGCGCCGTCGTGTCGCATGCAAGTCACGCGCGCCGGCGCTTCCGCGCCGGTCCCTCGCGGGCATAGGTGGGCGGATCGATCGGTTGAACCGCCTCGATGGAAGTCTCCACCGTGATCGACTGCCCGAGAATGTCCACGTTCAGGAATAACCGAAGGGGAGGGGTTCGGCTGCTGACAACACCTTCCAGCCCGGCCAACGGCCCGGAGATGATGCGCGTCCAACATCCCACCTGGATCCGCGGCTTGCGGGCAAACGCCGTGTCCGAGGCCAACACCCGGTCGATCTGGCGCAGCTCCGCCACCAACCGCTCTTGATTGGTCACGGTCAAGACATTGGCGACCCGGTTGGTCCTGACGGCCTGGCAACGCTGTTCTTCAGTGGCGGCGAAGAAGAGGTATCCGGTGAACACCGGCACGGTGGAACGGGATATACGATTCGTCGTAGGGCTGCGGGTCATGCGCCGGCACAGCGGGAGGTAATTGGGGATATCGAAACGGGTCAGGTCAGAGGATAGGGCCTTCTCGGCGCGCGGACGGGTGTGCGCAACCCACCACCGCCCCGCCAACGGCGCGGCCAGCAGGGTCGCCGCCGGCGAACCGGCACTCTGCATTTCGCAGGATGTTCCGGACAAGACCACTCCTCTCCAGGGCAATCAGAGTCTTCACTGTCCGGGTCGAATTATACTAAGGAATTGC
>Ga0190284_1000435_pt1 | contig 24441 bp, 17 predicted proteins | sample 48691812_MG_FD_161668 | JGI IMG/M metagenome (GOLD analysis project Ga0190284, IMG submission 161668) | Hydrothermal vent microbial mat bacterial communities from Southern Trench, Guaymas Basin, Mexico - 4869-18-1-2_MG | ecosystem: Environmental > Aquatic > Marine > Hydrothermal vents >...
AAAAAACGTTGGTTGTGCATTACAGAAGAAGCGCAATTTGCTCAAGGGCAACAAGATGCAGAGCGTCTCAAAGCGACGCTTTGTACCACCAACTAAGGCGTGAGAAATCCGATTTCTTCAAGAAATCGGATTTCTTAGACACCCGTCTAACGGAGAAAAACGAATGCCAGAACAACGTATTACTGTTACCATTGATGAAAAAGGTCAAATCACGGCTAAGACAGCCGGTTTTCAGGGTGAAGCCTGTTTAGATGAATTGCAAAGTCTTTTGGAAGATTTAGGAACAATTCATGAAGTGAAAAAAACGGATGCGTATTATCAGCAGAACGCTATCAAAGTCACAAAAAAACAAACTGTTGGAAGAACATAATAATTAATGAGTCAAGAAATCCGATTTCTCAACATTCTTGGGAGTAGCTAATGAGTGCAGTGGTTAAAACCGTTACCCCTTTTACCCAACGCGATTTGCTGTTGGAGGCATTGGATGAACTGGGGGTTGTATATCATGAAAAGGGCAATGCCATTATGACAGAACGGGTGGATTATTATGGGGCGCAGTGTTTTATCTATGAACAAGGGGCTTATCGTTTTCAACATGATTCCAGTGCCAATATCCAAAGCTATCGTTGGCGACAATTGAATTTTAAGGAATGGAAAACCGTGTCAGCCTTTTTGGGAGCCGTGGAAAAAGTCTATCACCAAGCTTATGAACGCTTGCAGCAACGTATGGCTGCGGAAGAACGTCGTCGGCTTGAAGAAGAACGTAAACGTTTCGTAGAGCAACAAAAGCAGGCAGTGATACAACGGGCAAAAGAACAGGGCTATAACATCAAAGAAATTCGTAAGGGTAACAAAATTCAATTACAATTGGTACGTACCACCTACTAAGTGAGATAGAAATCCGATGTTTTTAAAACATCGGATTTCTTGACTGATCTCTGAATAAAAAAATGTCCCAACCTTTCAATATTGCACATATAGAAACCAGTAGTTTCATTTATGGACCAGGTGAACGCTTTGTCATCTGGGTGCAGGGCTGTACTTTGGGCTGTCGGGGATGTTGGAACAAAACGATGTTGTCAAAACGCCCCAAGCAATTGATAGCGCGTGAAAAATTGTTACAGCAAATTCTTGACATAGATTCTATTCAAGGCATTACCTTGCTCGGAGGTGAACCCTTACAACAATTGAGCAATGTTTTTTGGTTATTACAACAAGTCAAATCAGTGGATTTGGATACGATGGTGTTCACCGGTTATGAATGGCAGGAAATAATAAACGATGAAAAAGCGAAAATCTTGCCTTTTACAGATATTTTAGTATCAGGGCGTTATGTAGCAAACCTACGCAATATCAATCTTCAATGGCGTGGTTCTTCAAACCAGCAAATTCATTTTCCAACTGCCCAATATGATGCTTCCCTCATTAAAGAAGGCAACTATGTAGAGGTGCATTTTGAAGCAGATGGTCGTATGCGTATTTTAGGTTTTCCAGAAATAGAAGAAATCCGATTTTTTGAAAAAATCGGATTTATTGAGTATCCATCAGGAAACAGCTTTAATAATCAAAAAATTTCGTAGGGGTAATCCCTTGTGGTTACCCTTTTTATTTCAGGCACATTTCTTATCGCATTGACAGGTACTATCGGCTAAAAGAATACAATCTTGGTTATTTGGACAGGTGCCGGCTGAAGTTCGGGTGCATTTACATTGTTGTGTTTCATCATCAAGATGGCATTTGAATAAATCATCTTCATCACGCTGCTGACAAGCAAAATCTTTTACCGATGAATCCAATTGAAGTAATATATCCAATATGTTTTGGCAATCGCTACTCCCTGGCTCAATGAAAGTATGCAAACGCTGTACCGTTTTGAATTTAACCAGTTCAAATTTTTCCCTCGCATCCGTCGTGATACTCATATCATGGGAAACAATAATCGCGTCGGTAAGTTTATTGAGGGCTGTAACCGTTATTTCAGCTGCCTTTATAGTAGTAGCGACATCAGTAGCCGCTTCTAATTTTATAAAAGCGGTATCTGCTAACTTAACTGCTTGCTCTGCAGTAGTCAGCGCCTGCTCGTCGGTCCGTTGGCATCCATTTAGCATCCAACTTATCAATAGCACGCTAAAAAACAAAATGTAAATTTTATTAAACAGTTGCATTTTGAGTTCCTTTTAATGCTTAATGCTTAATGAAAAAATATCCAGCTTGCTAAACATTAATTTTATCATATTAGCATTAAGTCATTGATTTTATTCAATTTATATATTTTTGTCAATTTTAAAAATACCTAAAAATTAACCATTAAGTTTTTGCCATTAACGAAAATATCGTGTACAATAGATATTATACATTATACTGATTTAATGTCTAATGTTTGAAACTCGATCATCAAGCGACGCAAAATTAAATGTCATTATACAAATGAAATCTCAAAAAATAACTCGCCAAATGATAACCATGCTATTTAACTTATTAGTTTGGTTAAGTATTTTGATTTTCCCTGTCTCAGCAGCACCGGTTGAGCAATCTCCCGATGGTTCACAATCCCTGAATGAGTGTGAAAATTGGATAGAATATCCAGAAATACTGAAAAAAGCCAAACACCAGCTTGGCTTGCCCTCAATTGAAGAACGACTCATAAAAGAGTTTAGGCGTTTAATCAATCATACTCTTATCGAAAATCGTAGCGCGTCTAAAAATAAAAAACTGGAAAACTATAGGCGTAGTATATTCCAAATAAAAAACCATTCAGTAAAGATATGGCAAGATGAAGTATTACAAAAATTGCAAATGTGCGAACCATACTGGAATAAGCTTATTAATACCGCTTTTGGTCACTATTATGCCTTAGTGATTGGCATTAATGATTACCAACAATGGCCTAAATTAGAAACGGCTGTTGGCGATGCTCAAAAAATAGCTCACGTTTTGCAAGAGCAATACGGTTTCATTATTGATGAAAAATTCCTATTATTAAATGGTAATGCCACCTATGATAATATCCTCAATGCTGTCAATGAGTTAAGCAAAAAACTGACAGCAAATGATAATTTACTGATCTATTATGCAGGTTATGGTTATAAAAACCAAGATGATCAAGCTTATTGGTTGCCTGTCGATGCAACACAAGAAACTGAAAACAATCATTGGATTAGCACCGACATCATCACGGAAAAAATTAAGTTGGGGAATAGCCTAGCAAAAAAAGTTTTAATCATAGCAGACAGTTGTTATTCTGGCACCTTGGCACATCAAAAATGGACCGTTGGCAAACAGACATTTGAACAAGATTTATTAGCAAAGTTACCTGCTTATATTTTAACTGAAAATAAAACATTTTTGTTGAAAAATGCCTTCACACCGTCGCGGATATTGATTGCGAGTGGCTTCGATGAACCGATAAGCGATAATGGGAGAAAACATTCTGTTTTTACCAAAGCCTTATTAGAAGGTTTACAAAAAAGAGAAGAATCGGTTTTTACAGCACGCACTTTATTTGGCGGTTTAATAAAAGAGGTGGTGAATAATAATAATGCCAAGCAAACGCCTGAATATAGATTTCTCGATCTTGATAGAAAAGGGGAGTTTATATTTAAAAAGCCTGGTAGTTTTTTAGATGCCAATGACGTGGCAAAACGCGCCCAATCTTTATCGTGGGCAAAATTAGCCCATAAGGAAACTATAAAAGGTAATATCACTAATGGAACATTATTAGCGTTAGAAGCTTTACCTAAATATACTTTCGCGCCGGAACGCCCTTATCTACTTGAAGCAGAAGAAATGCTCTATGAAGCTATTCTGAATCAACGTAAACATATCGTTATGCAAGGGCATGAAGATACGCTTTATCGTGTCGCTTTTAGCCCTGATGGTTCGCGTATCATCACGGCAGACAGAGGAGGACATTTTCGTTTATGGGATGCGATGACGGGTAAACTTAAAAGCGTACTGCAAGGACATCAAGGGGATATAACAAATCATCCAAGCCATAAAAAGGCGACGGTATCAGCCGCTTTCAATTATAATGGTACCCTGGTAATAACCACTGTATCAAATGAGCAAGCAGCTTGTTTGTGGGATGCCAATACTGGCAAACTGATTAAGCAGCTATTTGGGCATAAAAAAGGCATTAATCATGCTGCTTTCAGTCCCCATGGAAATAAAGTCGTCACAGTGTCAGATGATCAAACAGCCCACATCTGGGATATCAAGCATAATAAACGTATTGCCCTACTAACAGGGCATAGAAATAGAATTAATTATGCGATATTCAGTCCAGACGGTTCAAAAATCGTGACCACCTCGGATGATAAAACGGCTCGTATCTGGAATGCTAACAGTGGCAGACCTAAAAGTGAGCTAATGGGACATAAAGCGCGTGTCTTAAATGCAGCCTTCAGTCCAGATGGTTCAAAAGTGATCACGGTTTCGGATGATCAGACTGCCCGTCTATGGAATACCAATGGCAAAGTTGAGAGTGTACTGGTTGGACATAAAGCGCGTGTCTTGAATGCCGCCTTTAGCCCTGATGGTTTAAAAGTGGTAACGGCTTCAGAAGATAAAACCGTTCGCTTATGGGATACAGAGACTGGAAAATTGAAACGGGTGTTGGCAGGGCATAAAGGCGCTGTTAATTACGTTGATTTTAGTCATGATGGTCAATTCATTATCAGCGTATCAGCTGATAGAACAGCCCGCTTATGGGAAAGCCAAAACAATCAATCATTTGAGTTGCTCATCGGACATGAAAAGGGAGTGAATCACGCCAGTTTTAGTCCTGATGGTCGATTCGTGATCACAGTATCAGATGATAAAACTGCCCGTCGCTGGGAGATTAAAAGTAGCCAATCTTTCAATGTACTTTCTGGGCATGGTTCTGGTATATTTAACGCCCACTTTAGTCCTGATGGTTCAGAAGTTATTACCGCTTCCGATGATAATACTGCCCGTATTTGGGAGGCTGAAAGTGGTAAACTCAAAAAGGTATTGGCAGGGCATAAAAATCGGGTTAATTATGCTGTTTTTAGCCCTGATGGCTCAAAAGTGGTTACAGCCTCCAATGATAAAACTTCCCGCCTGTGGGAAGTGAAAAGTGGTAAACTCTTAAATGTACTTTCTAAGCATATATACGATGTGAATCATGTCGCCTTCAGTCCAGATGGTTCAAAAGTGATCATCGCCTCAGATGATGGAACGATTGAATTGTGGCAAATTTCTTCGCGTTGGCGTTTTTTTTCTCTATGGAATAATAATAATAGCAGCAAACGTCTTAACGTGCTATCTGGGCATAAAAAAGGGGTTAATTATGCGGCTTTCAGTCCTGATGGTCAATTTATTGTCACTGCTTCAAACGACAAAACGGCTGCTTTGTGGGAGAATGGAAAACGTTGGAGGGTGTTGTCTGGGCATCAAGCTGCTGTTTTGAAAGCGATATTCAGCCCCGATGGCGCAAAGGTGGTTACCGCTTCAGAAGATAAAACTGCCCGCATTTGGGAAACAGATAGTGGTAAACTGCTAAAGGTGCTGGGGGGGCATAAAGACCGAGTTAATCACGCTACATTCAGTCCTGATAGCCAGTTTGTCGTAACGGCTTCTTATGATAACACGGCTCGCCTTTGGAATGCTAATAGTGGTCAACTACTTAACGTGCTGGCAGGGCATAAGGATAGAGTTAATCATGCCACTTTCAGTCCTAACGGTCAGTTTGTTGTGACCGCTTCGGATGATCACACTGTCCGTATATGGGAAACTCATAGTGGTAAGCTTTTTAACGTGTTGTTTGGACATAAAGATAAGGTGAATTATGCTGCCTTCAGCCAGGACGGTCTGTTCATCGTCACAGCTTCAAATGATAAAACCGCTCGTCGCTGGCGCATTTTATCAATTCAAAGTTTAATTGATTACGCTAATCATAAGCTTTCCCGATGTTTGACTTCTGAACAACGTCAACAATTTTCTTTACCGGATGGCGAAAGTCAAATTCTGGTTAAGCAGGGAAAACAATTAGCGCAACAAGGTCAAATTAAGGCGGCGGTGATTAAATTTAAAACCGCACAAAAAATGGCACCTTGTTTTAAGTTTGAACCTGAGAATGAGGTACGCCAAATTTATGTTAATTATTTGATTAAACAAGGAAAATCTTTAGCCAGAGCGGGTAATATTGATGCGGCTATTATTTCATTCCAAGAAGCATCAAGAGTGGATGCTCGTTTTAATACCCAGCAAATTGCGGCAAATGTGTTGGTAAAAGAGGGAGAGAAATTAGCGAGAAATGAAAAAATCGAAGCGGCTGTCACAATGTTTGAGCAAGCATTGGCGATGGAACCCAATTTAAACTTTGAGCCAGAAAACAAAGTGATGGCTTATGTGTTAATGGAAAAGGGAAAACGTTTAGCACGAAATGGTCATATTGAAGCTGCTGTCATGAAGTTTAAGGCGGCACTTGAGTTTGATTCACAATTACATTTTAACCCTAAAGATAAAGCGATTGCAGTGGTGCGGATGACAGAGGGGAAACAGTTAGCCAGAGAGGATAAAATCGCAATGGCTAAAGAAAAGTTCAAAGCGGCACGGATGCTAGACTTTCAATTAAAATTTGATCCGCAAGATAAAGCAGTGGCGGAACATCAGATGAATAAAGGAGAACAATTAGCTCAAAATGGAAAAATAGAAGAGGCTATAGCAGAATTCAAAATGGCGCTGGCACTTGATCATCAATTACATTTTGAGCCAAAAAATAAAGCGATGGCTTGGTTATACTTGAAAGAAGGTGAGAAATTAGTGCAAAATAAGCAAATCAATTCCGCTATCGAAAAATTTAAAATGGCACAACAGCTTGATTTTCAATTGAGATTTTCTCATGAGATACAAGGTTTTGTTCAATTGTTGTTGAAACAGGGAGAAGAGTTAGCCAGAAAAAGGCGTATTAAAGATGCTGTCGCCAAGTTTAAAGCTGCACTGGCATTGGATAGACAGTTAAATTTTGAACCTGAACACAAAGCCATTGCACAAAGGTTGGTTGAACAGGGCAAACAATTGGCACAAATGGGTAAAATTGAAGCCGCTAAAGAAAAGTTTAAGTTCGCACGGGAACTCGATTTCCGATTACAAGCACCTGAAATTAAAAAGGTTGCACAAAAACTAGTTGAACAAGGCGAACAGTTAGCGCGAAATGAGCTCGTTGAAGCGGCAGTTGTGAAGTTTAAAGAAGCCTTGGAACTTGATCCTCTTCTGTTCAACTTAAAACCAGATGACATAGCGGCTAAAATTACGGCTGAACTTTGGATTAAAGAGGGCAAAAAATTAGCAGAGAAGGGACAATTCAAAGCGGCTTTGAATAAATTTGAACAAGCCAAAGGATTGGCACCCCAATTGGTCAATTATGTGAACTTAGAGAAAACCATGACGGCGAAAAAAGAGGCTCAATTGCGCCTGAAAGAAGGAATTGAGTTAGCAGGAGAAGGCAATATAGATGCGGCTGCGGCAAAGTTCAAACAAGCACTTAAATTAGAACCCTTGCTAAAAGCATTAGAAATAGAATATGTGGCTCAACGTTTGATGGAGGAGGGAGAAGAATTAGCACGCACTGGAGATATTTATGCCGCGGTAACGAAGTTTGAAGAAGCACGGATATTGGTTCCCCAATTAGATTACTTAGATATTGAAAGAATGGCAGCTTTATGGCTGAACAAAGAAGAAAAAGAACGAGAAAAATGGTGGGATACGGTCAAAAGAATTGCCGGGGGCGTTGCCGGTATGGGTGCCGTTGCTGCAGTTATTATACTTCTTTGATGAGGGTAGTCAGAATGGTTGCTTTCTTGGAATGGTCCTGAAATAATTTCCCGTTTTGTTGCGTGAGTTAACACATGTTCCACCTGTGGTAACTAAGTATATTCAAATATTATGAAAACACCACAAAAATTTATATTAAAAGAACATAGGTGTTCGGAATTTTTTCAAGATTGATTTATAAGAAATATTTTTTATTTCACTCATGCGGTGAGCAAAATGACACTTGTGCAGTCAATAAGTTGAAAAGTCTAAAACCTCCTATTTATGAGTTTTAGTCCTGAAAATCATTTTGAGCTAAAGTGCCTTTAGACAAGGGCTTATAAAAATCCCGAACACCTATGTCATACAGGTGTTAAATTGACGACGAAGGCAATGAATGAACTTGAAAAGAGATTTGAAAGATTGCCTGGACTTGAAAAATGGTTTGTTCGTATTTTGCCATTACATCCATCAGGATAATTATTTTTTTGGAACGACCTAGTCTTGCAGAATTTATTTTACTCTGATCCAAATTATTAAAATAGCAGAAAATAAAACCGAACATTATTTTCAAGCTTTTGAGGCACTTGATGAATTGGCTGCCAAAATTTCTAGTGCAGAATTTGCAGGAGCCTCTTTTGGGGATGTAGAAGCTGAAATACACAAAAATGGCATGGAAGTGCTCCATAAAATGGCACAAGGTTATCTTAATCAAAAAGGTTCGCCCCTACATATCACATAATACAGAGCCTATTCTTTGCCTTCCACGGAAAATTCAAGGGGCGAATATCCATTAAAAATAATACTCTGCTCTGTTTCTAAACGGTAGCCAATATACACAGTAAACTCACCAGATAAGTAGGTGTACAAAAGTATCTTAACATTTTATTTCCGATCCTGTCATAGTCAATTCATAGTCAAATTGATTATCAAAATGTTTTTTTGACTCAAGATTTAAATTAGACTTTTGGGTGATTAGGTATAGATAAAAAACGAAAACGAGACTATAATAAACAAGAGTTTAAAAATTTAATCAAAACAGGGGAATCAAAATGAAATTTATCAAAGCTTTAAACTTATGGGAACAAGAAACTCTGGAACAGATGCGTGATAAACATGAATTATCAATAACGAGAAAAAGGGCCCACAGTATCTTGTTAAGTAATGTGTTAGGATTCATTAACCATAGCTGTCAATTTGAATCTTATGTTTTTGAACAACCATTTAATTCATCGATGGTTGTCGCCTGTTTCGATGAATTTGTTAAAACGATTGATAAAACCACTTATGTTTTAATTGATAATGCTCCAACACATACTAGTCATCTGTTTAAAGAATCTATAGAGCGATGGGAGCAATCTAATCTTTATGTTAAATTTATTTCTTCCTATTCCCCTGATTTAAATCTGATTGAGATTCTATGGCGAAAAATTAAATATGATTGGATACCTTTTTCAGCTTTTCAGTCTTTTAATTATCTCAAATCAGATTTATTTCACATTTTAGCAAATATTGGCTCTGATGAATATACTATTACGTATATTTAAATAATGTTAAAATACTTTTGTACTACTACTTAATATACTAGTCAACTATACCATGTTGCAATTATTACATTCATTTTTGGTAACGAGAAAATTGTGAATAACTATAAAGATACTTTAAATTTACCTAAAACAAATTTTCCCATGCGGGGCAATTTGTCCAAGCGTGAGCCAGATTTTCTAAAGCATTGGGAAGAAATCAATTTATATCAAAAGCTTCGGCAACAGGGGCAAGAGCTGCCCACTTTTATCCTACATGATGGTCCCCCTTATGCTAATGGCGATATTCATATCGGTCATGCGGTCAATAAAATTATCAAAGACATTATTGTCAAAGCCAAGACCTTAAACGGTTTTGATGCCCCCTACCTGCCTGGATGGGATTGTCATGGGCTTCCCATTGAATTGGAGGTGGAGAAAAAACGGGGTAAAGCCGGTCATAAAGTGGATGCTCAAAAGTTTCGTGAAGCTTGTCGCCAATATGCGACACGACAAGTTGAACGGCAGCGTGTTGATTTTAAAAGGTTAGGTGTTATTGGGGATTGGGAGCATCCTTATTTAACCATGAATTACCACACTGAGGCTAATATTATTCGTGCCTTAGGGCGGGTTATCGCCGCTGGCTATTTGGTTAACGGTTTTAAACCCGTCCATTGGTGTAGCGATTGTGGTTCCGCATTAGCGGAGGCAGAAGTCGAATATGAAGATAAGGAATCGATAGCAATTGATGTACGCTTTGCCGCTATCAATGAAGAAGCTTTGTTAGCACGTTGTCATCATGCACCTGATCATATTGGTTCCGGACCATTGTCAATGGTCATCTGGACCACGACTCCCTGGACTTTACCTGCGAATCAGGCTGTGGCGTTGCATCCGGAATTAGAATATTCAGTGGTGCAGTGTGAAGATAGCCAATATGGACCTGAGCGTTTAATTGTAGCTGAAGCTTTGCTCAAAGATACGATGTTCCGTTATAGCATAGAACATTATCATGTCGTGGCTTATTGCCAGGGTAAGGATTTAGAAGGTTTGTATTTGCAACACCCCTTTTATGAGCGTCAAGTGCCCATTATTTTAGGTGAACATGTCACGCTTGAAGCGGGAACGGGTGCTGTACATACTGCCCCTGGACATGGTCAAGATGATTATGTGGTAGGGCAGCGTTATGATTTACCTATTGATAATCCGGTCGGTGACAAGGGTCATTTTTTACCGGATACACCCTTATTTGCCGGTGAACATGTGTTTAGTGCCAATGAACATGTCATTGAGGTTCTAAAAGGGCGGGGTCAATTGGTACATGAGTGTCGTATTCGCCATAGCTATCCCCATTGCTGGCGGCATAAAACCCCAATTATTTTTAGGGCGACACCGCAATGGTTTATCAGTATGGATAAACAAAATTTGCGTCAAAAGGCGTTAGAGGCGATTAAAACGGTTACCTGGACTCCTGATTGGGGTTTTCAACGTATTGAAGGTATGGTGATAAATCGACCTGATTGGTGTATTTCACGACAACGTTATTGGGGTGTACCTATTTCTTTGTTTGTCCATAAAAAAACAGGAGAATTGCATCCTCGCACCCAAGATTTTATTGAAATCGTCGCCCAACGAGTAGAACAAAGCGGTGTTGATGCCTGGTTTGAACTTGAACCTGCTGAATTATTAGAAAATGAAGTTGAAGAATATGAAAAAGTCACTGACACCTTAGATGTATGGTTTGATTCTGGGGTGACTCATACGACGATTTTGGAAAATCATGAGCATCATCATGTACCGGCGGATTTGTATTTAGAAGGCTCGGATCAACATCGCGGTTGGTTTCAATCTTCACTACTGACTTCTATTGCCATGCGTCAGGGTGCTGCACCTTATAAAGGGGTGCTGACACATGGTTTTACGGTAGATGCGAAGGGCAGAAAAATGTCTAAGTCCTTGGGCAATGTGATCGCACCGCAAAAGGTGATTAAAACTTTAGGTGCGGATGTTTTGCGTCTATGGGTAGCAGCGACTGATTACCGTGGTGAAATGTCCGTTTCTGATGAAATTTTAAAACGAGTGGCGGATGCTTATCGGCGATTACGTAATACGGCTCGGTTTTTATTGGCGAATTTGCATGATTTTAATCCGGAAGCAGACTGCGTGGTACCTAATGAGATGTTAGCCCTGGATCGCTGGGTGGTTGATCGCGCCTTTCATTTACAAAAAGAGTTGATTGAAGCCTACGATACTTATTCATTTCATGTTGTTTATCAAAAACTGCATCATTTTTGCGCGATGGAATTAGGCGGTCTTTACCTTGATATTATTAAGGATCGTCAATACACCTGTCAAACCAATAGTCTGGCTCGACGTTCTGCACAAACGGCTTTATATCATATTGTGGAAGCCTTGGTACGTTGGTTTGCTCCCATACTCAGTTTTACGGCTGAGGATATTTGGCGTTATATGCCTGGTAAGCGGGGCGAATCGGTATTATTAGAGGCAAATTGGTATGATGGTCTTTTTCCATACACGGTTGATACAAACAAATGGGAAAAAATCTTTGCTGTGCGTGAAGTCGTCAATAAGGAATTGGAAAAACTGCGTGTTTCAGAAACCATCGGTTCTTCCTTAGATGCCGAAGTTGATTTGTATTGTGATGATGTGCTTTATACACAATTAACCATGTTGGGCGATGAATTACGTTTTGTGTTTATCACTTCTTATGCGAGGGTACTTCCGATAGATGCTAAACCAGCAGAAGCTGTCGCAGGGGAGGATTTTTGGCTTCAAGCAAAACCGTCAGCACATCCTAAATGTGTCCGTTGCTGGCATCATCGTGAAGACGTGGGAACTCATTCGGAACATCCAGAACTATGTGGACGTTGTGTAGAAAATGTGATAGGGAAAGGGGAGGAACGTGATTATGCCTGACAAACAGCCTTTTTTTCAATGGCGTGCTCTTAAAAAGGGGGAAGCGAGTGCTTTAATTTGGTTATGGTTATCCCTATTAGTCGTGGGACTGGATCAAGTAACTAAAATATGGGCGAGTGCCGCTTTAGAGTTTAATCAACCGGTGAACGTATTACCCTTTTTTGATCTGAGATTATTGCACAATGCAGGTGCAGCTTGGAGTATTTTGGCAAACGCTGGCGGGTGGCAACGCTGGTTTTTATCCGGATTAGCGATTATCGTGACGGGTGTCATCATTGTCTGGTTGAGCCGCATCAAGCGTCAACAATATTGGTTAGGTTTTGCACTAGCACTCGTTATTGGTGGGGCGCTGGGTAATGTGATTGATAGACTTATGTATGGGTATGTTATTGACTTTATTGATATATATTACCAGGGGTGGCATTGGCCGGCATTTAATATTGCGGATAGTGCTATTAGTATGGGGGTTGTTATATTGTTAATAGATGCTATTTTTAATAATGATTAATGAAGGATAGGGTTTTACGTGTTAGAAATCCGATTTTTGAAAAAATCGGATTTCTTAATAATATTCAAGATGGATACAAAAATGGTATTTCTAGAGATGTTCAGATAAATATTTTTGCTTTAAGACCTGCCAGGTTTTGAAAACCTGGCAGGTCTGATAACTTTTATTTTCCTGAAAAACTATATAACCATTAACCGCTAACCATCATTAACGGCTAACAACAGTTGAGCGGTGCGTAAAATTTTGCCGCGTGAAAAAAGAAATTGGAAGCGTCTCCCCCCTTTTTGCCGCCATAATACGGTTGAGCGAACACCTGCTAATAATAATGCACGGATCTTATCAGCATTATTTTGATTATCTAAAAAACGTCGTTCACCATTTACTTTAATACGAAAATCTAAAGTACTTAAAGTGTTAATGTACAAATTGGCTAAATAAACTATCACATTAGGGTGAGCCACCGCATACATTTCTGTCTGTGCTTGAGCTGATTCAATGCCTCCCTTAATGCTTGCCAACATATCTTCCTTTTTCATCAGCTTACGTTCTAAAATAATCATTCCAAGCACATAGTGCATGACTTCCATATTTCGCTGTCCCGCTCCCAATTGTCCACATAATACTTGCAAACCCGTTTTGATTCCACTGAGTCCACCATAAACCGCCTCAACTGAGGAAGCATCAACTTCTAACAGGCTTTGAATACTGGCTTCAAAGGGAGCTTGATCAAACAAGCCTTTACACGCAATTTGCTGTACTAAGTCAGCCGTTTGGAACATGCCTGCTAATGCCAGTGTGCTGTTTTCTATACTCATTTATTTTAATAATCGGTTTTTTCGATAAAAGTCAAATTAAACGATGCCAAAGTTTGGCATATTTAGTGAACCTATAAAAATCTGCCTGGTTTATATCGGCGTTTTCGGTTAGGCACTATTTAGAATATAGTGATGGAAGTTAAGGCAAACAAGAAAAAAAGTGTAAAAAGCCCTACGCTTAACGGAAGTGTGATTTCAGGCAAAAAAAAAGTGTACGCCTAACGACGTACACTTCAACAAGGAGGAATTGAAAAATGGTGGAGGTGGCGAGTATTGAACTCGCGTCCGCAAGTCCGCCGCCTTTGGTTCTACATGCTTAGCCCTATCTTTAAATTTAACGACTAGTTATCCGATGGGCAGGATAATCTAACCGTGATTCTGGTAAAGTTTAGCGGAATCAATCCCAGACGTATCTACCCGCGATCTTGTGAGAGTCGATCTCTGAAAGCCGGTCAAAAAGCACCGACGCTAAGCGCACAAGCACGTACTCAGTCAGAGACTGGCTATTTAAGCTGCCAGAGCGTAGACGTCGTCGTTGGCGACTATCTTTTGTTTTGCAGTTGGTTTTGCGAGGTAGCTGCACCTCGACATGCCCCGCAAGTTTTGTAACCCACGTCGAAACCAAGTCACCCCCAAAAAGTGGTTTTATTGATTTTTTATGGAAATCATTTTTTATTCTTAAAGTAAATTATAGTGATTACAAATCAAATTGTCAAGGAATTTTTGTGATTTTTTTGAAATTCTTTATTTTTATTATATTATTCAATTAGTTAGAACTTAAATTTAATTATTTTATTTCAAAAAATTGAATACAACGGATTACTGAGTAGTTACGGATAGTGTTTTCATCAGTATTTCATTCGGTAGTGTTTCATTGTCTGTTTCAAAGCTATTGAATGACATCGCTTCGCGTTATCCATTTATCTAATGTGGCAAATAATTGATCCATATTGATAGGTTTAATAATATAGTCATTCATTCCCGCTGCCAGGCATTTTTCCCGTTCACCATTCATGGTGTTAGCAGTCATAGCGATTATCGGTAACTTATCATGTTGGGGATTTTTCCTAATTAATCTGGTTGCTTTATAACCATCCATTTCTGGCATTTTTATATCCATCAGCACGGCATCAAAATTAACTTCAGCAAGCATTGCCACCGCTTTTTTGCCATTATCCACGATATCTGCAACTAAACCATGGCATTCTATCATTTTTCGTATCACTTGTTGATTAATGCGATTGTCCTCAACTATTAAAATTCGTTCTTCCTTGATACTCTTTGCTGTAGTTGTTATATCCGTTTTTTTATGGAGTGATAACACTACACTAAAACTAAAGGTACTTCCCTTGCCCAGTTTGGAATTTACCCGAATTTCTCCACCCATCATTTTCGTCAACGGTTTACAAATGGCGAGTCCTAACCCGCTGCCACTAAATTGGCGCGTGGTAGAAGCATCGGCTTGGATAAACGCATCAAACAAATGGAAGATTATCTCTTTGGATATCCCAATACCAGTATCTTTAACGGAAAAAAGCAGCTTGACTTGTTCATTTTCGGTTGAAATTAATTTTACCTTAATGACAATATTGCCCGTTTCCGTAAATTTAATCGCATTACTTAGAAGATGAAGAAGAATTTGTCTGAGCCGTAAAGAATCCCCTACCAGATGACGGGGAACATTTTTATCTATGGTGATGTGTAATGCCAACCCTTTTTCTTCAATCTTTATCTTTAGCAGGTTGGATAAATAGTTGAGTATGTCATCCAAATAAAAATTGATAGGTTTTATACTTAACTTACCCGCTTCAATTTTGGAAAGTTCAAGAATGTTAGTGATAATTTCTAGTAAAGATTCAGATGAAGAGTGTACACGGGTTAGATAACTTCGTTGCTTATCACTTAGTACTGTGTTTAAAGTAAGTTGGGTAAAGCCCATGATCGAATTCATAGGCGTGCGAATTTCATGGTTTATGTTGGCAAGAAATTCGCTTTTTGCCCTGCTAGCTTGTTCTGCCATTTCTTTAGCAACATTTGCCTGGTGATTAGCTATCTCAAGATCAGCCATCATATTGAGTAAGTTATTTCGCACTAGTGCTAATTCGTCAACACGTTTTTGTAGTACCTGTTCTATCTCTTCGCGTTCTTTTATTTCCTGCTTTAGGCGTTCATTTTTTTCATGGAAACGCTTTTGTAAGTGCCGTAGGGCTAAATGTGTTTCAATACGGGCAATGACTTCTTCTATCTGAAAGGGTTTGGTAATGTAGTCCACACCACCAAAGGCTTTTACCTTATCTAGCACTTTATCCATAGCACTGATAAAAATAACAGGAATATGACGAGTTTGGGCAGAAGCTTTTAATTGTTGACAGACTTCATAGCCATTCATTTCTTGCATGAGAATGTCAAGCAAAATCAAATCAGGGGGAGTTGATTGTGCAACTAATAGTGCCTGAGATTCACTATGTGCCTGTCGAACTTTATACCCATGCTTGTTTAAGATTTCAATTAAGATATGTAAATTTTCAGGCAAACTAGAAACAATCAGAATATCGCCCTTGTATGTATTTATTTGATTTTCTGTCATGATTCTAAATTTATTCTATAAGTTTAAGAAATAAGATTTTTTCAAAAATCGGATTTCTAAGTTCAAAAAGCGAGTTTTGATCGATCCTCTATACTTTATTGTTTGATAATAACTGATAACTAATAATTAATTAAAATCCTGTATACTTAGGAATGAGTATTGAATAATATACTTTCGATACTAAACCTGCCAGGTTTTTTAAACCTGGCAGGTTTGGCTTGAAAGTTTTTTCAGTTCTTAAAATCTCATTCCTTATCAGATAAGCTCTTTTTTATATTTCAACTGTGATATGAGACAATCTTCAAAACTAATATCATCCCGCACACCAAGATAAGTGGGCTGGTAAAGATTACCACCCTTATAGGCATAAAGATATCGAACTTCAATAATTGAATCAACCGCCGGTATTTTTTTATTGGGTGGAATGGTGACATTTCCCACATTTACTTGCTTTTTATCGGCGATAACCGCAACCGCAACACTGCGTTTCTGATTGTGTGAGGTAACAATGACCGATGCGGTGGCATAGAATTTGAATTTCATTTGATTTCCGCCACTGTTAGGTCTGCCAGCAGTGTAGGGGGCTGATGGTTTTTTGAAGACAATGCCCTCCATGCCTGAAGCTTTTAAGCGGTCATACAATTGTTGTTTTTCTTTTTTTGCTGTTTCAACGATGACGATTGAACCGTTAAAACCCAAGTTTTCAAGGTGTGACAGCCTTTCGCTGTAGGGTGCAGATCTGACATCAGTATTATCAATTTCCAATAGATCAAAGACAAACAGTTGCTCCCCGACGGCTTCACCATCAATTAGGTAAGATTGTTCAACTTGACTGGCACTATTGAGTATTGTATCAGGCGCACCGATAGAAAGCCCTTTTCTGTTGATTGCTGTTATCGAATCGGTTTTGTGGAGCAGCATTCTCCTCCCGTCATACTTTTCCTGCGCCCACCATTTATTGTCTTTAATGAGTTGAAGCGCAACGGCTTCTTCAACAAAGTTTAATAATTGGCAGTGGACTCCCGTATCCTTCATATCCGTGTCTGTATGAACATATTTTGAACCTTCTTCGCCTGGTGTATAACCTTTCGACGTTTTGCTTTTTACAAGTTTATCGTATATTTTCTTAGCGGAAGCATAATCAACAGGTGTTTTTGTTTTAGTGCCTGTTCTGAGCGTCGCCCCCCGACGACCATAAGCAAAATTCACCACAAAAAGCTGGCTCTCAACTTCTTCCATAGAAGCTTTGTAAACTTTATCGCTTGTACCCTGTTTAAAATACAATGTGATGTTTTCAGAAGTCATCAGTTTTTCCTTTAGTTTGAAGACCTGACAGGTTTATAAAACCTGTCATATCTGCCCGGAAATTCACACACTAATTATCATGAACATAATCACTTTCTGGGGCAATCAGACATCCACAGCCCTTCTCATCAAAAAATTCATCTTCAACAAACTCGCAATTTAACTCAATTTCTTCGTCTTTACATTCTTCTTTATTTTCGCTGACATACTCCTTGAAACTATGAAGTGTACCGGATTGTCTTATTTGTTGATAGACATATTCTATGCTCTTCATTTGCCTTAAATTAAGGGCAGTGGCATAAAAATTATAAGCCAGGAATGCCTCCATTCTAGGTATTATTGTATGTATTTCAAATCGACCGGTGGGATTTTTTTTATTCGCTTTGATTTGTACGATATACAGTAAGCCCTCTCCCCAACCTAAACTGAGCATGAAGGGTCCTAAAAAATCACTGTTTTTGGGTAACATGTCAGTCGGTTTCCAATCATCTGAATCAATATGGACCCATTTAAAACCCACTAATGGTAAAGCACCTTTTTTGGGGGACCAAACCCTTTTTTTGCCCTGTTGAATCCAGTTTTTAGGCACTTCAATGGTAATATTCGCTTCCTTGATTTCTAGGGATTTATATTTTAGGGGCGAAATGGACAATGGTTCAGCGTTGGTTACTTGGAACAGTAGCACAAAATTAATAATCAGGATAAATTTTTTCATAATATTGTTAATGATTAGTAGTTAATAGTTAATGGTACAAAGAAATTATTAAAAACCAAGTTTATTAAAGAAACTTGGTTTCTAATAACCATTAAACATTAACCATTATTATTTAGCAACTTGACTTTGGTAATACTCCATCAAAATTTTAGCCACCTCTGGACGTGAAAACTCAGGCGGCAAATCTTTGCCCTCAGATAACATCTTACGCACCTTCGTACCCGAAAGTATGACAAAATCCTCCTTGCTATGATCAGGTACATCACGCATCATCACCACCTTATTCAATTTCTTGGAATAGGCAGTATGATCCGCACGGAAAATTTCGATTAGAAGCGCACCAGGTGGTACCCTTTCTTCAAAAATCTTTTGAGAGTCAAAAGCACCATAGTAATCACCTACACCAGCATGATCACGACCCACAACAAAATGGGTACAGCCTGCGTTTTGACGGAATGTCGCGTGTAATACCGCTTCACGGGGTCCAGCGTAGAGCATATCGAAACCGTAACCAGTAACCATGACAGTATTAGGCGGAAAATAGACTTCTACCATCTTACGAATCGCAGCATCACGCACTGGCGCCGGAATATCACCAGGCTTCAATTTACCAAGCAACATGTGAACGAGGATACCATCCGTTTTGAGGGTCTCGTGTGCCATCCTGCATAATTCTTCATGAGCGCGGTGCATCGGATTGCGCGTTTGAAAGGCAACTACTTTATTCCAACCACGTTCAGCAATTTCATTGCGAATTTCAACAGCGGTGCGGAAGGTGTCCGGAAAATCTTGCTGAAAGTAGCTGAAATTCAAAACTTGAATGGGACCTGAAATAGCGTATTTACCCAGATTGCTAAAAGTCGTCGCGCCTGGATGTTCTGCATCTGAGGTGGTAAAAATATTTTCAGTCATCGCTTTGAGTTGCTCAGCACTGATTTCTTCAATGGCATCAATGTTTTGAATTGCCATTACCGGGTTGCCTTCCGAATTAGGATCACGCAAAGCAATGCGTTTAGCATTTTTAATCGCTGAAATATCATCAGTGCGATTAAAAATAGGCACCGGCCAAAATAAGCCACTGGTGGTATGCAATTTTTTGGCAACACTCATCGCATCAGCCACATTCATATAACCGGTCAATGGGTTAAAATAACCGGCACCGAGCATCACGGCATTCGCCGCGGCTGCCGAATTGAGTAATAAAGAAGGTAAACCTTCAGCTTCTTTTTGGAGTTCATGATGCTGCTTGACATCATAAACAAATAAAGGGTTTAAAGTTTCAGAGCCATGTGGCTTGATCATTCATTTTCTCCTAATTGCTAATAATTAATTTATACTTACCCGAAAAATTGGGAACGTACCCGGATTATTATAACCTAAAAAAACTTTTATCAAGCAAAGAATTTTTGACTTGATGTTTAAGTTTTTAAAGTCTGACAGCATCAAAAAATACTATTTTTGACAAAAATAGTATTTCTAAGGAGGCTCTTGCAAAACTGTTTTTAGCCTTATAGTTTTTCACATAAATAACTATATATCCCATTAACCATTAACCATTAAGCATCAACTTGCTTTTTTCAAATACACCAACAATAACGAAATAGCCGCCGGCGTTATACCAGGCATCCGCGATGCTTGCCCAATGGTTGTAGGGCGATGTTCTATCAACTTTTGGCGTACCTCGTTAGAAAGCCCTTTAGCCAGGGTATAATCAAAATCTGCAGGCAATACCGTTTCTTCATAGCGGCGCAAACGCGCTATTTCCATCTGTTGGCGTTCAATATATCCCCCATATTTTTGTTGTATTTCAATCTGTTGCTGAATTTCCAGGGGAACGATAGTAGAAGCGACGGGGGATAAACGGAGTAAATGTTCATAAGTCACCTCCGGGCGGCGCAATAATTCTAAAGCCGTAATTTCCCGACGTATAGTTGTCATATCAAGTGCCGCTATTTCTTCATCATTGGGACGAATCCATAATTGACTTAGGCGTTTTTTTTCCGCCTCAATCCCGGCTTCTTTCGTTTCAAAAGCTCGCCATTGCTTGTCAGCAACGAGTCCTAATGTCCGCCCTTTTTCAGTCAAACGTAAATCCGCATTATCTTCGCGTAGTAGTAAACGGTATTCCGCACGACTAGTAAACATACGATAAGGCTCATTCGTACCCCGCGTTATCAAATCATCAATAAGCACACCTATATAAGCTTCATCGCGGCGCGGAGTCCAAGGCACTTTGCCTTGTACCTGTAAAGCGGCATTTAATCCCGCTATCAAACCCTGAGCTGCTGCTTCTTCATAGCCGGTTGTACCATTGATCTGCCCTGCAAAAAATAAACCCTTGATATATTTTGTTTCTAAACTTGGCAGCAAATCACGCGGATCAAAAAAATCATATTCAATCGCATAACCTGGGCGTGTAATATGAGCCTTTTCAAAACCCAGGATAGAACGCACCAATGCTAATTGAATATCAAACGGTAAACTGGTTGAAATACCATTTGGATAAACTTCATACGTCTCCAAACCTTCCGGCTCAACAAAAATTTGATGCGAAGCCTTATCAGCGAAACGAACAATTTTATCCTCAATAGAGGGACAATAGCGGGGACCAATACTATCAATCACACCCGTATACATCGGAGAACGATCTAGCCCGCCGCGAATAATCTCATGGGTACGTTCATCAGTCCGTGTAATATGACAAAGCACCTGGGCAGGGTGCTGACTCGCATCGCCTTGAAAGGAAAATACCGGTATCGGCTCATCCCCAGGTTGCCTGGTCATCACTGAATAATCTAGGCTACGACTATCTAAACGGGGCGGTGTCCCTGTTTTCAAACGACCCACACGAAATGGCAATTCACGTAAACGCTGTGCCAACGCATTTGCAGGTAGCTCCCCTGCCCTTCCCCCAGGAGTATGGCTTAAACCAATATGAATTAACCCGGCTAAAAAAGTCCCAGTCGTCAATACCACAGTGGGTGCAAAAAAGCGGATACCCGTTTGGGTCGTGACACCGATAACGCTTTGATTTTCAATGATTAAATCATCAACCGCCTCTTGAAACAGTTGTAAATTATTTTGGGTTTCAATCGCTTTTCGGACTACCGCTTTATATAAAACACGATCCATTTGAGCGCGCGTTGCACGAACAGCAGGTCCCTTTCTTGCGTTCAGTATACGAAATTGAATACCGGCTTGATCAGCAGCTTTTGCCATTAAGCCCCCTAAAGCATCAATTTCTTTGACCAAATGCCCCTTACCAATTCCCCCAATAGCGGGATTACAAGACATTTGCCCCAAAGTTTCAACGTGATGCGTTAGCAAAAGGGTACGCATGGACAAGCGGGCTGCTGCCAGGGCTGCTTCAGTACCTGCATGTCCACCACCTACAATAATAACATCAAAATTTTCAGGATAATTCATTATATAATTGGGAATTGAATTTGATATAATTAATTATGATTTAAATTGTCAAATTTAGGTACGAAATTTATAATATAGTTATCCAGATAAATATTGCGACTGAAAAATTTTTCGAGTTTAACCTTAGAATAAATTCTAAGGCTAAAAGTTTAAGTTCCCTAAAGGGGAGTACTCAAAACGGGTTTAGTCGGTTTTAACCGACTTAAGCTTTTAGCCTTAGAATTTATTCTAAGGCAATAATTTTACTGAACAAAACTTTTCTAGCTAACTATAAAGGATACCAACAAAGATGGAAAAACCCATTATTGCTATTACCCTCGGTGATGTAGCAGGCATCGGTCCGGAAATTGTCGTTAAATCACTTTTTCATCCCAAAGTGTATGAAGTTTGCCGGCCGGTAGTCATTGGAAATCAAGATGTGCTTAAAAACACATTGTTCCTTTACGACAAAACCACAAAGGTTAATGTCATTAAAAAACCCTGGCAAGGGGAATATCAACGAGGTACGATTGACTTAATTGACATGCAAAATATAGACGTGTCAAAACTGAAAATGTGTACCGTTCAAGCGATATGTGGACGAGCAGCTTATGACTACATTGAAAAAGCGATCAAGTTAGCCCTGGCTGGAGAAGTGGACGCTATTGCTACCGCCCCTATTAATAAGAAATCACTCCACGCAGCCCAAATGGATTACATTGGTCACACAGAAATATTGGCTGCCATAACGAAGACGGAAGACCCGATGACTATGCTTGAAGTCCGGGGGATTCGGATTTTTTCTCTATCGCGTCATGTGTCGCTACGTCAAGCTTGTGATCTCATCACGCAAGAGCGGGTATTTGACTATATTATACGCTGCTCTGAAACCCTGAAAAAATTAGGAGTGACTGATGGAACTTTAGCGGTAGCTGGCTTGAATCCACATAGTGGTGAAAACGGCTTACTAGGCGATGAAGAAACCAAATATATTGGACCCGCGATCAAAGAAGCCCAAGCACGCGGATATCAAGTCGTCGGACCTATCGGTGCAGATTCCGTATTTTATAAGACATTACAGGGACACTATAATGCGGTGTTATCGCTTTACCATGATCAAGGTCATATTGCGGCAAAAACCTTAGATTTTGAAAGAACGGTTTCTATTACTAACGGACTCCCATTTTTAAGAACCTCGGTTGATCATGGGACTGCTTTCGATATTGCGGGAAGAGGTATTGCTACAGAAGTAGGAATGACAGAGTCGATTCTGGTCGCTGCTAAATACGCCCCTCTTTTCAAGAAGCAAAGTTGATGGATGGGAAAATGGGTATGTAGGGGCAAACTTGCGTGTTTGCCCCGAAAAATTAACTCAAAAATTCAAGCTTGAAATGGCAAATATAATGGTTAATATTGCCCCCCAAACAAAAAAGTTTACATTAATCTAATGAGGTAATTATAATGGAAATTTTCGGTCCTATCCCTTCCAGACGCTTAGGACGCAGTCTAGGTATTAACAATATTCCCCCTAAAGCTTGCTCTTATTATTGTACTTATTGCCAAGTTGGGCCCACTGAAGAAACAGAGATAGCACTTCGTCATTTTTATGGTGCAGATTATCTCGTGAAATTGGTTAAGGAGCGTGTTGCACAACTCAAAAAACAGGGCGAAGCAATTGATCATCTATCCTTTGTGCCAGATGGTGAACCCACACTTGATGCTGATCTTGGTGAAACCATAGATAAATTACGTCCTTTGGGTATTAAGATTGCTATTATTACTAATGGCTCGCTGCTATGGCGCGAAGATGTGCGTGAAACACTCAAAAAAGCGGACTGGGTATCCCTGAAAGTGGACACGGTTGATGAGAAAATTTGGCACCGTCTCAATATTCCCCACCGCAACCTTAAACTAACAAGTATTTTGGAAGGAATGATGATATTTGCCAAAGAATATAAGGGGACTTTGGTAACCGAAACGATGTTAGTTAAAGATCGTAATGTGAGTGAAAAAGCCGCGATTGGAATCGCCAATTTTATTCACCGCCTTGAACCAAAAAAAGCCTATTTTTTAATACCGACTCGTCCGCCAGCGATTTCTACTATTTATCCCCCTAGCGAAGCGGAATTGAATCAAGTTTATCAAATTGTCAGCCGCAAAATATCGAATATTGAATATTTGACTGGCTATGAAGGCAACGCTTTTGTTTCTACGGGCAATCCTACTGAAGATTTATTGAGTATTACAGCTGTCCATCCCATGCGTGAAGAAGCAGTGCGCGAATTATTGGCGACAAATCAAGCAGATTGGATTATCGTTGAAAATCTTCTCAGAGAAGGCAAAATAATGGAAACGGAATATGAGGGCAAGATATTTTATATGCGGCGTTTCACAAAAAAGTAACGGAGCAGGTTGCAAACCTGCTCCAGCAAAAAAAAGTCATTAAAAATTAAATGTCATCAAACCCATTTTGATGAAATCACTGTTCACCACCGTCAATTTGTAGATTCCCAAAAATTTTCCCAAAAAGACTTTACTTTGAAATATTGAGCGATATGATAAAGACAATTGAAAGTTTTTTATAATCACTTATGAAATTCTTGATTTCGAGGTTTGAGTTTTTTTTCAAAAAACTCAAACCTCGAAAGGTAAATTTTGTACTACACTTGCTATTTGATTAAGTTTAAAATGTATTGTATATTCGATGCGGATTTAAACCAAGTACAACCCCGATCTAATCCTTTAATAGACTTGTCCCGAAATAATTAAGTTATATATTTCAGAGACTTATGTCAACCTCAAAAAAAAAGTATTTTAAAATCAATGACTTAAATAAATCCCGTTTCAATTTGACAGTTAATGATTTATTA
>Ga0190284_1000436_pt1 | contig 24423 bp, 23 predicted proteins | sample 48691812_MG_FD_161668 | JGI IMG/M metagenome (GOLD analysis project Ga0190284, IMG submission 161668) | Hydrothermal vent microbial mat bacterial communities from Southern Trench, Guaymas Basin, Mexico - 4869-18-1-2_MG | ecosystem: Environmental > Aquatic > Marine > Hydrothermal vents >...
ATACTGGGCGGTGCTCCGCGAGCCGGGTTTCACGTGGGTTATCGGTTGACAATCTCGGCATAGGTGCTATAATAAATCCAGCGAGCCGGCGTAGCTCAGAGGCAGAGCAGTTGTTTCGTAAACAACCGGTCGAGGGTTCGAGTCCCCCCGCCGGCTCCAAAAGACACACGAAGCCCCTGGCAAACTCGCTCGTGATCTCTTATCTCTCACAGCGACAGATCGCCTGGGAATCAGGATTCGTGATAGGGGCAGTAGCTTTGCTGCTGCCTTGTTTTTTGTGCTGTCATTTTGACCGCATCCTATCGCAGAGATGTTGCGCGAAAAACACCATACCTGACAGCGACGCACCACGGTAAAACGACCTCCTATCATCCGGTGTTACGCGATCCCTCTTGACAAATCGCTCGCGAGCGTTTAGACTACCGACCAGTTGGCTCTTGGACGCGGCCCCCTCTTGACAAATCGCTCGTGAAGGTTTACACTAGGCAGCACGCTGGCGGATGCACGGGCTCCGTCTTGTTATGGCAAAAGGAAAATCAAGGAGGACAGAGCAGAGTGGGTTCTCTGAAAAAATGGCGTCGGAAAAAGATCAGCAAGCACAAGCACCGCAAGCGGCTCAAAAAGACCCGCTGGCAGCGCAAGCGCAAATAAGCTGATCTTTTCTATTTTTCCGCACTACCAAGACTTGGGGGCACAGAGAGTGCCTGCCGAGAGCATGTGAAGGAGAGGGACATATGGAGCGGTTGATCATCTTCTGGATCGTGCACCTAGCGCTGTTGGGGCTCTTTGGGCTAGAGATGTTGATCCTGGCCTGGATCTGGCTGGGGGCGCGGGTGCCCGGTCTGCCCCGGGACGCCTGGCGAGGCCGCAAGCTGCGCGTCATCGTTGGCCGCGTGTTGCGGGGCATCTTTAGCCGCCGGATCGGCACGTTCGTAAAGGCGCTGGTGCTGGATGGCCTGGTGCACCGGCAGTTGTTCCGCACCGACAAGCTGCGGTGGTTCGCCCACAGCGCCGTCTTTTGGAGCTTTTTGCTCCTGGGTATCTTGTCCACCATCACCGGCATGACCGTCGAGTTCCTGAATCCCCACCCCGAGCACAGCCAGTCCCCCATCGTCTTCCCGATCCATCACCCCCTCATCGAGGCCATAGTGAACATGGACCACCCGGTCACGGCGGTCCTGAACGAGGGCCTTAGCCTGATACTGCTGTTGGGTTTGCTGCTGATCGTCTGGCGGCGCTACGTCCAGCGCGACGCCCAACTGCGCACCCGGGGGCCGGACACCGCGATCCTGGTGCTGCTGGTCGTCATCATGGTGGGCGGCTACATGCTGGAGGCGTTCCGCTTCCTGGCCGAGGGCGTGCCCGCGTACCAGGCCATCTTTGGTCCCTTGGGCTACGGGCTGGCCTTGCTGCTGGGGTTCCTGCCCCTGTCCCAGGAGGCGTGGGGTGGCATCCACTTTTGGTTCTTCTTCGCGCACTTTGCCTCCGTGAGCCTGCTGCTGTTCTACATGCCGTTTAGCAAATTCTTCCACACGGTGATGAGCCCACTGGTGGTGGCCCTGAACGCCGTAGAGGAATCGGGAGGTGCCGCGTGAGCGAGGTGAAGGAGAGGGAAAAGGGAACACGGCTGGACATCAGTCACTTTACCGGGCGACAGGTGTTGGAATTGCTGGCCTGCACGCGCTGCGGCGAGTGCATCCAGTGGTGTCCCACATACACGCAGTATCCTGTGGACGTCGAGGCCGAACGCGACGCGATCACGCCGCTGGACAAGATCACCACCCTGCGGTCGTTCCTGTTGGGCCAGTATACGGGGCCATTGGGCCGGCTCTTTGGTCATCGCGCGCCGGACGACGCCGGCCTGGAGCGCTACGCCACCGGCGCTTACGGCTGCACCCTCTGCGGTCGCTGCCAGGTGGTCTGCCCGGTGGGGATCAACACCCGCGAGTTGTGGATCGCCATGCGCGAGCAACTGGTGGACTTGGACAGGTACCCGGCAATCATGGACCACCTGCGGGAGACAGTGGGCACCTACCACAACATCTCTGGCGACCCCAACGAGACGCGCACTGGCTGGAGCGCCAACCTGGCCGAGGTGCCGGCGTCGCTGGACCGACAAAAGGGCGCGGAGGTGGTCTACTACCTGGGCTGCGTGTCGGCGTTCTACCCGATGGTGTACAGCATCCCTCAGGCTTTTGTCCCGATCATGGAGCAGGCCGGCGTGAGCTGGACCACCCTGGGCGGCGAGGAGTGGTGCTGCGGGTTCCCACTGACCATCGCCGGCATGGGCGCGGATACCGTAGAGTTGGCGCGGCACAACGTGGCCGCCGTGCGCGAGATCGGGGCGCGGACCGTGGTGACGGCCTGTCCCTCGTGTTATCACACGTGGCGGCACGAGTATCCACGCCTCGTGGGCGACCTGGGATTCCAGGTGGTGCATAGCACAGAGTTTCTGCGCGACCTGATCCGGGCCGGCCGCATCACACTGCAAGGATTCAAAGACCCCATCACCTACCATGACCCCTGCGACCTGGGGCGGACCAGCGGCATCTATGACGCTCCCCGGGAGATCATCCAGGCCATTCCGGGCATCCAGTTCACCGAGATGCAGGACCATCACGAGTATAGCCTGTGCTGCGGTGGCGGTGGTGATGTGGAGATGGCTAACGCAGAACTGGCGCAGGCGGTGGGCCAGCAGCGCATGCTCCAGGCACAGGAGACCGGGGCCAAGATGATCGTCACGGCCTGTCAGCAGTGCAAACGTACCTTGCTGGGCGCGGCCCGGCGCGCCAAGATCCGCATTCGCACCATCGACATAAGTGAGTTGGTCTGGCGAGCGATGCAGGGATAGTGATACTTGATGCGTGATACGTGATAGTTACGCATCACTCGTCACGTTTGACGTTTGACGCTGTGATGCTAAAATAACTCAAACAACAAGACCAAAATCAGGGAGGAAAAGCCATGAAAATCGACCAGTACGAATTCCCGGATGTCCTGCTCTATGACGATGAGCACAACTGGGCGCGCGTGGAGGACGGCGTCGTGACCCAGGGGCTCTCGGACTTTGGGCAGGACCTGGCTGGCGAGATCGTGTTCGTAGAGATACCGCGCGTTGGCCGCACGGTCCAGCAAGGCCAGCCGTTCATGAGCATGGAGTCTGGCAAGTGGGTGGGCCGGGTCAAGGCCGTGGTCAGCGGCACGATCCTGGAGGCCAACGAGGAGATAGAGTGGGAGTGCACCGTCATCAACGAATCGCCGTATGATGCTGGTTGGCTGGTCAAGATCGAGTTGGCGGACCCGGCGGAGCTGGAGAACCTGTGGCAGCCGGAGGCGGCGTACGAAGAGTTCATCGCCGCGGAGCGGAAAAAGTACAACAAGTAAGCTGGGGAACGGGGTACGGGAGGTTCACCCACCGGCCGGGCCCCTGAAAACTGAAGGAGGTCTCCTCTATATGACCGTCGAGCTTGCAGTTTTGACCGAGGAGCGGTTAGATCGTGATTTCATGAAGCAGGTCGAACCAGATTGGCCAAAGTTAGCGACCTGCATCCAGTGCGGCACTTGCAGTTCATACTGTCCGGCCGTCGAGTTGATGGATTACACGCCGAGGCAATTGTGGGAAATGCTGCGGTTGGGGCTGCGCGATCAGGTGATGACCAGCCGCACTTTTTGGCTATGCACCCAGTGTTACGCCTGCACGGCTCGTTGCCCGCGTGGGATCATGACCAGCGAGACGATGCGCAACCTGCGCGAGTGGGCGGTGGCCCAGGGCTATACCGTGCCGCCAGCTCTCCTGCAACTGCGCGAGTCCGTCGGCGCCAACTACAACATCCTGGACGAGGACAACCAGTCGCGCTTGATCTGGAGCCAGAACCTGGAGCCGGTACCCGAACAGCTCCGGGATGTCCGGCCGGGCCGAGCGGAAGTGCTGTTCTTCATCGGTTGTGTGTCAGCCTTCTACCCTATGGCCTACAGCATTCCGCAATCCCTGGTCCAGATTCTGGAGCAGGTAGGGGTGACCTACACCACCCTGGGCGGTGAGGAGTGGTGTTGCGGCTATCCCCTTTACGGCGCTGGGATGAAAGACCAGGTGGCCGAACTGGCCCGGCACAACATCGAACAGGCCCGGGCCATAGCGCCTCAGACCCTGGTGGCCACCTGTTCTTCCTGCTACCACACCTGGCTGCACCTCTACTCCGAGTACATCGATGGGGACCTGGGCTTTGAGATCTTGCACGCCAGCGAGTTCCTGATCCAGCTCATCGAAGAAGGCCGGATCAAGATGGGCGAACTCCCCTGGGTGGTCACCTATCACGACCCCTGCGACCTGGGCCGCAAGAGCGGGATTTACGAAGAGCCCCGCGCTATCATCAGGAGCATCCCTGGCATGACGTTGCGCGAGATGGCCGACAACCGGGAAGAGGCCATGTGCTGCGGCGGAGGTGGGGATGTGGCCATGACGGATGCCGACGCCACAGAGTACATTGCCGAGCGTCGCCTGGCGCAGGCGGTGGACACCGGGGCGACGGCCATCATCTCGTCCTGCCAGCAGTGCAAGCGTACCCTGCTGCAGGCAGCGCGCAAGACCAAGACCCGCATCCGGGTCCTGGACGTCACCGAACTGGTCTGGCGGGCGATGGAAAAGTAGCCAATTGCTGATGGCAGATGGTCGCCTGCATCTACGAACGGGTTCGGGCTGGCATCGGCCCTGTGGCGCGATGAGAAAAGATCGGGGGCCTTTGATATGAGTAACATGAAATTTGGCGAAATCATCTCTATCGTGGAGGGAACCCTGCTCTTTGATGCTGACCTGGACATGGAGATCCCCTGCGTTTGCGCGGCAGACCTGATGAGCGACGTCCTGGCTTTTGCCGAGTCTGGCTCCGTACTGCTGACTGGCTTGTGTAATCCCCAGGTCGTGCGCACGGTAGAGATGTCTGACATGGCGGCCATTGTCTTTGTGCGCGGCAAGCACCCTCCGCCGGAGACGGTCGCCCTGGCCAAACAAAAGAGTGTTCCCCTGGCGACTACCCCCCATACCATGTTCGAGATGTGCGGTCGCCTGTATCAGGCCGGCTTGAGGAGCTGTGACATATCCTGCCGTGTATAGGGTGGTAAAGTAGCGGTGATCGAATAGGAAATGTGGCGTTGCGCTTCTTTCTCGCCGATCTGCACATTCACACTGCCCTCTCCGCCTGCGCCGAGACAGAGATGGCGCCGCAAGCCATCCTGGAGCGAGCACAGCAGTCGGGCCTGGGGCTGATCGCCGTCACCGACCACAACTCGGCAGAGAACGCGGCCGCGATGCTCGCCGCGGCGGAGGGTACGGGCATTACGGTTTGGCCGGGGATGGAGGTGCAGACACGGGAGGAGGTGCACCTGCTGAGCCTGTTCGATACCCTGGAGCAGGTGACCCTGTGGCAGGAAGAGGTCTATGCGCACCTGCCCCCTCTGAAGAACAAGGAGGACGTGTTTGGAGTGCAGGTGGTGCTCGACGCCGAGGGGGATGTGGTGCGGCACAACGAACGCCTGCTTCAGACCTCCACCTCCTTTTCCGTGGAGGAGGTCGTCCAGCGAGTCCATGACCTGAAGGGCCTATGTATCCCGGCCCACGTGGACCGGCCAGCCTACAGCATCATCGCCAACCTGGGCTTCATCCCGCCCGATCTGGGGATCGTGGGGGTCGAGATCTCTCACCTCCTCAGCCTGCAGCAAGCCCGGACCCGGTTCCCGCAATTGGAACGGTACGGCCTGACGGCCAGCAGCGATGCCCATCGGCTGTCGGACATGGTCCCGCGCATGACGTTAAAGATGGCGGAAGCGACGGTCGCAGAACTCGCCCTGGCTCTTGCCGGTGAGGGGGGCCGGGCCGTGTGGGTGGATGGGGTCTGCTCAGTGAGGGGCCTTTGAGTCTCTGGATCGAGAGCGCACACCAAAGCCTGACCAAAGCGGGCGCAAAGGTATGCGGCGACGTCGTGAGAACCTTGCGCACCAAAGACCGGTTTTGCGCCATCCTCGTCAGCAGCCCCCAGGGCGATGAGGAGGGCCGGGCCAAGGCGAGGCCCATCGCGGACCAGGCGGCTTCCCTGCTGGAGCAGGGAACACCCCTCGAGCAGGTGGTGAAAGCCCTGCTCATCGCTCTGCCCGATGGGGAGCACATGCCCTTTTCCATCCTGCAGGTCCGGGAGGGACGTCGGGCTCAACTGGCGGAATGCGACGCGCCGCCCCTGTTCCTGACCCACGCTGGCCGGCTGATCCTGCTGCCCGTGGTGGAGGAGGTCTCCCAGGGGCATCTGATCCGGGAGTGCGATTTCCCCTGCCAGGATGGCGACCACATCGCCATAGTCAGTGAAGGGTACGTCCGCACCCGGGAGCAGAGGCAGCGCTGGCGCTGGCAGGACGTTGCTACCTCGGTCAGGCGCTGGACGGAGACCGGGTGTGACGCGGAGCAACTGCTCGGTGCGCTGATCCGCTCCTACCACCGACTGACCGGCAAAGAGCCCGCGCAGGACGTGACGGTCATTGCCATGCACGTCCGCCCCCGGCGCTCGGCGACGGTGTGGAGTGGTCCGCCGGCCGACCCGGCGCTGGACCCGGTGGCGTTGGAAAAGTTGATGGCCGAGCCGGGGATGCGCATCATCTGTGGCGACACCACGACCGCGATTGCCGCCCGGCTGCTGGGAGTCGAACCGGAACTGGAGCCCCGCCCCGAGGACGGCTGGGCAGAGGTGCCGCCTACCGCGCGTCTGGAGGGGGTGAACCTGGTCACGGAGGGGTTGGTGACGTTGGGCCAAGCCCACGAACGGGTGGCCCGCGCAAAGCGGGTGCGTGATCTGCCTCGAAAGACGGACGGGGCCACGCGCCTGGCCCAGATGCTGCTCTCGGCCGACAGGATACACTTTATCGTTGGCCTGGCAGTGAATCCCGAGCAGGCCGCCGACGCCGCCAGCACCATCCCGAGGCGCCAGCTCGTCATTGGCGATCTGGTGCGCGATCTGGAGGAGCGAGAGAAAACCGTATCTGTCGAGTATTTCTAAACTTTGGAGAGGGGACCCTATGCCTCAATCATACAAGCGACTAGCAGTGCCCAGATAGATTACGACACGGAGGAGTAAACTATGGATGAACCCAAGATCGGCGTCTACGTTTGTGAGTGCGGCATCAACATCGCTGCCACCGTGAACGTTCCCGAGGTAGTCCGATTCGCGCAGGGGCTGCCGAACGTGGCTATCGTCCGGCAGTACAAGTACACCTGCTCGGAGCCGGGCCAGAACATGATCAAGGAGGACATCCGCAACCTGGGGATCAACCGGGTGGTGGTTGCTTCCTGCACACCCCGCATGCACGAGATCACCTTCCAGCATACCGTTGCCGACGCGGGGCTGAATCCCTACTACTTCCAGATGGCCAACATCCGCGAGCACGTCTCCTGGATCGTCAAGGACCCCAAGCAGGCCACAGCCAAGGTAAAGCGGTTGATCAACGCCGCTGTGCAGCGGGTGGCGCTACAGGAGCCCTTGTTCAGCCGCCAGGAACCAGTAACGCCGGCCATGCTGGTCGTGGGCGGCGGCATCGCCGGTATTCAGGCGGCCCTGACCGCCGCCGAGGCCGGCTACAAGGTCTACCTGGTGGAGCGGGAGCCGTCCATTGGCGGGGTCATGGCCCAACTGGACAAAACCTTCCCCACGCTGGACTGTAGTACTTGAATACTTGGCCCCAAAATGATGGATGCCGGTCGGCATCCCAACATTACGCTTCTGAGTTACAGCGAGGTCGAAGAGGTTTCGGGCTATGTGGGCAACTTTAAGGTCAAGGTGCGCAAAAAGGCCCGCTATGTGGACGAGGAAAAGTGCACCGGCTGTGGCCTATGCTGGACCGAGTGCCTGACACAACGCATCCCGCGCTTGAATCTGATCAAGATGGGCGAGATGAGCATCGGGGAAAGGAGGCCTGGGGAGCGATGAGCCTGGATCGAGTCAACGAAATCATCGAACGTTACGGCGCTGACCAGATGGCCAGCCTGGCCGTGCTTCAGGACATTCAACGGGAGTATAATTACCTGCCCCGCGAGGCGCTGGAACTGACCGCGCAACGGCTGGATGTACCCACCGGCGAGATCTATCGTTTGGCCACCTTTTTCACAGCCTTTAGCCTGCAACCAAAGGGCAAGTACGTCTGCCAGGTCTGCCTGGGGACGGCCTGTCACGTTCGTGGCGGTTCACGCATCCTGGAAACGCTGGAGCGGGAACTGGGCGTCAAGGCCGGCGATACCACGGCCGATGGTCAATTCTCGCTGGAAGCGGTGCGCTGCGTGGGCGCCTGTGCGTTGGCCCCCATACTCATGGTCAACGAGGAGCCCCACGCCTACATGACCTCCGACAAGGCCGCCAGGTTGATCGCCCAACTGGCTGTCGGCGAGGTGGAGCGGGCGGAAACGCCGCCGACGGAACTCCCGGCGCGTGCCCCCGTGGACCTCTCCGGCGTGCCGCCCGCGGGTTAGGTTAAGGAGAAGGCAAAATGCCAAGACTGAAGAATTTTAAAGAACTCAGAAAATTACGGACCCAACTACAGAAGGACATCAAGACCCGCACCGAAACGAGCACGACCATCACGGTGGGCATGGGCACCTGTGGCATCTCGGCCGGGGCCCGCGAGGTGATGCACGCCGTCCTGGCCGAGTTAGAGGCGCGGGACATTGACGCTCACGTGACCACCGTCGGCTGCATCGGCATGTGTCACAAAGAGCCCCTGGTGGACGTACAGCAAGGCGACGAACCCCGCATCACCTACGGCAACGTCACCCAAAAGATGGTGCCGCGTATCGTCGATGAACACCTGGTCCAGGGGCACATAGTAGAAGAGTGGGTAGTTGGACGAGTAGCAGCGGGACAGGAGGGGTGAGATGACCGAACAACATCGAGCCGACATATTAGTCAGTTGTCTCCACGGTCGCTCCCCGGAGCTGATCCCAGCCTTTCAGGAAGAGATCAGGCGACGTGGCCTGGTAGACGAGGTCAAGGTCGTCGAGGCTGGCTGCCGGGGCTTTTGTGCGATGGGACCCGTGGTGCTCATCCAGCCGGACGGGCTCTTTTACATCGAGGTGCAACCCGCCGACGTGCCCGAGCTGGTGGAGGAGACGCTAATCAAGGGGCGCGTCGTCGAACGGTTGACCTACAAGGAGCCGGCTACCCACGAGGCCATCCCCCATTACGACGCGATCCCCTTCTACAGCAAACAGATGCGCCACGTGATGCGCAACTGTGGGATGATCAACCCCCAGTCCATTGAAGAGTACATCGCCGTCGGCGGCTACCAGGCGCTGGACAAGGCGCTCACCTCAATGGCCCCCGATGAGATCATCACAGAGGTCAAGAAATCGGGACTGCGGGGACGTGGTGGCGCCGGCTTCCCCACCGGTCGCAAGTGGGAGTCAACCCGCCAGGTTGCCGGCGACGTCAAATACGTCATCGCCAACGGCGACGAGGGCGACCCCGGCGCGTTTATGAACCGCAGCCTGATGGAGGGCGATCCGCACTCTATCATTGAGGGCATGATCATCGGCGCGTATGCCATCAGAGTCCACCAGGGCTACCTCTATGTGCGCGACGAGTACCCGCTGGCAGTAAAGAACCTGGGGATCGCCATCGAGCAGGCGCGCGAGTATGGCCTGTTGGGCGAGGACATCCTGGGCTCCGGCTTTGACTTTGACGTCAAGATCGTGCGTGGAGCCGGCGCGTTCGTGTGTGGCGAATCCAGCGCGCTCATGCAGTCGCTGGAGGGCAAGGTCGGCGAACCGCGTCCCAAGCACTTCCATGCCACCGAGCGAGGGTTATGGGATCGTCCTAGTTGTCTTAACAACGTGGAGACCTGGGCCGATATCCCGCTCATCATCAACAATGGCGCCGACTGGTTCGCCTCTGTCGGGACCGAGAGAAGCAAGGGCACCAAGACTTTTTGCCTGGTGGGGCAGATCCAGAACACCGGCCTGATCGAGGTGCCGATGGGCATCACGCTGCGCGAGATCATCTATGACATCGGCGGCGGCACTCCTGCCGGCCAGGAATTCAAGGCCGTGCAGACCGGCGGCCCATCCGGTGGCTGCATCCCGGCCAGTCTGCTCGACTTGCCGGTGGACTATGACAGCCTGGTCGAGGCGGGCTCGATGATGGGCTCCGGCGGTATGATCGTCATGGACGACCGCACTTGCATGGTGGACATCGCCCGCTACTTTCTCGATTTCCTCAAGGAGGAATCGTGCGGCAAGTGCACGCCCTGCCGCGAGGGCATCCGGCGTATGCTGGAGATCCTGACTCGCATCACCGAGGGGCAGGGGGAGATGGCTGATCTGGAGACGCTGGAGACGCTGGCGAAGGTGGTGCAATCGGCCTCGCTGTGTGGTCTGGGCAAGTCAGCGCCCAATCCCGTCCTCAGCACGCTGCGCTACTTCCGCGACGAGTACGTGGCTCACATCGAGGATCACAAGTGCCCGGCCGGCGTCTGCAAGGCGTTGATCGAGTACTATATCATCGAGGACCTGTGCACCGGCTGTGGCCTCTGCCGCCGCAAGTGCCCGCAGGAGGCGATCAGCGGGGAGAAGAAAGAACCCCACGTCATTGACCAGGCGCTGTGCATCAAGTGCGGCATCTGTTTCGACGTCTGCAAGTTCGACGCGGTGGGCGTGAGATAACAGGAGGATATATGGCTACACTAATCATCGATGGACAAGAACTCCAGGCCGAGGAAGGACAGACCGTGCTCGAGGTCGCCCGAGAGGCCGGGATCGAGATACCTACTTTGTGCTATCACCCATTCCTAGAGCCCCATGGCGCCTGCCGCCTGTGCACGGTGGAGGTGATCCGCCACGGTCGCTCCAGGCTGGAAACCGCCTGCACGTATCCGGCATGGGACGGGCTAGAGATCAAAACCCGCTCTCCGGCCGTCGTCCAGGCCCGTAAGGTCATCCTAGAGTTGTTCCTCTCGCGTTGCCCTAACGTGCCGATCATCCAGGAGCTGGCGCGAGAGTACGGCGTCACGGAACCGCCTTTTCCAACGGACGATCCAGACGAAAAGTGTATTCTGTGTGGCTTGTGCGTGCGCGTGTGCCACGAACTGGTAAAAGCCGACGTGCTGAACTTTTCCCAGCGGGGCATCGAGCGCCGCGTGGGGCCGCCTTTCCTGGAAAAGACCCGGCAGTGTATCGGCTGTGGGGCTTGCACCATCATCTGCCCCACCGGGGCCATTGAGAGCGTCCTGAAACAGGCGGCGATTTACAAGGAAAAGCCGCTGGGGCCGGCCTCGGCCATCTACGTGCCGTCGCTGCAAGCGATACCGAACGTGCCGGTGATCGACACCGATGCCTGCATCCGCTTCCGCCAGAATGACCGTACCGAGGGCCATCTCGCGGACGCCTGCGGGGTCTGCGAGATGGTGTGCGAGGCCGGCGCGATAGACTTTGACCAGCAGGACGAGATCATCGAACTGGACGTGGGGACGATCATCGTCGCCACCGGCTTTGCCATGTGGGACCCGACGCAACTGGCCCAGTATGCCTACGGCCAGTCGCCCAACATCATCACCGGCCTAGAGTTCGAGCGGCTCTCCAACGCCGGCGGCTTTACGGGAGGCGAGATCCTGCTGGCCGACGGGCACAAGCCCGAGCGCGTCGCCATCATCCACTGCGTCGGCAGCCGCGACCACAACGCCCACTCTTACTGCTCCCGCATCTGCTGCATGTACGCGCTAAAGCAGGCTCACCTGGTGCGCGACAAGACCGGCGCCGAGGTATACGAGTTCTACATGGACATGCGCGCCTTTGGCAAGGGCTACGAAGAGTTCTACGAGCGCGTTCAGGAAGAGGACGTCTTTATGATCCGTGGCGCGGGAGCCAAAGTGGAGGTTCTGCCCAACGGCAAGCTGCGCGTGAAGGGGGAAGACGCCAACGTGGGGCTGGTGGTGTCATTGGAAGTGGACATGGTAATCCTGGCCTCGGCCATCGAGGCGCAGCCCGACGCCGACCGAATAGCATCCCTCTTTGGCCTGGGCCGCACGGAGGACGGCTTCTTTGCCGAGGCCCATCCCAAGATGCGCCCGGTGGAGACCAACACCGATGGCGTCTTCCTGGCCGGCTGCTGCCAGGGGCCGCGGGACGTGCCGGACACGGTCGCTCACGCTGGCGCGGCCACCTCCATGGCCCTGGCCCTGATGGACAAGGGGGAGGTCACCATCTCGCCGGCCGTCGCCTACGTGGACGAAAAGCTGTGCTCCGGCTGCAAGACGTGCATCACGCTCTGCCCCTACAGCGCCATCAGTTTCATCGAGGAGGACAACGTGGCCCGCGTGAACGAGGCGTTGTGCAAGGGATGTGGCACCTGCGCAGCGGCTTGCCCCTCCGGCGCCATCACCGCACGGCACTTTACTGACATGCAGATCCTGGCTCAGATCGAGGGGCTCCTCCGCGTGCCTGCATGACAGAAACAGAGTACACAAGGAGCAAGTAGACAACTTGTTTCCTTGTGTACTTTTTATCTTTGCTACTAATACGTGATAGGAGTAGTGTCCATGGGCAACAATGGCTTTGAGCCGCGAATCGTCGCTTTCATGTGCAACTGGTGTACCTACGCCGCGGCCGACACGGCCGGTGTCTCGCGTATGCAGCAGCCACCCAATGTGGATGTCGTTCGCGTCATGTGTACCGGGCGCGTAGACGCAACTTTCATCCTCAAGGCGCTGGCCCTGGGCGCAGACGGGGTCCTGGTTTCCGGCTGCCATCCGGGACAGTGCCATTATGAGAAGGGCAACCTGAATGCCCGTAGAAGAGTTACCGCGTTAAAGCCTTTTCTTGATGCTGTGGGAATCGGCCGGGATAGGCTGAGACTGGAATGGATCGCGGCGTCTGAGGCCCCCAAGGAGGCCGAGGTAATCGCCGAATTTACCGAGACCATCAAACAACTCGGCCCCAGTCCTTTCAGGAGGAGGCAAGAGGATGATTGAATACAAGGCTGCTATATGCCCCTATTGCAGTTGTGGCTGCGGGATTTACCTGGTGGTGAAGGATGGCAAGATCATAGGCCAAGAGCCGTGGAAGGATCACCCGGTAAACGAGGGGAAGAACTGCCCCAAAGGGAAGAACGCCTACCAGTTCCTCTATGCTGAGGATAGGCTAAAGACACCGTTGGTGAGAAAAAACGGCGTGCTTGAGGAGACCTCCTGGGAGGAGGCGCTCGACCTCATCGCCAGCAAGTTCAAAGAAGCCACCCCAGAGACGTTTGGCTTGCTCGCTTCGGGGAAGAATACCAACGAGGACGCCTACGTGTTGCAAAAGTTTACCCGTGTGATCATGGGCACCAACAACGTAGAGTACTGTGGCCGATTGTGCCACTCACCTACGGCAGCCGGCCTTGGCCCCACGGTGGGCTCCGGCGTGATGGAGACCTCCGAGATCGACATCGAACTCGCAGATTGCATCTTTCTCGCTGGTGTCAATCTCAAAGAGACCTTTCCCCTGATGACCATGAGAGTGCTCAGGGCGAAGGAGAGGGGGGCCACGGTGATCGTGATGGACCCCCGAAACACCGTCACCGCCAGGTATCTGGGGGACATCCACCTTCAGTTAAAGCCGGGCACAGATGCGGCAGTGCTCAATGCTATGATGAGCATCATCCTCAGCGAGGGGCTGGAGAACGAAGAATTCATCGCCTCGAGGACCACCGGGATCGAGGAACTGCGCCAGCACCTTTCCTCTCTGGACCTGAAAGAGTTGGAGGAAATAAGCGGCGTACCGCTGGAAACGATCAGGGAGGCCGCAATCGCCTACGCCACGGCGGAGACGGGCTGTGTCCTGTACGATCAAGGGCTGAACCAGCATACCACTGGGACAGATAACGTGAAGGCTCTCGCCAGCCTGGCGCTTTTAGCCGGGCACTATGGTAGGCCGGGCACCGGCGTCAACCCCACACGAGGGCAGATCAACGGTGAAGGCACCGGCGACATGGGCTGCCTCAACGTCTTTTACCCCGGTTTCAAGCGAGTGGGCGAGGGGACAGCAAAATTCTTCGAGGAAGCCTGGGGAGTAGAGGACCTGCCCACAAAGCCCGGCTTCCCATACACCATAATGCTGCAGAAAGTAAAGTTCCTCTATGTGGTGGGGACAAATCCCATGATGGCCGCCCCCGACGTCAACAACGTGCGCAAGGCCCTGCAGAATCTCGACTTTCTGGTGGTTCAGGACATATTCCCCACCGAGACGACGCAGTTGGCTCACGTGGTGCTGCCCGCGGCCACCTGGGTGGAGAGAGAGGGAATCCACGCCTGGGTGGACCGGAGGGTGCAAAAGATAGACAAGATCATAGACCCCCCCGGCGAGGCCAAGCCTGACTGGTGGGTTGTATGCCAGTTGGCCGAAAGAATGGGTTACAAGGCCAAGTTCGACTTTTCTTCCGCGCGAGAGATATTCCAAGAGATAAGACGCTGTGTCCCCATGTACGCAGGCATAACCTACGAAAGGCTCAGCCAGACGACGGGGGGAATTCAGTGGCCTTGTCCCACTGAGGATCACCCGGGCACGCCCACCTTTTTCGTGCAAAAGTTCAACACCCCCGATGGGTTAGGGCACTTTCAAGTGGTGGACTACAAGCCCCCAGCAGAACTGCCGGACGAAGAGTACCCCTACGTTCTGACCACCGGCAGGAGCATATTCCACTATCACACCGGAACGATGACGCGCAGAACCCAAAAGTTGAATGACGAGGTCCCCCAGAGTTTCGTCCAGATCAACCCCGCAGATGCCGCCACGGAGGAGATCAGGAGCGGAGATATGGTCACTCTGGAAACCAGGCGGGGCCACATCAAGGCCCCAGCCAGGATAACCACGGATGTGCCGCCGGGTCTGCTGTTTGTCCCCTTTCACTTTGCCGAATCCTGCGCCAACGTACTGACGAACCCCGCGCTTGACCCCGCGTGCAAGATGCCAGAGTACAAGGTGTGTGCTGTCAGGATTGCTGTCAGAATGGAGGTGGAACGATGAGCGGCGATATGTATCTAGCCTGGTCCCCGGATAAGGAAATACTGGAAAAGGCCGAATGTGGTGGCGCGGTTACCTCCCTTTTGAAATTTGCGCTGGAAAGCAAGCGCGTGGATGCTGTGCTGGTCGTAAAGGCCAGAGATGGCAACAGGTACGACGGCATACCCGTCTTGATCACGGATCCGCAAGAGGTGATAGGGGCGGCGGGGTCTTTGCATTGTGCCTCCCCCAACATCGCCCGTTTCCTGAAGGAATACCTGGATGGCGCTTCTGACCTGAGGATAGCGGTGACCTGCAAGCCGTGCGATGCCAAGGCCATCATTGAACTTGCCAAGCGGGAGCAGATCAACCTCGATAACTTGGTTCTCGTGGGCCTGAACTGTACCGGCACCCTGCCGCCGGTAGCGGCTCAAAAGATGTTCGAAGAGGAGTTTGGCATCAACCCGGCTGACGTGGTTAGCGAAGACATCAAAGATGGAAAACTGACGATCAGGTTGAAGGATGGAACCGAGAGAGAAAGGGACCTGGCAGAACTGGAGGCCTCTTCCATAGAACAGGGATATGGCAGGAGAAAAAACTGCCGGCGCTGCGAGACGAGCATCCCAACCATGGCGGATATAGCCTGTGGCAAGTGGGGCGTGGTAGATAAAAAGGCCACGTTCATGGAAGTGTGCTCGGAAAAGGGGTCCGATCTTGTTGACGGAGCCATCGAGGCTGGCTATATCCTCGTTGAACAGCCGGATGACGAGGCCGTAGAGATCAGAAGGAGAGAATACAAAGCAGCAACCGAACTGGCACGGGAGTGGCAGAAAAGGGATTTCGCCCCGCTCAAAGCCATGAGTCTCGAGGAGAGATTTGACTACTGGTTCGGCCAGTTCAGCCAGTGCATCAAGTGCTTTGGGTGCCGGGATGCCTGCCCGATCTGTTACTGCGAGGTTTGCTGGCTGGAGCCGGATAGGGGCTTTGTGCTTGGCGGAGAGATTCCACCTGATGCCATGTGGCCCATGGTGCGGGCTGTACACGTCATGGATTCCTGTGTCAACTGTGGTCAATGTCAGGATGCCTGCTCAATGAATCTGCCCCTTTCCCGCTTTATCTTTATGCTCAGCAAGGAGATCGGCGACATCTTCAAGTACGAGCCCGGAATGGATATCAGTGCCTTGCCACCGTGCAGGATCGTCACGGATGAAGAATTGAGCATCGGCGGCGTCGAGATCGTCTTTTAGCTGCTAAAGGATTCTGACCCAGATCAAAGATATAAGGAAATAAGCAGACAACCTGTTTCCTTGTGTACTTTTATCCGTGCTACTGAACATGTGATAGGAGTAGTGTCTATGAACAACAACGGCTTTGAACCAAGAATCGTCGGCTTTCTGTGCAACTGGTGTACCTACGCCGCGGCCGACACGGCCGGCGTCTCCCGCATGGAGCAGCCGCCGAACGTGGACATCATCCGCGTGATGTGCTCGGGGCGCATAGACCCGGTCTTTATCCTCAAGGCTTTCGCCGAGGGAGCCGATGGGGTCATCGTCTCCGGCTGTCACCCGCCCGGCGATTGCCACTACAACAACGGCAACTACAAGACCTTCCGCCGCATGCCGCTGCTGGAGGCGCTGCTGGCACAGTATGGCATCGAGCAGGAACGCTTCCACTGGGGCTGGATCTCTGGCGCGGAGGCCCCCAAGTGGACCCGCCTGGTGCACGATTTCACCGCGCAGGTCCGTGCCCTGGGGCCTCTTGATTGGAAACGTGAACTCGCGAGCAAGGAGGATTAAGCCGATGGCAGAGGACGCGAAAGAAACGAAAACCGGAAAACTGAAACTGGGCCTCTACTGGGCCGCCTCCTGTGGCGGGTGCGACATCGCCATTCTAGAGTTGCGGGAAAAGATCCTGGACCTGGACGCGGCGGCCGACATCCTCTTCTGGCCGGTAGCGGTGGATTTCAAGTACAAGGACGTCGAGGCCATGCCCGACGGGCACATAGACGTCTGTCTCTTCAATGGCGCTATCCGCACCAGCGAGAATGAGCATCTGGCTCACCTGTTGCGACAAAAATCAAAGGTGCTGGTGGCCTTTGGGTCGTGTGCCCACGAGGGCTGCATCCCGGGCTTGGGCAACCTCTTTGACCGCCAGTCCATCTTTGAGCGCGTTTACCTGACGGTACCCTCTGTGGACAACCCCGAAGGCGTCCTTCCGCAGACCTCCTACCGGATGCCCGAAGGAGAGGTAGAAATCCCGTATTTCTACAATACGGTCAAGACGCTGAGCCAGGTGGAGGATGTGGACTATTTTGTGCCCGGCTGCCCGCCACAGGCCCCCCAAATCTGGGCCGTGATCGAAGCCATCCTGAGCGGAGCCCTTCCGCCCAAGGGGAGCGTGGTGGGAGCCAACGAGAAGACGGTCTGCGACGAGTGTGAGCACAAGCGGGAGGAGAAGCGCATCAAAAAGTTCTACCGCCCTCACGAGATCATTCCTGAGCCAGGGCGTTGCCTCTTTGACCAGGGGATCATCTGCGCGGGGCCGGCGACGCGGGGCGGCTGCGGCGCGCTCTGCCCCAGCGTGGGTATGCCCTGCCGGGGCTGCTACGGGCCGCCGCCGAACGTGATCGACCAGGGGGCGGCGCTCCTCTCGGCCGTCGCCTCGGTGGTGGACGCAGACACCGAGGAGGAAGCGGCCCGCATCGTGGGCGAGATCGTGGACCCGGTGGGTACCTTCTATCGCTTCAGCCTGCCGGCGTCGCTGCTGCACCGGAAAAGGTTGGAGGAAGTCGAATGAAAAAGATAAGTATTGACCCGATAACCAGGCTCGAGGGACACGGCAAGATCGACATTTTCCTCGACGATGAAGGGAACGTCGCCAACGCCTACCTGGTGGTTCCCGAGTTGCGGGGGTTTGAAAAGTTCGCCGAGGGCCGGCCCGTGGAAGAGATGCCGCGCATCACGCCGCGCATCTGCGGCGTCTGCCCGGAGGCGCACCACATGGCGTCGGTCAAGGCCTGCGACGCAGTCTACCACGTCGAGGTACCCCCCACGGGCAAGAAACTGCGCGAGTTGCTCTACTCTGCCTTCTACGTCGCCGACCACACGGTTCACTTTTACATCCTCGCCGCCCCCGATTTCGTCCTGGGGCCGGACGCGCCGCCAGCCGAACGGAATATCCTGGGCCTGATCCACAAGGTCGGCCTGGAAGTCGGCGGCCGGGTCATCCGCTGCCGGGGCCTGGGCATGGACATCGTGGGCATGTTGGGCGGCAAGACCATCCATCCCGTCGGTGCGCTCCCCGGCGGGGTGAGCAAGGCCATCGATGAGGAGGAGCGGGCGCAGATCGAGGAGTGGGGACACGAATTGGTCGATTTCGGCCAGTTCAGCCTGCAACTGTTCCACGACGTGGTGTTGCAGAACAAGACCTACCTGGATATGATCCTCTCCGACGCTTACACCACGCCGATGTACTATATGGGGCTGGTGGATGAGAACAACAAGGTCAACTTTTACGACGGCAAGGTGCGCGTCGTGGATCCGGAGGGCCAAGAGTTCGTCAAGTACACCCCGGAAGAGTACCTGGACGTGATCGCCGAACGTGTCGAGCCCTGGACCTACCTCAAGTTCCCTTACCTGAAGAAGGTGGGCTGGAAGGGGCTCGTGACCGGCATGGACAGCGGCGTTTATCAAGCGACGCCTCTTTCACGGCTCAACGCTGCCGACGGCATGACCACGCCGCTGGCGCAGCAAGCCTACGATCATTTCTACGAAACGCTGGGCGGCAAGCCGGTGCACGGCACGCTGGCCACTCATTGGGCTCGCCTGATCGAGTTGCTCTACGCCGCCGAGCGCATCGTCGAGCTGGCGACTGACCCCGAGATCACCAACCCCCACGTGCGCAACATCCCCACCGAGATACCGGACGAGGGGGTGGGCATCGTAGAAGCGCCCCGGGGCACGCTGACCCACCACTATGTCACCGACGAGAAGGGCATCGTCAAAAAGTGCAATCTCATCGTCGGCACGACCAATAACTATGCGCCTATCTCGATCTCGATCAGGAAAGCAGCCCAGGCGTTTATCAAGATGGGACAAATCAGCGAGGGGTTGCTGAACCGGGTAGAGATGGCCTTCCGCTCCTACGACCCTTGCCTCGGCTGTGCCACGCATGCCTTGCCCGGCCAGATGCCGCTGGAGGTGCTGGTGCGCGACGCCGATGGAAACGTCCTAGAGCGACTGACGCAGTTCATCGAATAGTCAAAAGTTTGAGGGCCTTTGCCTTGAAAACGCTAGTGTTAGGGCTGGGCAATCCCATTCTGACTGATGACGGAGTGGGTATCCACGTCGTGCGGGCCCTGGCCGGGCGGCTCAATCGACCCGACTTGGAGGTGGTCGAGGCCAGCCTGGGGGGCTTGAGGCTTTTGGACACGACAGTCGGCTACGACCGGCTTATCCTGGTGGACGCCATTCAGGCCGGGGGACAGATCGGTCAGGTCTACCGGCTGGCCCCCCGGGATCTGCTATCCTCCTTGCACTCCGCTTCGAGCCACGATCTGAGCCTGCCGGCGGCCCTGGAATTGGGCCGTCGGTTGGGGTTGGCTGTGCCAGAGGATGAGGCCATCACGATCCTGGCAGTGGAGGTGGGAGACGTGCTGACCTTTGGGGAAGTTTGCACGCCCCCGGTGCAAGCGGCCATCCCTCGGGTTGTGCAGATGGTCTTGGACCAAGTCCGCATTCCATAACGTGCGCTTTTTACCCCGGTACGAAAAAAGGCACCCTCCCGCTGCGCAGCGGTATGGGTGCCTCTCTCGTGTATTGGCAGGCGTCAGGGGACTCTGGCCCCTATCGTTCACCTATCCAGGTTTGGTTTCTTTTGTTTCTTCCTTGTCCCTGGCTTTCTCGGTGGGTTCATCCAATCCCTGCGTGGTGCGCCGAAATTCGCGGATGCCCTGCCCCAGGGCGCTGCCCAACTCGGGCAGCTTGCCCACGCCAAAGATGATGATGACGATGAGCAGGATGAGGACAAGTTCGAAAGGCCCGATGTTGAAAGGCATATGCGCTCGTTCTCCTGGGTGTGCCATTTCGAGGCGGTTGATACGTTTCACCGGCTGAGCACAGTATAGCACCACGGCCCTCGTCTGTCAAGCATTCGCTGGCTGGGCCTTTGACAGCGGCGCTGCGGCGGTTATAATATGCTTGCCGTCTGTCCGGCAAATAGACAGGAGGAGGAGCAAGGTGGATATCGCTTTGCCGTATGGTGATCGGGCGATGGCGTGGCCGCTGGACGACACGCCCGGGGACCGGGTGCTGGAACTGGACTATCGGCCGGGGTTGCCGGATGTGCCGGGGGCCGTGCGCCGGGCTCTGCGCGAACCCCTGGCCGGGCCGTCGCTGGCGGAAGCGATACGAGCCCAAGACACCGATTCGGCCCTGGTGCTGGTGAGCGATATCACCCGCGCCGTGCCGTACCACGACGTGTTGCCCGTGCTGGTGGCAGAACTGCAAGCCGCCGGCTTGTCCCCGTCAAGCATCGCGTTCCTCATCGCCCAGGGCACCCATCGCAAGCACACCGACCACGAGATCGCGCGCCTGTATGGCCCGGTGGCGGCGGCCGGCTATACGTTCCACCAGCACGACGCCGACGCCGGCAACGTGTCCCTGGGACCGCTGCACACCGGCAACGAGCTCTGGATCGACGAGCGCGTGGTGGCCGCCGAGTTCCTGGTGGTAGTAGGGATGGTGACGCCCCACTATTTCGCCGGCTATAGCGGCAGCCGCAAGAGCATCCTGCCCGGCGTGGCCGGCCGGGAGACTATCCGCGCCTGCCACGCCCGGGTCCTCCACCCTTCCGCTCGCCTGGCCAACCTGGTCGACAACGTGGTCCACCACGAGATGGTAGAGGCCGCGCGCCGGGTGGGAATAGATTTCGACCTGGAACTGGTGGTCAACGACCAGCGCGAGATCGTGGGCGTGTTCGGGGGGACGATGGCGGCGGCGTTCGCGGCGGCCGTGGCCGCGTGCGATGACTTGTACCGCGTGCCGGTGCCGACGCCGGCCGATGTGGTCGTCGTCTCGGCCGGGGGCTATCCCAAGGACATCAACCTCTACCAGGCGCAAAAGGCGGTGAACAACGCCGCGCTGGTGGTGGCGCCTGGCGGGACCATGATCCTTCTGGCCGAGTGCCGCGAGGGGGTGGGGTCCGCGCCGTTCGAGGAATGGATGCGGCGAGCCTCGTCGATAGACGAACTGGTGAACACGCCAGAAGAGGCCATCGTCCTGGGGGGGCACCGGGCGGTGGCCACGGCCCGGGTAATGCAGAACTGCGAGATCGTGGTGGTTTCGGACCTGCCGCGCGAGACGGTGGAGGGGATGCTGTTCACCCACGCCGCCAGCCTCACCTGTCAGGCGCAGCGTGAGGACGAGGCCCGGGCCTATGCCCAGGCGAAACATGGCGCCGGGGCTCTCACCTACGTCATCCCCCACGGCGGGTTCATCCTGCCGACGGTAACGGGACCAACACCACCGTAAACCCGTAAAGCCCACACGGACAGGTAGGCGGTGCTGGAAGAGCCAATCCAACACCAGCTCTTAAGCACAGCACCCTGCGAGTCAGGCTAGTGTGGCTTACAGGAGATGCCCATGTCACTGCGACGCTGGTTCTCACTCGCCGCCCTGGCCGTGGCCCTGGTATTGGTGGGCTGGAACTGGGGCGCATCACTCTCCTCCTCTCCATCCAATGCCCCTCTCCCCGTCCTCTATCACGGCCCGAATGGCGCGGTCCGGCAGGCATTGGACGTGGCGGTGGGGGCCGGCCAGGTGCGCCTGGTAGACTCCCTGGCCGACGCCGGCGTGGTGGTGGTTTGCGACGCCGCATTGTCCCCTGAGGAGGCGGAAGCCATCGGCCGGGCCGTCCACGGGACGCTGCGTGTGGGAGACGAAAGCAAGGGGTTGGTGGTCTTCCTGGGGCCACACTTGCAGCCGCCCACGCTCAACGCCTTGCTCCAGCGCCCGGCGGTCATCACGGTGGAGCCGCGAGACGACGCCCGCGCACTGGTCCCCGCGTCCCCGCCGGCTGATCCAGCCGACGCCGTCCTCCTGGACGAGATCGCCTGGAACTCGGCCCCGCAGGTGCGCGAACGGTCACGTGTGACCGGGATCGCCGGCCTGAACCCCCTGGTCGCCACGGTCGGCGACGACGAGGTGGTTCTGGGCGCGGTGCTGCCCCCCACCCTCCGGCCTCCCCCCTACCAGGGGGGAGGCCGGGGGGGGCAAGCCTACTTGTTCACCGCCTGGCTGCCGGACGGAGAGACATCCCCCAACGTCCAGTTCCAGCAGTGGGCGTATTTCAACTACCTCGTCTACGCGCTGACGGTGCGGGCCGCGGGTGCACAGCCCCTGGGCTATGAAAGTTACCCCGGCGCGCCGGTCCCCCAGGGCCTCGCCCAATGGGCCATCGTGGGGCTGGTGGCGCTGATGTTCCTGACCACGGTGAGCATCTACCTGTGGGTGCGGGCCTACAGCCGGCGGCACCCGGAGGCGCTGGCGGACATCGTGGGCGACGCGGCCCGCTTTCAGCGCGTGGAGGCCGGCTCGCGCTGGGAGGAGGTGGGGTTTCCCCGTGTCCTGGCCGGGTTCCTGTTCCTCATGGCCGTGGGGTTGATCCTCTTCCTGGTGCTCGTGATCTACCAGCAAGTGGTGCTCTATGGGATGCTGTTGCCGTCGGCGCAGGCGCGCGGCGCGTGGAGCATCATCGTCAACTTTTTCAACACCTTCTGGGTGCTGTTCGACTGGGGCACTTCTACCGCCTTTATCAAATTCTTTAGCGAGTACCGGGTGGACGACCCCCAGCGCGGCCTCAAGTTCGGGCAACTCTACGTCTGGTGGCAGGCCATCACCGGCACCATCCAACTCGGCGCGGTGGTCGTCCTGGCGGCGTTCGTGGTGCCGGATTCGCCCTGGGCTTTTATGTCGTACTATCTGATCATCCACGCCCTCATCCAGTTCCCCGGTTTCCTGCGCGTCTTTCAATACGCCTTTGGCGCCTTTCAGCGCAACGACTATGACCAAACCCTCAACTTGGTCATCTATATGGGGCCGATCCTCATCCAGTCCGTGACGGTGTGGGTTCTTACCCAGTGGGGCGCGGCGAACCCGATCTTTGGCCCGGCCATGGGCGGCGTCTTTGGCCTGGGCCTGGGCGTCTACCTGACAGAGATCGCCATGTTCCTGGTGGGGACGGCGCTCTACTGGCGGCTGGGCTATGGCGTGAAGGTGCTCTTTCTGGCCCATTTTGGCTGGGACACGGTGAGGCAAGCTATTAAATACGGCTTTCCCATCACCGTAGCCGGGGTGGTCTTTGCACTGGGCTACACCGTGCAGATGGTCCTGGTGGTGACGTTGATCCTGAACTGGACCGAGGTGCAGGGCAACTGGGACGTGATCAGTCCCACCGGCCTGATCCTGGCCTTTGGTGGCCTCCACGGCTTGTACCAGGCCCTGCTGTCGGCCATCTCTGAATCGCATAGCCACCGGCGGGCAGCCCTCACACGCTACTATATCGCCCAGGGGTTCAAGTACGGCGGCTGGTTCAGCGCCTTCGTGGGGTCTGGCCTGCTGGCGATAGGCGACAAGTTTATCTTGGGAGCCCTGGGGCCGGGCTACACGCTGGCGGCCCAGATGGTGGGCTTTATGGCGCTGTGGGGTGCGGTCCAGTACCCGGCCTGGTTCGCCGACCGAATGCAGGAAGCGGTGGGCCGGCCCGATCTGGAAGCCTGGATGCTGATCTTTGAGCAGACGCTGCGCATCGCGCTCATGCTCGCTCTCATGCCTTTCCTTGGCATCTGGGGCCTGCTCATCGCCTACATGATCGCGCTGCCGGCCAAGGACGTGCTGGTCTGGATCGTGAACTATAAGCTGATCATGCCCTATCGCATCCACTGGTGGCAGTCGATCTTGGCGCCGCTGCTGGCCGGGACGGTGAACTTTTTCGTGCTGCGGACTCTTGTAGAATTGATCTGGCAGCCGGAGCAGGTCGTGAGCGCAGTACTGTTCTTCGTGGCGATGGTACCGGCCCTGCCGTTGTTCAGCTTTTGGAGCGGCATCTTTGGCGGATGGGACGACCAAGGCGTGCGGGAACTCGAGATCGCCACGGGGATGAGCAGCCTGGCCAAGCCCATCGCGTACCTGGTGTACTGGGGCACGGCCCTGGGCGCGCGGATCAGCCCGCTGCACGGGCGCTGGCCCATCCCGCACCGGGCGGCGGTGGCCGAGGCGGTCAGCCTGGGCGAGGAGCGGGTGTCGTTGGTATAGCACGCGGATCGCGGGAGGACACGCAAACACGCGACCACCACTTGACAAAGGCACGCCCACGCGATATAATGGTATTAGAACAAATGTTCTACAGCGGGGCGACACGTCCCTATC
>Ga0190284_1000437_pt1 | contig 24267 bp, 17 predicted proteins | sample 48691812_MG_FD_161668 | JGI IMG/M metagenome (GOLD analysis project Ga0190284, IMG submission 161668) | Hydrothermal vent microbial mat bacterial communities from Southern Trench, Guaymas Basin, Mexico - 4869-18-1-2_MG | ecosystem: Environmental > Aquatic > Marine > Hydrothermal vents >...
CATGATCGAACGTGAGGTGAAGCGGATCGGCTATATCGTGGTGTCGTCTGACCGTGGGCTGTGTGGCGGACTGAACAACAACCTGTTCCGCAGACTGGTCAAGGAGATGAAACAGCACCGGGACAACGGGGCGGAGATTGAATTCTGCACCATCGGCAGCAAGGCCCTCGGTTTCTTCAGGCATGTGGGCGGCCGGGTGCTGGCGCAGATCACCCAGCTGGGCGACAAGCCCCGCATCGACGATCTGATCGGTACCGTGAAGGTGATGCTGGACGCCTATGACAAGGGCGAGGTGGACCGCATCTATGTCGTGTACAACCGGTTCGTCAACACCATGACCCAGGACCCGACCATCGATCAGCTGGTGCCGATCAGCGCTGACCCCGAAAAGGAGCTGAAGCACCATTGGGACTACATCTACGAGCCCGATTCCAAGGAAGTGCTGGACGGCTTGTTGAGCCGTTATCTGGAGTCTCAGGTATACCAGGCGGTGGTGGAGAACGGCGCCTGCGAACAGTCCGCCAGGATGGTCGCCATGAAGTCGGCGTCGGACAACGCGGGCGATCTGATCGACGAGTTGCAACTGGTCTACAACAAGGCGCGGCAGGCGGCCATCACCCAGGAGATCTCAGAGATCGTCAGCGGCGCGGCGGCAGTGTAGTGGATTGTGCGGCGATTTCTTTTTTTTCACCACAGAGGTTTTTATAGTTTAAGACCATACAACGATAAGGCCATGGGGAACGCTCTTTCCGTCGCGGCCGTAGAGAGCCCAACGATCGCAATTAAATATCTCAGTGCTCTCTGTGTCTCTGTGGTGAATGATTACAACATTGTCTAGCGGGCCGTGTGCCAGAGGCAGCATGGCCGGCAGCAAAAATTCGATATTGAAGAGGAACCGGAAATGAGTTCAGGTAAAGTGGTGGAAATCATCGGTGCCGTGGTCGACGTACAGTTTTCCATGGGCGAGATGCCGAAGGTCTACGACGCATTGCACATCGACGAGGCCGACCTGACCCTGGAAGTGCAGCAGCAGCTGGGTGACGGCGTCGCCCGCACTATCGCCATGGGATCGACCGATGGCTTGAAGCGCGGTGTCCAGGCCGCCAATACTGGTGCGCCGATCACCGTCCCGGTGGGTCAGGCGACCCTTGGGCGGGTGATGGACGTGCTGGGCCGACCGGTGGACGAAGCCGGCCCGGTTGAGGCAGAAAAGAGCATGCCCATCCATCGGGCGCCTCCGAGCTTCGAGGAGCAGGCCACCTCCACCGAGATCCTGGAGACCGGCATCAAGGTCATCGACCTGATCATGCCGATCGCCAAGGGCGGCAAGATCGGCCTGTTCGGCGGCGCCGGCGTGGGCAAGACGGTGACCCTGATGGAGCTGATCCGCAACATCGCCGTTGAGCACTCCGGCTTCTCCGTGTTTGCCGGAGTCGGTGAGCGCACCCGTGAGGGCAACGACTTCTATTATGAGATGGAGGAAGGCGGGGTACTGGACAAGGTGTCCCTGGTCTACGGCCAGATGAACGAGCCCCCGGGCAACCGTTTGCGGGTGGCCCTGACCGGCCTCACCATCGCCGAGAATTTCCGCGACGAGGGCCGCGACGTGTTGCTGTTCGTGGACAATATCTACCGCTATACCTTGGCGGGCACCGAGGTCTCTGCGCTGCTGGGACGGATGCCGTCGGCGGTAGGTTATCAGCCGACCCTGGCCGCTGAGATGGGCGCCCTGCAGGAGCGCATCACCTCCACCAAGACCGGCTCCATCACCTCTTTTCAGGCGGTATACGTGCCGGCGGATGACTTGACCGACCCCTCCCCCGCCACCACCTTCGCCCATCTGGACGCCACCCTGGTGCTGTCCAGGCAGATCGCCGAGCTGGGCATCTATCCGGCGGTGGATCCACTGGATTCCACCAGCCGCATCCTCGATCCCAATGTGGTCGGCCAGGAACACTACGACGTGGCCCGCGCCGTGCAGGGTACCCTGCAGCGCTACAAGGAGCTGAAAGACATCATCGCCATCCTTGGAATGGATGAACTGTCGGAAGAGGACAAGCTGACCGTATCGCGGGCACGCAAGATGCAGCGCTTCCTGTCCCAGCCTTTCTTTGTGGCCGAGGTGTTCACCGGCTCACCCGGTAAGTACGTCTCCCTGAAGGAGACCATTGCCGGCTTCAAGGCCATCCTGGCCGGTGAGTATGATCACCTGCCGGAACAGGCCTTCTACATGGTGGGCAGCATCGAAGAAGCGGCCGAGCGTGGTGCCTGAGGAGCAGATTAGATGGCCATGACAATCCATGTCGATATCGTAAGCGCCGAGGGTGCCATCCATTCCGGGTTGGCCGAGATGGTTTATGCGCCGGCGGTGATGGGCGAAGTGGGCATTGCTCCCCGCCACACGCCGCTGGTAACCAGCCTGAAGCCTGGAGAGGTACGGGTAGATACCGGAGGCGGGAACATAGAGCATTTTTACGTATCCGGTGGCATCCTCGAAGTGCAGCCCCATCTCATTACGGTGCTGGCGGATACCGCCGTGCGAGCCAGGGATCTGGACGAGGTGGCTGCCGCCGAGGCAAAGCGCCGCGCAGAAGAGGCGCTGGCGGGTCAGCAGGCCGATTTCGAGTACGCCAAGGCTCAGGCTGAGCTGGCCGAGGCGGTAGCCCAGTTACGGACCATTGAGCGCCTGCGCAAACTCAAGGCCGGCTGATGCTCGCCGGATTGGCGGCATGATCTATCGCGATGCCTTAGGGCTGGCGCCAGAATTAATCTACATTTATGGGTGTCGAGACGCCCGGCTGGCAAGGCGTAATAACGCAGGAATTTGTTATCTTTCAAGTTATTACAACGCAGTTAGACGGGATGCATCGGCGGCTAGAAATGTGAAGTTATTTTGAAGCGAGCTCTTAGGCTGGAGCCGGCTTCGTTCAGCCTGCGATAGTTTCAATTCTGAGTAGGCAGATGACCCGGGACGGGCGGTCCCCGATGGTGAGTTCGTCGAGCCGCACCGGTTCACCGCCAGTGCCTGAACCGCTGTCTTGGATGACCCCGATGCGATCCAGGTTGAGCCGCTCACTGTGGATCTGCAGCAATTCCAGCGGCAGACTCAGCATCCACTCCAGCACCTCCAGGTAACGCCGGGGATCGTCGATGCCCTCACCCCGCCCCGGAAGCTCGCTGCGTTCGGAAGGCGTCAAACGGTCATGGTGGAGCCGGGTCATGTAGTCGTGCAGGTAGGCTACGACGTGCTCGAACAGCCATGTTTTCAGCTTCCGACGAACATCGATCTCTGATCTGGCAACCGCGAGTATGTGATGGTTGCTGAATGTCAGGGTGGTCTGTATTGCATCCCGGACAACCATCTCTCCATACATTTCGCAGCCAAAGTGGGTCTTTTTCTGTTCGGAACAGGCGAGCAAGGCGTAGACGGCTTGCTGATTGGGCGAGTGCGAGGCGCTGAGGAGTGGCTGCAGCAATTGGCTTTCGCGGAACAGCTGCTCCATCTCCTGGTAGTTGCCGAACAGATGCGGCAGAAACGGATCCCGGTAGTAGGCCTGACGGTTGGCGACGGTTGCCGGGGGCAGGTGATGAATGCTCTCATTGATATAATTGAGCAGGCAGCGTGTGCTGTGACGCAGACGTTTCTGGTAGCGTGAGACCGCACGCATACGACCATCGGTTCCCGTGACCATCAGCTCTACTGCTGTGCTGAGTTCCTGGCTCGCCTGCCGCTCCTGCCTCCTCAAGGCTTCGTGCTGCCGCATCCTGTTGCGCAGCTGCTGCCACTGCTCCTGAAACAGTCTGCGTAACGCTGAGGCCTCGCTGACGCGCCGATTCGCTGGGTGATGTTCTGACGGCGTAAGCGTGTTGCTGGCATCCTTGGTTTTCATGTTTGCAGCCGAATAATCAGTACCAGGGTTTTGTTCAGCGCGCTTGACGCGCGCCGCTTCTGTTACCACTATCGGCATAGACCCTCTAAATCTTCAGTAGCCGGGGTCAGAGATATTTGCGGTGCGGTGAACAGAGGGCTGGCGCTGGATTCAGAACGGTTCAAAGATGAAATAGAGGCGAGCCTGAGACGGCGAGTTAGGCCCGCGAAGATGGGCAGGCCGAGAAAACCCGCTGATGTTCGGTTGAAACAAGAGAGTTTACTCTGACCCCAGATGAATCCAATCAGATCAGTGTGAGTAACGCCACCATGGATATCATACCGATAACAAACAACGTCGGTTTGATGAATAACTCCATTGGAAATTCCAGACTTTCTATATTATCGATAGGTTGCATTTCAAACTCCTAATTGTCGAACCAAACTTCACTTATTCAGAGGTTTCTTAACTGATTGTCGTGTGCAGAAATGCAAGTCAACAGCCCAACACGGCGTATGATTTTCTCACTGCACTTAGCTCTCTCTTCAGTTTTCTACGGCTTTTTTTGTCTTTTTCTTTGTCTAGTTTCTTGTGCAGGCTCTGCTCCTCTGCCTTGAACTGTCCCATGTATAGCTTTATCTTCTTTTGATGCTTGTGATGCCGTCTGGCAGCCGAGTCCAAGAGATGGTTAAGTTCATTGACCAGTTTTTGATATTTCATTGTCTGCTCTGCCTGCGTACGAGGCTATTGGTCTCTATCTGCAACATGATTGTAAGTACCTCAGGAGCCGGATAGCCTATCTGTTGCGTTCCAACCTTTGCTTTCTCCCTAGCAGGACTCCCAATAGTCTTATAAACAAGTACAGCAGGAAACGTACCAATCGATAAGATCTATAATTATTCCAATATAATCCAATAGATAAGTCTACGGGAAGGCGAGGTGAAGTCACCTGAGGGGGTGTAACAAGATGAACGCTCAAGAGTGGTCCGTTGTTACGCTAACCTGAATAATTGATTTTCAATCAGTTAGTTAGAAAGCTATACTATACGGGTGCACTGGGGTGTAATAGATTAAATGGTTACACCATGGTACTCCATCAATACTCGCTTGTTGGCGTACTAGTTTCCTTTTCCTCCCTTGGAACGTGCCAGTCTACGGTTGAGTGCCGGGCGTGAAATGCCGAGCAGTGTCGCTGCAATACCTTGATTGCCGTTGGCCCTCCTCAAGGCATCTTCGATGTGTATCTGCTCCGCCTCTTTCAGTGTGAGAAAACGTCCTGCCGAGGAACCTGCAACTTCTGCACTCCTCTGGCCATGATCGCCAGCGGCCTGCTGAGCCTTTATCGCTTTACGGAAACTCTTGGCCGCCAATACCTTGCCCGATGAGTGGCGCGCGACGGCGTCGAATACCATGGCCCGGAGTTCCCGCACATTTCCTGGAAAATGATAATTTTCGAGTTGGGTTAACAGCTCCGGCGGTGGTTCCGGGGACTTTTTCTCAAGTGCACCGGCCGCCTCATGGATAAAATGACTCAACAGAACATTGATATCCTCTCTCCGCTCACGCAACGGCGGCACCTCAACCTGATGCACCAGGAGCCGAAAATAGAGATCCGAGCGGAACTCCTGATCCATCATCCGGCGATTCAACTCTCGGTTGGTGGCACATACAATCCTTACATCGCTCACCTTGGCCATATCGGAACCCAGCGGGTAGTACTGCCGGTCTTGCAGCAGCCGCAGAAGCTTCACCTGTGAGGCCTGTGTCAGATCGCCGATTTCATCCAGGAACAGGGTGCCGCCAGCGGCTCTGGCAACCAGCCCCTCCCGGGCAGAATCGGCCCCCGAGAAGGCCCCCTTGCGGTGACCGAACAGGGTGTCCGAAAAAAGGGCATCATCCAGTCCTGCCATATTGATCGGTATGTAAAGGCCGGCTCGGCCACTCAGCCGGTGTACCGCCTCTGCGAAGAGCTCTTTGCCCACACCGGTTTCACCGGTGATCAGCACCGGTTCACCGGACCCTGCCACGGCCTCCAGATACTGAAACAGTGAGCGCATCTTGCGGCTTACGGTGACAATAGCCGCAAATGCCTCACCGTGCTCCAGATTGTCGGATATGAGATAGTGCTTGAGGGCATCAACCTGCCGCCGTAACGTGCGGAGTTCGAGAGCCCGCTTGATACTGGAGATGAAGCGGTTCTCCTCCACCGGCTTGACCAGGTAGTCGAGAGCGCCCTCCTTCATGCATGAAACGGCTGTTTCCACCTCTTGGCTGGCAGTCATCACGATCACGGGCAGGTCCGGGTACTCATGGACGATCTCCGGTAGCAGCTGACTGCCGGATAGATAGGGCATGAACAGATCCAGCACCACCACGGCACACGCCTGCCGGGCCAACAGGGGCATCAGCTCACGGCTGTCCTCAATGGCCAGGATATTCTTGATTCCTGCACTGTTCAGAATCATTCTGGAACTTAACAGCACCGTGGATTCATCATCCACCAGCACTACGGGGAGTTGCATTGAATTCTGTTGCGCCATTTCAGTACTCTATCTCGATTGGTTAGACGGGATTCGTATGCACACAGTGGTGCCCTTGCCGGGTTCTGAATCGAACGTCAGATTGCCGCCATGCTTTTCCACGATAGAGCGGGTAATAGAGAGGCCCAACCCGGTGCCACCGGTATCCGTGCGTGTGGTAAAAAAAGGTTCGGTCAGCCGGCCAAGATCACGTTCTGAAATACCACTGCCCTCATCCCTGAACCTTATCTCCAGATTGGCGCTGTCGTGATTGAATCTGGCGCTGATGAATATGCCATGACTACGCTCCGGCAGTGCCTGCAGGGCGTTCATCAGTACATTGATGAATACCTGCTCCAGCTGCTGGGAATTGCCTTTTACCCGTGGCAGACCATCTGGAACATCCAAAGTGCAGTGATCGGTAAATTTCTGGATCTGATTGTGCAGAATCATCAGTGTCGACTCCAGAACCTGCTGAATATCCACTTCTTCCGTCAACTTGCCTTGGTCCTGTCGTGCCATATGCTTCAGGTTCTGTACGATACTTCTGATCCGCTCAGAGTTTTTGGTGATTTCTGAAAGAAGCTTGGGAAAGATTTCTCTGGCCTCCGAGTAGGCTAGCCCACCAAGGGCAAAATCACCCTGCTCCTTAAAATATTCGGCCAGGATTGGCCCGATGTCGCTCCAGGCCCGGGAGATTAGCGCCGCATTGAAATTGATCGCGTTGTTCGGGTTGTTGATCTCATGGGCCACGCCGGCGGAGAGTACGCCGATTGAGGCCAGGCGGGCATTGCGCTGGGCCTGGATCTCCAAACTTCGCTTTTCGGTCACGTCGGAGGCGATCACCATGGCAGCGGTCACCGGCCCATCGGCACGAATGGGTACGATTCGTCCTTCCCAGAAAGTACCGTCATCCGCAGAGTATTCAAACTGCGGGCTGGCGGCTTTGTTGAACACACGCTTCAATTCCCGGCGAAACCATTTTCGAAAACCGTGGGGCATCAGCGCGAGGGAGTTGCGTCCCATCGCACGCGCTGCCGGCAGCTCGGGAATTGAACGGTTCATCAACAGAATCTTACCTTTCTCGTCAACCGTCATGATGATGTCCGGCGACTGTTGGAACATATCGCGAAGCTTGGCTTCCGACTCTTTGAGAGCTTCATCCGCCAGCTTCTTTTCTGTGATGTCTTCGATAAACCCGACGATTCTGTATACCTCTCCCCGTTCATCATTGACCGGAAAGCCACGTGTGCGGGCCCAGCGTGTGGATCCATCATCCCAGATAACCCGGTGAATCAGCTCGTGTACAGTATTGCTGCGCCGAATCTGCTCCAGCGTCTTCACCATCTGTGCCTTGTCGCTTTGTGGGAGGGAGTTCAATATTAACAGCCCCTGCGAATCTGGTCGGCTTGAGGAGGCGCCGAAAATAGTTTCGTAAGCGGGGCTAAGATAGAGCAGCCTGGTTGCATCGGCTGTGATGGCCCAGAACACCTCGTCCACCGTCTCGGTCATCTGCCGGAACAACTCCTCCCGTTCCACCAACTGCAACTGCATGGCCATGCGCTCTTCGGTACTTTTTTTTATGCGCACCAGATAGAAAGAGATCAGCATGGTAAAGAGCAGACCCGTGATCATTACGGCCCATGGGCCTTTCTGGAAGGCTTCCGCGCTCCGAAAAAGAGCGGTCTGGCCACAGATAATGTTCCATTTTCGATTTGCCACCTGAATTTCCTCGGAAACCTTGACCCTCTCTTCCATACTCAGCCAATCCAGGTAATTATTCGAATCTACATCTCTAGAAGCCAGTCGGCTGGAGTAGAAGTAGAGGAACTGTTTATTGGAAAGGTTGGAGTCGTCCACCAGAAGAATCTCTACTCCACGCGGCTCCAGAAGCGAGATGGATGCATTGACCAATTCACTCAGTTTGAACAGACCCACAACAAAACCAAGTAGATGTTGACGGTGCTCCGCCGGCGTTTCAATGTCTGTATGATGGGGAAATACCGGAAGGCCCGCCATGAAGACATACTCTGTTTCGCCTTCTTCGGATGGAAGTTCAATGGGTCCGCTTGCCGCCATTTGCCCACTGTCTCTAGCCTGTTCCAGTAATTTCGTGAGAGTGGGGTCCGAGCTCAAATCAAACCCCACCTCCCTTTTGGAAGCGACATTAGCGGCGTAGCGGTATTCTGCTCCGCTTTCAACGGAGTGGAGTGTGAAATGCTGCCGGTATCGCTGAACCGAAGCACCTTGACCAGAGATATCGTGGGTCGTTTCAGGGTCGGCCATCTCCCCATCATTCGTCTGGGAGATCCACATCAGCATCTGAATCCCCTGGTGACGTTTCAGTTGGGATTCGGCCAACAGCTGAAATTCTTTTGGTCCGACATCGCCAGATGCCATATAGAAATCCCGGATACTGGTGACTGCCAGCAGGCCGTTGTCTACGCCGTGATTGATGGCGCGAATACGGTTGTGGGCGACCCATTCGAAATCAAGCAGTTTGTGGGCATCCAACTGCTGTCTGATCAGCCAGAGTGCTGCCAGGGAGAGACTGAGGCCGATCAGGGCGACCAGCCAAATGGCCCGATGCTCAGTTGTGAACAGTAGTCGCTCTGAGTCGAGAAGTGCATTTTTCACGTCATCAACCATACAGGGGTTTTGTCCAGCGTGCTTGACGCACGCCGCTTCTGTTACCACTATCGGTATAGATCTGCCAATACTCAGGAGTTTTTTCTGGTGTTCTATTTCACATGCCATCCTTGCCGCCTGAAACGATCACAGAAGCGCTGGCTGCTGTTGTTCATCGTCTTCGGGCTGGTAATGTGGCAGGGTGCGCACTGGAGCCGCCGGGCGCCTCGACGCCCCAAACTCATGGACTTATTATTTCGCGAGCCCTTATGCAGGTAAGATGCGAAAATATGGCCTGGACAAGCGCAACTACAAATGAGACGGGATAGGTAAGTGGACAAACCACTCCGGCTACTGATCGTCGAGGACTCTGAAGATGATACCCTGCTCCTGATGCGGGAGCTGCGGGGGGGTGGCTATGCGCCTACTTTCCGGCAGATTCAGACCGAGAATGAGATGCGGCAGGCCCTGGAAGCGGGCGGCTGGGACCTGGTGATCACCGATCACAATATGCCTGCCTTCAGTTCGGATGCGGCCCTGCATATGGTGAAGCGGCACAATCCGGATCTGCCGGTAATCATCGTTTCCGGCAGCATCGGTGAAGAGTTTGCCGTGGCGGCCATGAAGGCCGGCGCCCATGATTATCTGATGAAGGGTAACCTCAAGCGACTGGTCCCGGCTATCGACAGGGAGCTGCGTGATGCGGAGACCCGGCGAGCCCGACGTCAGGCGGAAGCTGAGATCCGCCACCTGGCCTTTCATGATCCTCTGACCGGCCTGGTAAACCGGCGTGAATTTGAGCAGCGCTTGAAGCGGGCGTTGTCCGTTGCCAGGGAGCGCGACGATCCAGCCCATGCCCTGCTCTACCTCGACCTGGACCAGTTCAAGGTCATCAATGACACCTGCGGTCATGTGGCGGGGGATGAACTGCTGCGGCAGCTGGCGATCCTGTTTCAATCCCATGTGCGGGAAGGCGATACCCTGGCCCGTCTTGGTGGTGATGAGTTCGGTATCCTGCTGGAGAACTGTCCCCAGGAGCGGGCGGTAAAAGTCGCGGAAGAGATCCGCTTCGCTATTTCCGGCTTCCGTTTCGTTTGGAAGAACAAGCCCTTTGGCATTGGGGTCAGCATCGGCCTGGTGATGTTCGGGGCCGAGTACGCCACCCTGGATGAAGCCCTGAGCAAGGCCGATATGGCCTGCTATGCGGCCAAGGACAGGGGCCGTAACCGGGTGCATATCTATTCCGAGGGGGATCAGGAGATCGCCCGTCGCTACAATGATATGCAGTGGGCGGCTCGAATAAGGCTTGGCCTGGAGGAGAACCGCTTCCTGCTCTATCGACAGCAGATCCAGCCACTGCAGGCGGAACCGGCGGCGGGGCGATTCTACGAGTATCTGCTGCGGCTACGAGATGAAGACGGGGTGATCATTGCACCTGGCGCCTTCATTCCGGCGGCCGAGCATTATAACCTCATGCCCCAGCTGGATCGTTGGGTTATCAAGACGGTGTTCGATCGGCTGGCCCGTTGTCACAGCCCTGACTGGGAGGAGGAAGGCCTCTGCTTTATCAATCTGTCCGGCAACTCCCTGAGCGATGATAGCTTCTTTCCTTACATCCAGCAGCAGCTCGAACGCTATGCGGTGCCGGCCGAACGTATCTGCTTCGAGATCACCGAGACGGCTGCCATTGCCCACCTCGGCCGAGCTATCGAGTTTATCCAGGAGATCCGTGCCGTGGGGTGCCGTTTTGCCTTGGATGATTTCGGCAGTGGCCTCAGTTCGTTCACCTATTTGAAGGCGATCCCGATTGACTACCTGAAGATCGATGGCAGCTTCGTGCGTAGGATGCTTACCGACACGATGGACCACGCCATTGTGGAGGCGATCAACCGGATCGGGCAGGTAGCGGGTATCAAGACCATTGCCGAGTTCGTGGAAGATGAGGCATTGTGCCAAGAGGTACGGCAGATGGGCGTGGATTTCGCGCAGGGTTACGGGGTGGCGATGCCCGAACCCGTGGAAGACTCTTTCTGCCGCGGATGAACGCGGGTTAAACGCAGATAAACATCTCAAGCAGCTAAAAATCAGCGTCTTATCCGTGTTAATTCGTGTTAATCCGCGGCTAAATTCTATAGCTGAACATGGGTGCTAGTCAGGTAAAGCATTGTGCGGACAAAGGGCACTGAGTTTCGAAGCGTGGAGTAGCGAACGCTGTTTTGACCTCAGTCAGACTGCTTGAAGAGCAGTTTAATGTTCGATTAAATACGGGTGCCAAGTGATATCAACGTGAATTGACGGATCTCACTGGCGGGCGTAGCGTGGTCCCGTACGCGGTTGTGCAACCAGTACCCTTACAAATGAGGAGCGTAAAATGAATAAAAAATCTATTTTAGCGGCATCGTTATGCATGACTTTGGCACTGGCTTTTACCCCGGTCTCAGCCAAAGATCGAATCGTTTTTGGCGGCGGTCCGGCAGGTGGCACCTTCCAGGTGGTTGCCAACGCTATTCAGGTCTACAAGCCTGTTAAAGCCATCAAAGAGTTCACGGTTAAGGCGCAATCATCAGCAGGCTCAGTTGAGAATCTTCGCAAAGTAAACTCAGGGCGCTCTGATTTTGGCGTGGTCTACTCTGGGCATGTCTATCTTGGCCGCAATGGCCTGATGAAGAATGACACCAAAAAGTACGACAAGGTGATGGCTGTCAGCTTCCTTTATGGCGCCCCGGCGCAACTGGTGGTGCGCAAGGGCTCCGGTATCAAATCGGTAAAAGATCTCGTCGGCAAGCGGGTGGGTGTCGGTAATGCCGGCTCCGGCGCTTATGCCAACTGTGAAGTGTTTTTCACCCACATGGGTGTCTGGGATAAGGTTAAGCGCAACGCTATGGGTTATAACGATGCGGCGGCCGCCTTCGGCAATAATCAGCTGGATGCTTTCTGGCTGTTTACCGCCTTCCCGTCAGGCGCTGTGATCATGGCGGCACAGACCAATGATATCGATTTGGTGGATGTGGATGCAGATGCCAGGAGCTCCGGCTTCTATGACAAATACCCCTATTTCGGCAAGCTGAGTGTGCCGGCCGGTACTTACAAGGGTGTCGATAAGGACGTCCCTTCGTTCCAGGACTCGGCGCTCTGGGTAGCCAATGCCGATGTTTCTGATGATGTGGTATACAAACTGCTTTCCATCATATACACCGATGAAGGACTGGCCCACATGGTAAGCCAGAAAAAGACCTTCAAGGCAATGAGTGTAGCAAAAGGTGCTGATGGTATTGTCACGCCCATGCATCCTGGCGCAATCAAGTTCTGGAAAGAGAAAGGCGTGCTGTAACGGTTGATGTCATAAGGCCGGAACAATCCGGTTTTTTCGTCGGGACTGGAATCTCGACGGAGATTCCGGGTTGATACGTCTTCAAGAACCCATCCCTGGGGGCTCGCTGCGGCCATCCTTGGCCGCAGACGCCTCTGGCAGAGGACAATAACCCCACTTTTGAGGCAATAAAGGGCGTTTAACCGGGAGCTTACATGTGCAAGCGGTTTGACTCCGACCCCTCACCGCCGAGCAGGGATCCAGCATGTATGAAAGGCTATATAAAATAGAGCGGATCATTTTCGATATATCTGCTGTTTCTCTCCTGCTCTTCTACGCTTACTCCGCCGTGCTTGAGCCGGCAGCCACGCAGTTTCACCGTGGCATCTATGTGATGGCCACTTATGTGCTAGTGTTTCTACTCTACCGCTCAAAGTCCACGATTATGCGCGTGGTGGACTACCTGCTGATTCTGCTCTCGATCATCACCATTGGCTATTGGATGATGAATTTTGAGGTCATCAACTACCGAACGGGCGCAGAGACCCCGCTGGATATGTCCATTGCCGTTATCGGTGTCCTGCTCGGTATAGAGTTGGCACGCCGGGTGGTCGGCAGCGTGTTTGTGGTGCTCGGCGGGGTCATGCTGCTGTATGGTGTCTATGGCGACCTGATGCCGGATCTGATCTCCCATGCGGGAGAGACTTTTCCTGAGCTCTGCACATCGATCTTCTATAAAAGTGATGGTGTGTTCGGCATCATGGCCAACGTCCTGGCGACCTATATCCTGCTGTTTGTGTTTTTCGGCGCCTTCCTGAAGAAGTGCGGCGCCCAGAAATTTTTTATCGACTTTCCCCTGGCGGCCTTTGGCCATAAGATCGGCGGCCCGGCCAAAGTTGCGGTTGTGGCCTCGGGATTGTTTGGTTCTATTTCAGGCAGTGCCATCGCCAACACGGTCTCTACCGGCTCCTTCACCATCCCGATGATGAAGAAGGCCGGCTTCAAACCGCATATCGCCGGTGCAATCGAGCCGGCAGCTTCTATCGGTGGCATGTTCATGCCGCCGATCATGGGGGCCGGTGGCTTCATCATGGCGGAATTGACCGGCGTACCCTACTCCCAGATCATGCTGGTGGCTATATTCCCGGCGCTGATGTATTTCTTCAGTGTTTTTGTCATGGTTCACTACGAGGCAAAAAAATACAATCTGGTTGGCGAGCGTTCCGAATTCAGCGCTATGGAGATATTTAAAAAGGAGTGGTATTACACAACGCCACTGGTTGTTATCACCATCTTCATGCTGTACGGATACTCTCCCGGTTACTCGGCCATTCTGGGCCTTATTGCCTGCATCGTTGTCAGCTGGTTCCGGAAAGAGACGCGAATTGGTCCAAAAGAGTTTCTTGAAGCCGCCAGAGAGGGGGCGGAGAGCAGCTTGATGATTGGTGCCACGGTAGGTGTAATCGGTATTATCATCGGTGTACTTACCTTCAGCGGCCTGGTGCTGACATTTGCCGACATCGTTATTGAGCTGGCGGGTGGTTCTCTTGCGCTCACCATACTGTTTATCGCCCTGGCTTCGTTGATTCTTGGTATGGGGGTCCCTGTCACCGCGGCGTATCTGATAACCGCCGTTGTTGCGGTGCCTGCGCTGACCCATTTAGGGGTGAATGTGATTGCCGCGCACATGATCGTCTACTGGCTGTCGCAGGACTCGAATATTACACCGCCTGTTTGTATTGCCGCGTTTGCCGGCGCGACCATCGCCAAGGCGAATATGTGGAAAACGGCTTTTTCGGCGTTCAAGTTTGCCAAGTTCCTCTACCTTGGGCCGTTTCTCTTTGGTTATGTTCCGGCTTTCTCCCTGGATGGCTCGACCATGGATATCGTCAAGGCCTTTATTTTGATCATGTTCGGCACCTGGGCCTACTCCTGGCTCCTCAGCGGAATCTGGATCAAGCGTATCCGCAAGCAGGCCATTGACTGATACAGGGCGTGGATCAACAAGCGATGAAAACTCCAAGAATCGACTACAAAAAGATACTCTATGCCGCCGATCTGTCTGATAGTGGACGGGCCGCTTTCCCTTTCGCAGCAAGTCTGGCCCACCAGCAGGGTGCCGATCTCACTGTGTTTCATGTCATCAATCCCCCGGAATTCGAGAACTATCTCGTCGGTTACATCGATGAAACGCTGTGGCGGGAGATAAAGACCAGGGACCTGGAAGAGGTGAGGAGTATCCTCGTCAACCGTAAACGGGACGATGCGGCAATCAAAGAGAGCGTGGATGAGTATTGCAAAAACACCCTGAGTGAATGTGAAGAACAGCCGTATGTGGTTTACAGTGTCAAGGTCGCCATGGGTGATCCGGTCACTGAGATCATCAAGGAGGCACATGCTGGCGACTACGATCTTGTTGTCATCGGCAAGCGTGGCGAAGGGCTTCTCGAAGAGGCCGTAATAGGAACTACCGCCCGTCGGGTCATTCGCCGGTGTGAGCGGCCGGTATTGGTTATTCCTCTGCCAAAATAGTTGGCATCCAGAAACAATAACTCTCGCAGAGACGCAAAGATCGCAGAGTAACTTCTCAATAACCTCGTAGCAGCTGTAGAAGGCCGGATAAGCGCAAGCGTATCCGGAAAATCCACCGACTTAAATTGAGAACGTCCATCGCGGAGTTACAACTTGTTGTTAATTGAGTGATAAAAATTAATTCCTTGGCGGCCTCTGCGTCTCTGCGAGAGAAATATTGGCGTTTCTGGACGAACACCAAATAGGCACAGAACGCTTCAGCGCTCGACTGACATATTCATCTGGATGAAGATTACCAGGGAGCGAGCCCTGACCTGCAACCATGTGGGCTGTTGTGAATCCGCCCCGGGGAGGCTTGACTGTGGCGTCTTTGCCGCGGATACTCGCGGGTCGGTGGGTCAGAGCCGGTCAGGGGCAATGATCTGGAAAATCAGCGCCTGGAACTCCCCGCCTGAACACCGGGAGACGGTGTCCGTTGTTCTGCAACTCTGGCCGGTTCCAGGAACTGTAATTCACGCATCGTTTCGAATTCTGAATCACCGGCCGAGAGCGGCGAAGCCAGGAAATACAGCGGAGCTTGTTCAATTTTCTGGGCTTAAAAAGCCACCACAAAGTTTCTTGAATTCAGGCGCTTTTCCTTGATTTGCAGTGCACAGGATCCCCGCCAAGAGAGAGCATCACCATGCTAGACGACATCAAAACAAGCGCCCTCAACTACCATCGTTATCCCAAGCCCGGAAAGCTGGAGATCAAGGCCACCAAGCCGCTGGCCAACCAGCGTGACCTGGCCCTGGCCTATTCCCCTGGGGTTGCCGCGGCCTGCGAGGAGATCGAGAAGAATCCGGCTACCGCGGCGGACTATACCGCTCGCGCCAACCTGGTGGCGGTGGTGACCAACGGCACCGCGGTACTGGGGCTGGGTGCCATCGGCAGTCTGGCCGCCAAGCCGGTGATGGAGGGCAAGGCGGTGCTGTTCAAGGAGTTTGCCGATATCGATGTGTTCGACATCGAGGTCGACGAGCTGGACCCGGAGAAGTTCATCGATACGGTGGCGCGCCTGGAGCCTACCTTCGGTGGCATCAATCTGGAGGATATCAAGGCGCCGGAGTGCTTCATCATCGAGCAGGGCCTGAAGGAGCGCATGAACATCCCGGTGTTCCATGACGATCAGCATGGCACGGCCATCGTGGTCTGTGCCGCTATCACCAATGGCTTGCGGGTGGTTGGCAAGAATATCGGGGAGGTCAAGCTGGTGACCTCCGGGGCCGGTGCTGCTGCCCTGGCGTGTCTCGACCTGCTGGTTGCTCTGGGGCTGAACCCGGACAATGTCATCGTCGCCGATTCCACCGGCGTGGTCTACAAGGGCCGCACCGAGCGCATGGATCCCTACAAGGCGCGTTATGCGGTGGACACCGAACTGCGCACCCTGGAACAGGCGCTGGATGGGGCCGACATCTTTCTCGGGCTCTCCGCAGCCGGGGTACTCAAGCCGGAGATGCTGGAGGAGATGGCCGAGCGGCCGCTGATCATGGCGCTGGCGAATCCGGTTCCGGAGATCATGCCCGATCTGGCCAAGGCGGTGCGGCCGGACGCCATCCTGGCCACCGGCCGCTCGGACTTTCCCAACCAGGTGAACAACGTCCTCTGCTTCCCGTTCCTGTTTCGGGGCGCCCTCGACTGCTGCGCCACAGAGATCAATATGGCGATGAAGAAGGCCTGTGTTCAGGCCATCGCCGACCTGGCCATGGAGCAGCCGTCGGATATCGTCCAGTCGGCCTACGGCGGACAGAACCTGCAGTTTGGCCCGGAGTATCTGATCCCGCGCCCCTTCGATCCACGTCTGATGGAGTCCATCGCCCCGCGGGTGGCCAGGGCGGCCATGGAATCCGGGGTGGCGCTGCGCCAGATCGAGAATCTGCAGGCCTATCGGGAGTGCCTGCAGCGGCAGGTGTTCCGTACCGGCATGACCATGAAGCCGATCTTCGACCGAGCCCGGGAGAATCCGCCACGGGTCGTCTATGCAGCGGGCGAGGAGCCCAAGGTGCTGCAGCTGATTCAGCAGGTGCTGGAGCAGGGCATTGCCCGCCCGATCCTGATCGGCCGTCGCAAGGTGGTGGAGGAGCGTATCCGTGAGCTGGGCCTGGGGCTCACCATGGATCAGGATTTCGAGCTGGTCGATCCGCAGAATCATGATCGCTATAAAGAGTACTGCGACGCCTACTTCAAACTGATGGCCCGCCGCGGCTGTTCACCCATCGAGGCGCGCGCCCTGGTCCGGACCAACTCCACGGTGCTGGCCGCCATGATCGTCCGCCAGGGTCACGGAGATTCCATGCTGTGCGGCCTGCTGGGCAGTTATCAGAGCCATCTCAAGCATATCAACGATATCATCGGGCCCGCGGAGGGGGTGACGCGGTTGACCTCCATGAGTGCGCTGGTGTTCCACAGCGGCGCCCTGTTCATGACCGACACCTACGTGCAGGAGGAGCCGGATGCGGCGGCGATCGCCGAGATCGTCAAGCTGACCGCCGAAGAGGTGCGCTGGTTCGGCCTGGAGCCGAAGGTGGCGCTGGTCTCCCATTCCAACTTTGGAAGCCACGACTCTACCTCTTCACGCAAGATGCGCCGGGCCCTGGAGCTCATCCACGAGCAGCAGCCGGAGCTGGAGGTGGAAGGCGAGATGCACCCTGAGCTGGCCCTGAATGTGACACTGCGGGCGCAGCGCTTCCCTGACTCGCGGCTGCAGGGGGAGGCCAACCTGCTGGTGATGCCGAATCAGGACAGCGCCAATATCGCCTTCAGCCTGTTGAAGGCCGTGGGCGACGGGATCCCCATCGGGCCGATCCTGGTGGGTGCGGCCAAGCCCGCACATATCGTCACCCCCTCCATCACGGTACGCGGGTTGCTGAACATGACCGCACTGGCGGCGGTGCGAGGCGTGGTCGACTGAGCCGGTTTCCACAGATCGGGGCTGAATTGCTACAATGGACGAAATTTCCACCCGCAGGTGCAGCGAACATGGTCAAACAAGTGATAAAGCCCGGCAAGTATGTCTCCCTTACCTACACGATTTCCGATCAGGACGGGAATCTTCTGGAGCAGAATGACATACCGGTCAACTATATCCATGGCGGCGAGACCGAGCTGATCGGGGGGATGGACCAGGCGGTGGCCGGCAAGGCGGAGGGCGATGCGGTGCAGATGACGGTAGCACCGGAGAACGGCTTTGGCACCCATGACCCCGAGCTCACCTTTACCGATGATCTGGAGAACGTGCCGCCCCAGTTCCGCCGCATTGGCGCCGAGGTACAGATGCAGAACGAATCCGGGGAGACCCGAAGTTTCTTCGTCACCCGCATCGAAGATGGCAAGCTGACGGTCGATGGCAATCACCCCATGGCCGGCAAGACTTTGCTGGTTCAGGTCAAGATCCTGGAAGTGAGAGATGCGACCATCGAGGATATGCAGCCCGCCACTGGCGGCATGCTCAACTGAGCGCCGACGCCCTCTCTATTACAGGTCAGGGATGATCGACCAGCCTTCAGCCTCACCCCCACTCTCCTGCCTGGAATCCGGTTAAAGGGCAACGGCTCTTGCGCCGCTATTTCCTTAGATGGAACAGACACACACCGAGGAACAGACATGAATCTGGGAGTCGTCATTCTGGCTGCGGGTCAGGGTACCCGTATGAAATCCGCCTTGCCCAAGGTGCTTCACCCGCTAGCCGACCGGCCGTTGCTGGGGCATGTCATCGACACTGCCAGAGGCCTCGACGCAGCGCGCATTGCTGTGGTCTTCGGCCATGGTGGCAACCAGGTCTCGGAGGCATTTGACGATGCAGGGGTGCTGTGGGTGGAGCAGGCGGAGCAGCTGGGCACCGGCCACGCCGTGGAGCAGGCGCTGCCCGCCATGGCCGGCATGGATCGGGTCCTGATCCTCTATGGTGACGTTCCGCTGACCTCGCTGGAGACCCTCCGTTCCCTGCTACAGGCGGCGGAGCAGACCACTTTAGCCCTGCTCACGGTGGATCTGGCGGACCCTGACGGCTATGGTCGCATTGTGCGGGATGATCCGGGAAATATTACCCGCATCGTGGAACAGAAGGACGCCTCGGCAGAGCAACTGGAGATCCGGGAGATCAACACCGGGATTTTGGCGGTGGACGGCCCCAGCCTGGCCCGCTGGATCGAGCGGCTGGAGAATGACAATGCTCAGGGCGAGTTCTATCTCACCGATATCGTGGCCATGGCGGTAGCCGAGGGGGGCGAGGTGGCCAGTGCCCAGCCCGTCGATCGGCACGAGGTGATGGGGGTCAACGACCGGCTGCAGCTGGCGGATCTGGAGCGCCATTATCAGCGGCTGCAGGCCGAACGGCTGATGCGCGACGGGGTGACGTTGCGCGATCCGGCACGCTTCGACCTGCGGGGCAGCCTGCGTGCCGGCCGCGATGTGGATATCGACGTCAATGTTCTTATTGCCGGCGATGTGACCCTGGGTGACGGCGTGAGAATCGGTGCCAATACGGTGATCCGCAACAGCCGCATCGGTGACGGTGTGCAGATCTTTGAGAACTGCGTCATCGAGGATGCGGTGGTGGGTGAGGCGAGCCGTATCGGCCCGTTCTCACGGCTGCGCCCGGAGACGGTGCTGGCCGGCCACGTGCATGTGGGCAACTTCGTGGAGATCAAGAAATCCGAAGTGGCCGAGGGCAGCAAGATCAACCACCTCAGCTATGTGGGTGACACCACGGTGGGGCGCTCGGTCAATATCGGCGCCGGTACCATCACCTGCAACTACGACGGTGCCTTCAAGCACCGCACGATTATCGGCGACGATGCCTTCATCGGCTCCGACACCCAGCTGGTGGCCCCGGTGAAGATCGGTGCCGGCACCACCATCGGTGCCGGCTCCACCATCACCAAGGATACTCCGCCCGGGGGCCTCACCCTGAGCCGGGCGAAACAGACCAGCATTCCTGGCTGGCAGCGGCCCAGAAAGGAGAACAAGTGATATGTGCGGCATCGTAGGGGCAATTGGCCGACGCGACATCACCCCGATCTTGATGGAAGGGTTGCGGCGGCTCGAATACCGCGGCTATGATTCGGCCGGCATCGCCATTCGCGATGCCGCTGGCCACATCCAGCGCATTCGCTCGGTGGGCAAGGTGGCCTCCCTGCAGGAGCGCCTGGAGGCGGCCCCGATCAGCGGCGAACTCGGCATCGCCCACACCCGTTGGGCCACCCACGGCATGCCGGCAGAACGCAACGCCCACCCTCACATGAGCGGCGAGCGGGTGGCTGTGGTGCACAACGGCATCATCGAGAACCACGCCGAGCTGCGCCAGGAGTTGCAGGCAGCGGGCTATCTATTTGTCTCCGAAACCGATACCGAAGTGATTGCCCACTTACTGGCTGAGGCCCTGGACGAAGAGAGTGACCTGCTGGCGGCGTTTCGCAGCGCGGTTTTTCGGCTGCGTGGCGCCTACGCCCTGGCCGTCTCCAGCCCGGATGATCCGGACCGTATCCTGGTAGCCCGGGCCGGCAGCCCGCTGGTCATCGGTGTCGGCGACGGCGAGCACTTCATCGCTTCCGATGTGTTTGCCCTGCTGCCGGAGACCCAGCGCTTCATCTTCCTGGAAGAGGGGGATCAGGCCGAAATCCGGCGCGATGCCATCCGTGTCTTCGACAATGACGGCAATCCGGTGGAGCGCCCGGTCTGTGACTCCCAGCTCAGTGCCAGCGCCGCCGACAAAGGCCCCTATCAACACTACATGCTGAAGGAGATATTCGAGCAGCCCGGCGTCATCGCCGAGACCCTGGAAGGGCGCATCTACAAGGGGCGGCTGCTGGAAGAAAGCTTCGGCCACGTGGCCAAGGCGCTGCTGGATGAGACCCGACAGATCCATATCATTGCCTGCGGCACCAGCTTTCATGCCGGGCTGGTGGCCCGCTACTGGTTCGAGGAAGTCGGCATCCCGTGCTCGGTGGAGGTGGCCAGCGAGTACCGTTACCGCCAGGTAGTGGTGCCGGAACAGACCCTGTTCGTGACTATCTCCCAGTCCGGAGAGACCGCCGATACCCTGGCTGCCCTGCGCGCAAGCCGGGAAATGGGCTACCTGGGCAGCATGGTGATCTGCAACGTACCCGAGAGCTCCCTGGTACGGGAGTCTGACGTGGCCCTGATGACCCGCGCCGGTACCGAGATCGGCGTTGCCTCGACCAAGGCCTTTACCACCCAGCTGGTGGCCCTGCGCCTGCTGGTGCTGGCCATGGCCAAGCGCATAGGCCAGAGTGAGGCAGCGCAGCGCGGGCTGATCGAAGAACTGCACGCCCTGCCGCGGCAGGTGGAGGTAGCCCTGCAGCTGAATGACGCGATCCAGCGCATGGCGCAGGCCTTCGGCGACAAGGAACATGCCCTGTTCCTGGGCCGTGGCCCCTTCTATCCCATCGCCATGGAGGGGGCCTTGAAGTTGAAGGAAATCTCCTACATTCACGCCGAGGCCTACCCGGCCGGCGAGCTCAAGCACGGCCCTCTGGCACTGGTGGATAAAAAGATGCCGGTGATCTGCGCCCTGCCCGATGACCCGCTGCTGGACAAGGTGCTGTCCAATCTGCAGGAGGTGCGCGCTCGTGGCGGCGAGCTGTTCCTGTTCAGCGATCAGAAGGTCAAGATCGAACTCGACCATTTCCAGAGCCTGACACTGGCCGATATCAACCCGACCACCGCCCCCATCGTCTACACTATTCCCCTGCAGCTGCTCTCTTACCACGTGGCCGTGCTGAAAGGCACCGACGTGGATCAACCGCGCAATCTGGCCAAGTCGGTGACGGTGGAGTGACTTTTGGGTTGATTGGTGGCTAACGAGCGTAGCGTTTGCAGGGACTTCCCTTTTCACGTTCTATGATAGGTGGCTGACGGCCAGCTGGGGTCACTAACCCCATGAAAGGATCGCAACTGAGCGAACTATGGCGAAGCTAACATGATGACATGAAGGCTGGTTCTGCATACAGACTTGCTGATGCAGAAGGCGAAGTGATAGGCAGCATCAGGCGCTAAATAATGGATGTCGTTGCCGTTACCGCTGATATTGAGATAGGCTAATGCCCACTTGGCGTTCCCCGAAGCCGGCGTGGAGTCCGATGAGCGACAAAAAATCCAAAAAACATGTACATCTCGAGACAACCCTGTCTGTCAGTGATGCGATCCAGATTATTCTCAGGCACAACCTCGATTATCTAACTCAATGGGAGCAGACGGCCCACTCCTCAGATGATATCGAGGGAGTGCATCAGACCCGCGTCGCCTTCCGACGCTTGCGCTCGGCATTGACTATCTTTCGGATAGTTATTCTCAAAGATGTCTCCAGAACCTGGGCGAATGAGATGCGTGATCTGGCTGGACAACTGGGTAAAGCACGGGATTTGGACGTGTTCATCGATGAGGCTTTAAGCAGTATTCGAGGCAGGTTACCTTTGCCGGGAGCAGAAGGTCTGGAGGCATTGGTGTACAAGCGGCGAGGAACCGTCTACGAAGAGGTTCGCTCCATGTTGGAGAGCGAACAGTATGCTCGTTTCAAGACCGAGTTCGGCAGCTGGATTAATAGCCGGGGCTGGGAACAGGCGGATCTCAAGAAAAAGCAGCGTAAACTCAGGGACGGAAACCTCATTCCCTTTGCCCGCAAGGTATTGGACCGACAGGAACGTCGAGTGCTTGAGGCCGGGGCTCACGTGGACAAGCATTCCATCGAGGAGATGCACCGCCTGCGCATCGAATGCAAGAAGCTCCGTTATGCGGCCGAGTTCTTCTTTCCTGTATTCACCGGCATGGGCGAATTTATTGGCCACATGAAAGGGCTACAGGATCTGCTTGGCGTAATGAATGATGTGGCGGTCATGCGCGGTTTGCTGGGAGAGCTATTGGCGGGGGTCGAAGATCCTGAAGTGCTGCAATACGCCGGCGGTATCATTGGCTGGAGGAGCTGCTACTATCACGAGCTGCTTTTTGATTTTGATCGGCGCTGGGAGGAGTTTGTGGACGCTAAACACCCCTGGTGGAAGAAAGCTGCGCTGCAGCTGCACAAGCCCATCGACACAGATGCTACATTATAGAAAAAGGAGAGCGCATACTTGATTGAAGAAATCACAGGATTGCCGGCGGGCACGTTGGGCTTCAAGGTTTCCGGCAACGTTACCGGTGACGACTACGACAACGTACTCACACCGGCTATAGATAAAGCCATCGAAGAATTTGACCGGATTAAACTTCTGGCGCAGATTGGCCCGGACTTCAAAGGCTACAGTCTGGATGCCGCGTGGGATGACGCCAAGCTCGGTTTACGGCACTGGAACGGTTTTGATCGGGTAGCCTTGGCAACCGACGTAAGCTGGATACGGACCATGATCAAGGCCATAGGTTTCATGATGCCATGTCCGGTGCAGTTATTTGAACTGGGTGAAGTTGATGACGCCAAACGCTGGTTGAGCGAATCACTCGGATCGATACAGTTGGACACTGAGGGCGACGTCATTAGCGTTCGTCTGCTGGGTAAACTCGAACCCAGCGCGTACGACGGCGTCAGTGAAGAAATCGATAATCTGATGAGCCGGCTCGAACATGTTCGCCTGATGCTGGATCTACGGGAGTTTGATGGCTGGTCTGGGCTGGCTGCGCTGGTTAACCATCTGTCGCTAGTGCGTGAACATCAATCTGTACCCGAACGGATTGCCGTAGTTGGCGACAAAGCTTGGCAGAATCTGGCAGAAAAAGTTATGTCACGGTTTGTTAATGCGCGTACCCAGTTCTTTGACGCCGAAGATTTCGAAGGTGCGAAGGCGTGGATTTCGGCCTGAGGCTGAATTGCACCAAAGCGCCCCTTTCTATTTGATTCGGCTATCCGCTCAGGGTCGGAGAAAAAGAGCCTCATGCGCTGCAACATGCGAGGGCTCGCTAAAGAGGAGCGGTGAGCAAAATCTACATTGCTGACATTCGTATCATAGCATCGTAGAGCCGGAACCGACCACAAACAAGAGGCGGGGAGGACGTGAGCCTTTCCCGACATCTATTAACACCTGATCAACGGTCAGGTCAATCCCGGCGCCATGGCAAAGGCCTCTGCTGACATAACCCCCAACGTACTCAGCGACCACATTTCATTAACCGGCGAAAGGCAAAAAGCTACTGCGGTCATCGAGAGGTCTGTTCGAGAAGTCGTTTTTTACACCAACATCACGCTTCAACCGGTTGTACCCACCAACCGACGATAGCAGACCTCTCATCTCCCCATTACTTGTCAGCCAATTCCGGTGCTGGTGCCATGGGCTGCGAAGCGATTAGCGGGTAGCTATACGGGGAAGAAGGCCTGTGACTGCAGTGGGGTTGCCAATAGGAGGGTTCCCAGCATCGCGGAAAC
>Ga0190284_1000439_pt1 | contig 24243 bp, 17 predicted proteins | sample 48691812_MG_FD_161668 | JGI IMG/M metagenome (GOLD analysis project Ga0190284, IMG submission 161668) | Hydrothermal vent microbial mat bacterial communities from Southern Trench, Guaymas Basin, Mexico - 4869-18-1-2_MG | ecosystem: Environmental > Aquatic > Marine > Hydrothermal vents >...
GCTACTCAAACCGGTCGGTTTGAATTACTTAAAAAAATTCGTGCTATTCGTGTTTAGCTGTTTTTTGCGAGACTACTTTGCCTATGGCGAGTAGTTCAGAAAAGTCGCCCTGAACGGCACCTCGCCGATGTTGCCCGTCGCGCGGTTCAGCTCGACCCCGTCGGGTCCGAGCAGCAGCAGTGTGGGCAGGATTTTGACTTTGTATTTCAACGCCAGGTCAGAGTCCAGTGAATTGTCCAGCGGAACGATGACGGTAATGTATCTGCCTTCTTTCAAGGCCTTTTGGTTGCCGGGCTTGGCAATGTGCCCCCTTAGTGTCCGCGCCGTTGGGGTCTGCATTTTGTTGACGAACATCACGACGAGAGGACGATTTTCCGCCTTGGCTTGGCTAAGTGCAGCGGGCAGGTCCTCGCCCCAGCCGCGGATGGTCAGCCCGCGACGCTGGTAAAGATAGACGCCCACCATCGCGACAACCAGCAGGAGAATTAAGCCTCTCTTGACCCACTGCTCCTTGCCGCACTTGCCCGATGTCGAGGCCTGATTATTTTCTTCGCTCATAATAACTCCTGTCGGTTTCGGTTGAGTTAAATCTGTGCGATGAGTCTACCGGGAAAAGATTTTTAATTCAAGCGTAAGAGGCTGGCTGGCAAGCAGCTTTGGCGGGGTCTGTTCGTGAAGCAATCCGAAATCCAAAATAAATCTTACGCCAGCTGCGTTTGTCGCCTCAGCACAATGCCCAGCCTGCGGACGACCTCGTGCATGGTTTTCGGGCGATGGTTTGGCTCGACCCGCACGCAATCCATAACGAGATTGCTCAAGATGAGCGGGATGTCGCTGTTGTGTTTATGTGGCGGGGTTATCGCGGAGCTGTTGTTGGGCAGTTCGAGCGAATTGGCTTTGGGCAGCAGCGTGGGGATGCACTTGCCCGTCAACGCCCAGTAGAAAGACGCGCCGAAGTTGAACACGTCCGTCCGCACATCAAGCGGCCCGCGCTTGACTTGTTCGGGGGCTATAAAGTCCGGCGTGCCCTGGATGCGTTCCTTGACGGTACCGATTCGGCAGGTCTGCCCCAGGTCGATAATTTTCACGTTACCTTCGGGCGTAACGACGATATTGTTTGGCTTCATGTCCGCGTGGACGAACCCCGCGCGGTTAATCGTCTCTATGGCCTGGGCTACCTGCGCGAAAACACCGCAGGCTTCCAGCATAGCCCGGGGGGGCGAATCCTGCACGCTCTTGCCGGGGCAGTATTCCATCAGCAGGTGCGTTTCCCGAATGGCAAGGAGCTTGCGCACTCGGCGGAGGTCGTAGACTTTTCTGACGTTGGGATGATCGATATGCCGCCCGCATTCATATTCGTTGGCGACCTGCTGCATAAATCGGCTGTCGTCATTGCCCTGCTTCAAGACGCGTTTCAACGCGAAAGATTGGCCCGTCGCCTCTTGACGGACTTCCCATATCGTGCTGCGGGCCCCCGTGCCGAGGACGCGAACCACCCGGTACCCGGACACCCGAAATGTTCGGTTTGTGTTGCCGCCTGACGCCATTTTGTCTGCACCATAGGAATAAAATATAGTATAAGGCCAACTGAAATATATACCTGTACAGTACCATACGATCGGCGGATTGTGAAGCGGGGTTTAAGAAAATTTATGAACGAGCGGGCCAATTGCAAAAAACCATAGCCTAATCGCCCTCGGCCGGGGAGTCCGTCGGCTTGAAGGTCGAGTCGGCTTTCAGCCAGGTTTCGCTGGCTTGGGCGATGGTGGCTTGAAGAAGTTTTAATTTTTTTTACTTGACAATTTGTTAATTTGTGGTAATTATAATTAAAAAGCAACACAAGTTATCACAAATTAAGGTTTTTTTTGAGCGAATGAAGGCTATCCAGCGACAATCTGTTATCGGCGAAATTCTCCAGAGCCACAAGGAGGTCGCCATTTCTGAACTGGCTGAGCGGTTCAGCGTCAGCGAGATGACGATCCGCCGCGACCTGGACCACCTTGCTGAGACAGGCTTGGTTCGCCGGACGCATGGCGGAGCTGTGCCTGCAGAGCGGATGGTTTTCGAGTTCGACTTCGTCGCGCGTCGCCAAGCCAATCTCGCAGCCAAGCGGGCTATCGCCAGCGAGGCGGTCAAACTCATTCGCCCCGGGCTACGTCTGATTCTCGACACTGGCACGACGACGCTGGAGCTTGCTCATCTGCTGAGAAATTTTGACGACATCACCGTCATCACACCCTCCCTGGCTGTGGCGTCGGAGCTGCAATTTTCCGAGGGCGTCCAGACGGTTTTGCTCGGCGGAGTGATCCGCAAGGGCAGTCCGGACCTGGCTGGCATGGCGACCGAGGCTGTGCTCGATATGTTCGCCGCTGACATCGCCTTCCAGGGCGCCGACGGCATCGGCCCAGACGGTGTACTTTACACAGCTGACATGAGCATCGCCAAAGTCGACCAGAAAATCCGCACCCGTGCCCAGCGGACATATATATTGGCTGACAGTTCGAAAATCGGCAAGACAGCCCTGGCTCGGCATGGGTTTATTCAGCAGGTGGACGCACTGATAACCGACGATGGCATAAAAGACGAAGACAGACGCCGATTCGAAAAACTCGGCGCCGAGATGATAGTAGTTTCAACAGAAAACAGAACCACGAATGGACACTAATAGACACTAATGTTTGGTCTGTTACATGGTTGCATCCATTTGTATTTCACGGCTTGTTTTTTAACAAATAATTCGTGTTTATTAGTGTTTATTCGTGGTTCTTATAATCGTAAACTATAACCGCAAATGAAACTTTTACAGGAGTTACAAAAATGACGAAATTCGCATCAGGCAAAAACTATTGGGCGCACGTCGATTTGAACGAGGTGCCAAACGTAAAAACCGACACGCTCCCCGGGCCTAAGTCCAAAGCGATGCACGACCGCTGCACGAAGTATTTCAAAGGCCTTTCCGGGCAGGTGAAACTTTTCCCCGTCGCGTTCGAGTCCGGCAAGGGTTGCGAATTGGTCGATGTCGACGGAAATCGCTATATCGACTTTTCGTCTGGCATTTATGTTACAACGCTGGGCCATTGTCATCCCAAGGTAACCGAGGCTGTGCAAAAAATGGCGGGACAACTGATGAATTGTCATGACTTCACGACGGAGATAAAAACTCGTCTCGTCGAGAAGCTCGCCGATATTCTGCCTGGTGACCTGAACGGTTTTCAGTTCTACGATTCCGGCACGACCGCCGTTGAAGCGGGCCAGCGGGTACTTAGAGCGGCTACCGGTAACTATGAAATGATTTCCTGTTTCTATGATTATCATGGTAAAACTTATGGCGGCGTTTCGCTGGGTCATATCCGGGCTGAAGCCTATGGCCCGACGAGGGCGCCGGGTATGCACATGGTACCCCGGCCTGATAAGTACAGGCCGATGTGGGCCAAGCCCGACGGGTCGATCGATACTGATAAATATATCGATTTTTACGACGAATATATTTCCAAGGGCACGGTGAATAAGGTGGCTGGTTTCGTTCTTGAGCCAATCCAGGGTTGGGGTGGTTCGGTCATGCCGCCTGAGGACTTCTTCCCGAAGCTCCGCAAATACTGCGACGAAAAGGGTCTGCTCCTGATGGCTGACGAAGTTCTCACCAGCACAGCCCGGACAGGCAAATGGCTTTGCATGGAACACTGGGATGTCGTGCCGGATGTCGTTACGATGGGCAAAGGTTTCGGCAACGGGTTTCCGGTTACGTGCGTCGCGGTTCGCGAGAAATACAAGGAAAGTTTCGAGTCCATCTCGGCCTCCAGCAGCTACGGCGGCAACCCCATGGCCTGTGCCGCAGCCCTGGCTAGCATCGAAGCTATCGAAGAAGAAAACCTGCTCGAGCGATCCACGCATCTCGGCGAGATTGCCCTGAAGCGAATGGAGCAAATGAAGGCTGAGCATCCCATCGTCGGCGACGTCCGGGCTAAGGGTTGCCTGATGGGCATCGAGCTGGTCAAAGACAAAGCCACCAAGGAACCGTTCGATGAAGCGGGCAAGCGAGTCTACCAAAAAGCGTTCGCCAAGGGTTTGGCCTGGATACCGGCAGGCCACATTTTGCGAATGTCTCCGCCCGTTGTTATGGAAGACGATGTACTGCTCAAGGGTCTGGACATGATCGACGAAGCCATCGGCGAAACAGAGAAAGAGCTGCTCTAAACTTACAAGGGAACAGACATGAAGACAATTAAGTTTGGAATTATTGGTGGCGGGCTGATGGGGCGTGAGTTTGCAAGTGCTGCAGCTCGGTGGTGTCACTTGCCGAAGATGGAAGTCCGCCCGGAGATCGTCGCGGTGTGCGACACGAACGAAGAGCTGTTTAGCTGGTACACCGACAACTTCGCGTCGGTAAAACAGACGACGGGCGACTACAAAGAGCTGTTGGCCAATGACGATATCGAGGCTGTTTATTGTGCCGTGCCGCACAATCTGCACCAGCAGATTTACTGCGATATCATCTCCGCCGGCAAGAGCCTGATGGGCGAAAAGCCGTTCGGTATCGACAAGCCCGCCAACGACGCGATCCTCGAATGTATCAAAAAACACCCGGAGGTTTTCGTTCGTTGCTGTAGTCAAATGCCGTTTTACCCAGCTGTGCAAAAAATCGGCCAACTCATCGAGTCTGGCGAAATCGGGCAGATTGTCGAGGTCGAAACCGGGTTCCTGCATTCCAGCGACATGAATGTCGACAAGGCTATTAACTGGAAGCGGATGATCGATGTCAACGGCGAGTATGGCGTGCTGGGCGACCTGGGCATGCACGCCTGCCATGTGCCTTTCCGGGCTGGATGGGTGCCGAAAAATGTCCGAGCCATTCTGAGCAATATCGTACGAGAGCGGCCTGACGGCAAGGGCCAAAAGGTGCCCTGCAAAACATGGGACAACGGCACGCTGCTGTGCGAGATGGAAAACCCGCAAACCGGCGAGCAGTTCCCCTGGACTTTCAAAAGTTTCCGGATCGCGCCGGGCGAAAAAAATACGTGGTACGTTAAAATCCTCGGCATGAAAACTTCCGTCCGCTGGTCGACGAAGAACCCCAAGTTGCTGGAAATAATGACATACGATGGCGGCGAGCAAACGTGGGGCCAGGTCGATATGGGCGTGGACACCGCCTTCGACAGCATCACCGGCGGGATTTTCGAGACGGGCTTTTCCGACGCGGTTCAGCAAATGTGGGCTGGCTTTTTATATGAGTTGGCCCAGGGCAAGCCGCTCTCGAAATTCGCGGGCTGCGTAACCCCGGAAGAAGCGGCCCTCTCGCACCGCCTGTTCACCGCCGCGTTGGAGTCCAACCGCGACGGCACGACAGCATCTTTGTAAGGGAGGTTTGTGTTATTCTGAAGTTCGATGTTCCCGGCGGTCGTCTTGCAGACGGCTGGCATTTTTTATGAGTTGTCAGTAATCAGCCAGCGGTTGTCTGTGAAAGAAAAAATGCCCTCGCCATGTACTGGGCCTGTATAAATGACGGGCGTTTGTGTAGGCTATGCCGCCAGACAACGGAATGGACGCATTTGTTTGGAGATACGCGATGGATGATATGTGTGCCAAATGCAAGGCTTTGTGCTGCAAATATTTTTGCTTCGAAATCGACTCGCCGGACGAATATGACGACTTCGAGGATATCCGATGGTACCTCTGCCATGAGGGCGTCAGCGTTCATGTCGACGAGGACGAGGACTGGTATATCCAGATCGAAAATCCCTGCAACAAACTCGACGAGAACGACCGTTGCACAATCTACGAAGACAGGCCTCTGATCTGCCGACAGTACAGCGGCGATAACTGCGAGCTGACCGGCTCGGACTACGGATATATCCACGAGTTTACCACCCCCGAACAGCTCGACGAATACGCCCACAAAACGCTCGGCGAAAAAGATTACGAACGAGATATGATAAAGCTCCGAGCCAAGGCAGCCAAGGTGTCTCGAAAAGAAATGAAGGCCCATCTTCTAAAAGCGAAACTCCTGCCGAGAATAGGCGTGTTAGACAAGTAGGGAATAGGCAATAGGGAAATGACGAATGCCGAAATCCGAATTTAGAATCAATGACGAATTCTGAATGACGAAATTCCCGTTTAGCTTCTTCTCACCAGGCCTATTACTACGCCTTGGATGTTGACGTTTTGGACGTAGATGGGGTCGTAGTTGGCGTTGGCTGGTTGCAGGCGGATGCGATTGGCTTCGCGGTAAAGTCTTTTGAGCGTGGCTTCGCCGGTTTCCAGCAGGGCTACGACGATCTCGCCGTCACGGGCGGTGTTGCGATTCTGGCAGATAACGTAGTCCCCGTCGCAAATGTGGTCGTCGATCATGCTGTCGCCAGAGACGCTCAGGACGAAGGTATTACCGTCGGCGGGATATAGACTTTGCAGGTCGAGCGACTCGGGGTTTTCGATAGCTTCGATAGGCGAACCAGCTGCGATGCGACCCACCAGCGGCAGGGCGGCAGGGGCCTGGGCCTCGTCGGGAAAGACGAAGCTATCCGAGACTTGCAAAGAGCGAGCGCTGTGCTTGGCTCCCCGCAGCAGTAAGCCGTTTTTTTCCAGGACGCCGATGTGTTCGAACACGGTTACCTTTGTTAGGCTCAAGTGGTCGCCGATCTCCTGCATCGTCGGGGAATAGCCATTGGTTTTGCGAAAATCCCGAATATACCGGAGGATTTCCATTTTTCTCGGCGTCATTGGTGTCGACATATTTATTCTCCTGCTCGTTCGTTGTCGCCTCGGCCTGGGCAGATTCGGTGCTAACCGCATAGTCTCCGCCCGCAGCTACTCTGCCTGGCGTCTCGGTCTTGCTGGCAGGCATGGCTACCTGGGCCAAGTCAGCGGAACCAGCTTGCAATACCTGCCGCTCGCGTCGCCGGGCCAACACTGCCATTCTTGCCAGGGTCTTGTCCGCCAAGGCTACCTGCGAGGCTACCAACTTGGCGTCGGCAGCCTGGCTGTTCGTATGTTTGACCACTCGCAATACATCCAGCACCGAGCCAAGCACGACTTTAAGTTGCGAAGCCTTCCTGGCCTCACAGCCGGGGGCGACTGTGCTATGTTCAAGCTGCGAAGCCTTGCTCTGCCATTGAATCCCGGTTGGGCCTATACTCACCAGCGGCGGCTCCAGGCCCAGGTCCTCAGCAAGCCTGGCCAGGCCCGCGGGATTCGCAGCTATCTTTTGTTCCAGCAGTTCCAATTCCGATTCCGGCAAAAACTTGGCCCCGGCTGGGTACGCTTTGCGATACTCGCCGCCCGGTCCGAATTGACACAATGGTTTAGCCATGACTTGGTTGCCTTTCCGCGTCGTTGCCTGCTTCTATCCTGTTTATCTCGGGCGGCAGTTGCTGGAGCATTACATCTCGCCCAGCAAGCCAACCCACACGATACAACGCTTCCGATAACCCAGTGTCGTTCAGTGGCAGCTTTGCCTTGAAGTAATTTTCGGTTTCTGTTCGCATTGTATAACCTAACATCGTACGAACCGCAAGCGAAACATTAATTTTTTTCGGATTTTTTCGGATTTTTTGGATTTTTTCGCAAAAAAATTTCGGTTTCTGTCTGGCCCAGGCGTCAGATATTTATTTTTCTGACTCCAGCCGCAAAATATAGGGTTTTCGGACAGCTCTACCACTACCGGTAGTCAATATCGGCCAGCCAATCGTTTCAGCTGTAGCGAAAAAAAGATTTTTTTTGACAGGATAAGAGCCTGTCGCACAATTCGGGCCTGACAAAATTTGACAGGTGAATAATACGCGTTTGGTGGGTATAACGCGGCTAATGGATTGATTTGAGCAATGCGAAAAGATTCTCATGGCTTATAATTTTCCGCCTTGCGATTGGAATCAGGCGTTTTTATAAAAAATTTTTGCCACACACTTTATAAACTTGGAGGCCAAACGGTCGAGCCGGTGTTCGGCCAGATTAAAGATGCTCGTGGTATTGACAAGTTTATGCGGCGAGGATTTGAAGCCTGCCGTAGCGAGTGGTCGCTGATATGCGCCACGCATAACATTTTAAAGCTGTGGCGTAGCGGAAAAGCCCGCTGGGCGTGAGAGAAACGAGCGTTTGGGCTGATTAGTACAATGTTTTGTTTCTCAGCTGGCCAGACATGATTTGAAAATATGAGAGAATTGAATTTTTGACAAAAACTGTGTGAGAACGAGATTTTTGAGACACCTCTCTTACGCGGCTATCGAATCCAATGGTTGGATTCGAGAATTATTGCGTAACAGGCTCGGGTATTGGATATTAAGAAAAACAGCCGACCGTTTTTAGTGTCCCGTAATTTATTTGGTAGGCCTCGGTTTCTCCTGAGTTTCACGCTGTCCTGAAAATGTGTCATAAGTTTTTATTTGACAAGAAAAGTATTGCGAAGCGAATCTGGGTGTCCCAATGTTGAACTCAGGAAGCACCGCAACCACGGCATCCGGGCGGAACTCTTACTTGGCGGGGCTGGGGTGGTGTTGTACAATTACGGGCGTTATGATCGAGATTTCATTTATACCCGGTGTCCTCGGACAACTTTCCCGGCGGGCATATACCGAACTGTTGCTGCTGGTGGTTTGTCTGGCATTGGCATTGGCGGTGGTGGGCCTGGTCTGGCTGGTGCGGATGGTGAAGGCTATGAGGCTGGACCGCGAACGTCGCAAAACCCAGGCCGGGGAATATTTGCAAAAAATCGCAGCCTTGTCGCACTTCCCCCAGGCGAACCCCAATCCGCTGATAAAGTTTGACCCAGCTGGGCGTCTGCTGTACAGCAACCCCGCGACCAACAAGCTGTTGGCGGAACTGGGCCTGGGCGTCGAAGCGGTGGCGGAGCTTCTGCCTGGCGATTACGTCTCGTGGATACAGCAGGCGATAGAGACAGGGCAGGCTGAGGATGTCGAGGTTTCCTACGACGGGCGGACGTTTCGATTCGGCGTTTCCCCGCTGGAGTGTGGCTCGGCGGTGCTCGTAACCGGGGTCGAGCTGACGGGGCTTAAGCGACTTCAGGCTGAGCTTCGCGAGGCGAACGATAAACTCGAAGAGATCGTAGCGGTGCGAACCTACGAGCTGTTGCTCACGCAGGACGTAACGATTATGACGCTGGCGACGCTGGCTGAGTCGCGCGACCCGGTTACCGGCGCGCACCTGGCCCGGACGCGAAACTACGTGCGGATATTGGCTGAGCATTTGGTGGATCATCCGCGGTTCAGAGAGTTTTTCCGCGGCGACCACGTCGTAGACAAGTTATACCGCTCGGCTCCGCTGCACGATATCGGCAAGGTCGGCGAGAGCGACGATGTCCTGCTCAAGCCCGGCAAGTTATCCGACGAGGAATTCGAGCGAATGAAAGGCCATACTACCATCGGCGGCGACGCACTGCGATGGGCCCAGGACAGGTTGGGGTCGGACTCGTTCCTTCTTTATGCCCGCGAGATAGCCTATTGTCATCACGAAAAATGGGACGGCAGCGGCTATCCCAACGGCTTGGCTGGCGAGGAGATACCCATCTCAGCCAGGCTGATGGCCTTGGCGGACGTCTACGACGCCCTGACGAACGAGCGATGTTACAAGCCAGCCTACTCGCACGAGGTAGCTCGGGGACATATCCTCGCGGGGGACGGCACCCACTTCGACCCAGCTGTGGTCGAGGCGTTTGTCGAGGCTGAGGAAGAGTTCAAGGTAATCGGAGCTGGCAAGGTAGACCCGATGGTCTAAAAAACTTGACGCGAGGCTGGCGGGGGAGCTATTATCTCGCCTGACTTTTGAAATATTATTTCCAGAAAGGATGTAACCAAAAATGGCTATAACTCAGGAACCTTTTGGCGAGACCGAAGCTGGCTTGGCTGTCGAACTTTTCACGCTTACCAACGCCCATGGCCTGGTCGCGAAGATAACGAACTTCGGCGGCATACTTACCTCGCTGCAAACCCCAAGCCGGGCTGGTAAGCTCGGCGAGATAACGATGGGCTTTGACTCGCTGGCGGGCTACCAGGGCACGCATCCGTACTTCGGCGCGACCGTGGGACGAGTAGCCAACCGCATCGCGGGAGGGCAATTTACACTGGACGACAAGACCTACACGCTGGCGAAAAATGGCGACGGCGTGAACCATGTCCACGGCGGCGATGTCGGGTTCGACAAAGTCATCTGGAACGCAACGCCGATAGAAACCGACGCGGGCCCGTCGCTGGTGCTGGAATATCTCAGCAAGGACGGCGAGGAAGGATACCCGGGCAACCTCACCGTCCGCGTAACCTACACGCTAAACGACGACGACGAACTCCGCATAGATTATCTCGCCCGGACTGACAAGCCAACGCCGGTGAACCTGACGAATCACACCTATTTCAACCTGGCTGACGGCGGGGCCTGCGACGTGCTAAAACATGTCCTGACCATCAACGCCGATAAGTGCCTGGCTGTGGGCGAAGACCTCATGCCGAGCGGGAAGATAGACCCCATCGCCGACGGGCCTTTGGATTTCCGCCAGCCGCGGGAGATAGGCCAACGCATCGACGAGGCAGGGGGGTACGATCACTGCTACGTCATCAATAGGCCTGGTGAGGAAGACCCCGCCGAGCGGCAATTCGTATCTGCAGCGACGGTGTTCGAGCCTACGACTGGCCGGGTGATGGAAGTGCTTACCACCGAGCCTGGCGTGCAGCTATACACGGGGAATTTCCTCGACGGACTGCCCGGTCGCGGCGGCGTAGCATACAACAAACACTGCGCCTTCTGCCTGGAAACGCAGCAATTCCCAGACGCACCGAATCAGCCCAGCTTCCCGGACATCACCCTAAGACCAGGCCAAGACTACACCCACTCGACAATCCATAAATTCTCGGTTAGGGAATAGGCAAATAGGCAAGTAGGCAATAGGCAAGTAGGCAAATAGGCAATAGGGAAAAACAGCAAATGACGAAATCCGAATGCCGAATCAATGACGAATAGCGAATAGCGAAAAAATGGCCAAGGCCCAAATACCCAATGACCATTGAATAACCAATATCCAACCAAGCACTTATTTGCGGGTGCCTTTGAAAATTATTGATTCGAACAAAACAGCGATCTTTTAAGTTTTCCCAAATAAGTGCTGGGAATAACCAATACCCATACGTACCCCACGTGTCATTCCCGCCTGCGCGGGAATGACAAAGGAAACAGAAAAAGCAAAAGAAACATGGGCAAGATGCCCCACGCCAAGGCCTTGCCACGACGTTGTCATACTTGAAGAATACTTGTCGCATGTTTCTTTTTTTGCTTTTACTGATAACAACTGATAACTTTTTCAAAAAACATTCGTGTCATTCGTGTTCTGCTGTTTTTAGGTAAAAGGGACTTTTCCTTTCGGCGGGCTTGCAAAGGGGCGGGGGTGTCTTATAATGGCCAGTTGACGTGTGCGGTTGGTTTGTGCGCGTTTGGCTTGTGCTGGAAACTGGAATATGACGACACGATTGACATCTCTCTGCGCAGCGGTAGCTGTTGCTGCGGTGGTTCTGTGCCTGGCAGCTTGGCCCTGCGCACAGGCTGACGAAGCCCGCGTGGTCTGGTCTGGGCAGGGTTGGGTCAAAGCTCCGCCTCCAGAGCCTGGCAGTGCCGAGGGCGGGCTGGCCAACATTCGCTCGCTTGTCGAGGCTGGGCAAGATTCCCGTGCTCTCAAAGCGGTGGACAGGTTCCTGCAAGCTCACCCCGCCAGCCCGGCTCGCGAGGAAGCAATGAACCTGGCTGGTCAGGCGCTGATAAACCTGGGCCGATATTGGGACGCGTATGACCGGTTCGAGCAGCAATTGTCCAACTATCCCAACGGTGCGTTTTTCGACCGGGCGTTGGACCGCGAGTACATGATAGCGTGCGCTTTTTTGCAAGGCCGACGCCGGCGGGCGATGAAAATTTTCCGCGTCGGGGCCAGGGACGACGGCATTGATATTCTCATGCGTATCGCTGCCCACTCGCCCGGCAGCGACCTGGCGGAGCGGGCTTTGCTGCGGGTGGCGGACTATCATTTCGACCGTCGGGAGTATCCCGAAGCCATCGCGGTCTATGACGAGTTCGTCAAGTCTCGCCCGCGAAGCACCCGGCGGGCCTATGCTATGCTGCGAGCAGCCCGGGCGTCGCTGCTGTCGTTTCGCGGGGTAAAGTGGGACGAAACTCCGCTGCTTGACGCTTCGGTGCGGTTCCGGGTTTTCGCCCGGGCGTATCCCGTTGCAGCCAAGCGGGAAAACATCGTTGGCATCCTCACGGAGATTCGCCAGACCCTGGCCCATAAGGTGTATCACTCCGGCATGTTCTACGAGCGGACGGATAGGCCCAGGTCAGCGGTGTTTTATTACCGCAAGGTGCTGCGGGAATATCCGGATTCGCAATGGGCAGACGATGCAAAACTCAGGCTGGATCGGCTGGCTCCGATGACGATTGAACTAGTTGACACGCCAACGACCAGCCCAGCCCAGACGCCCGCAAAGACTACGACAAAGCCAAGCGGAGTTACGACCAGGCCCAGCCAGGCCCGTCGCAACGATGAAAACAAAAAGTTCCGCACTGGCGAGGGCAGCCTCAGCCAAGCTGAGACAAGGCCTGCTGTCGGACCTGTCCAAAAGGCCAGGAAAACAACAGACCCGATAAGACTAGAGTCTCTCGCGGAATAGGTTTAGGAGTTATCAGTTGTCAGTTATCAGTAAAAACAAAAAAACAGAAGAAAAAAAAGAATGGATTCCCGCCTTCGCGGGAATGACAAAGAAAAAGAAAAAACAAAAATTCGTGTTAATTTTTTGTTTTGCTGTTTTTGCTGTTACTGATAACTGACAACTGATTACTTTTTCAAAAGAATTCGTGTTTATTCGTTTTTCATTTGTGTCATTCGTGTTAATTTTTTGTTTTGCTGTTTTTGCTGTTACTGATAACTGACAACTGATAACTATTCTAAAAGGATACACGTATGAAAACTGGACAAAAACAAATCGTTGCCCTCTTGCTGGGCGTTTTGTTGGCTGGGGTTTTGGCTGGTTGTCTTAGCAATAACCCCACGACGGGTTACACCGCCAAGAGCCAATACCGCCAGGGTATCCGCACCGTAGCTGTGCCGATATGGACGCGAGGCAAGGATATCTACCGCCGGGATATCGAGATCAGGCTGACCGAGTCGCTCGTCAAACGCATCGAGCTGGACACGCCTTATAAGGTTACGACCAAGCAGCGGGCGGACACTATCCTGACTGGCACGCTGGAGAAAATTACGCAGCGGACGATGAGCTTCGATCCGGACTCCGGCGACCCGCGCGAAATGCAGGTAACCTTCACCGTCTCGTTCAAATGGGAAGACCTGCGGACGGGCAAGATAATCGTCAAACGGCAGAACTTCGACGTCGCTGGGATATACCTGCCGCCCGTACCGTTCAACGAAGACTTCTTCCAAGGCAGCGAAGACCTGCTGGACAAACTAGCCCGGCGAATAGTAGAAACCATGGAATCAGACTGGTAGGAAGAGGATTCAGGATTCAGTAATTAGTGAAAGAAAAAACATATGGCATCTCGATATATCGGGACGGTTACGAAAAGCTAAAAATAAAAATTCGTGCCATTCGTTTTTAATTTGCGTCATTCGTGGTATCTGTTTTTGTTTCTACTGAATCCTGACTTCTGAATCCTGACTCCTGATTATTGACAACTTTTTTTAAAACTTTGAATATGGAGTAGTATGAGCGATCAAACACCGGACAAACAGTCGCCGCCCGAGCCACCCAAGCCCAAGGGGCCTGTTCCACCCATGCCGCCCAATTTCAGCCGATCTCTGCTGGGCTGGTTTCTGATAATAGGCCTGGGGGTACTTCTCGCTGCGGTGCTGACGGGCCAAAACGCGGGCCAACGGGAAATTTCGATAACCGAATTCTGGCAGTATGTGGACAACAATCAGCTCACCGGCACGGTCTACGTCGAGACGTCGCAGATAAAAGCGACCCTGGCCGACTCTGTCCCTATCGAGAAAGAGCAAAGCCGCAGCGTCTATACGTCCTACGATTATCGGAGCGACCAGAGTTTTCCCGAGCGGCTCGATGCCAGGCTGGCCAAGGCGGGGGGCAATGTGAAGGTGCAATATATCCGCGACAGCTGGTGGACGGGCATGCTGCCGCACCTGCTTATGATGATACTCGTCTTCGGGCTGATTTGGTTCTTCGTGTTTCGCAGGCTGGGCGCAGCTGGCGGCGGTGCGGGGTTCCTGGGCAACTTTGGCAGGAGCAGACACCGCTTGATGACCAAGGAGCAATCCAAGGTAACCTTCAAAGACGTCGCCGGCATCGACGAAGCAAAAGACGAAGTCCAGGAGATAATCGAGTTCCTGCGAAACCCGAAAAAGTTCGGCAACCTCGGTGGGCGGATGCCCCGAGGCGTGCTGCTGGTCGGCGAGCCAGGCTGCGGCAAGACTCTCCTGGCCAAGGCTATCGCGGGCGAAGCTGGCGTGCCGTTCTTCAGCATCTCCGGCAGCGACTTCGTCGAGATGTTCGTCGGCGTCGGGGCCTCGCGGGTGCGAGACCTCTTCAAACAGGCCAAGGATTCCTCGCCCTGCATTATCTTCCTGGACGAAATAGACGCCGTCGGTCGCAAGCGAGGCCAGGGCCTGGCTGGCGGAGGCCACGACGAACGCGAACAAACCCTCAACGCCATCCTCGTGGAGATGGACGGGTTTGACTCGTCCGACCAGGTGATAGTTTGTGCCGCTACCAACCGTGGCGACGTGTTGGACCCGGCCCTGACCAGGCCCGGGCGGTTCGACCGACAAGTAACCGTACCGCTGCCCGACCTGCAAGGCCGAGTTGAAATAATCAAAATCTATGCCGCCAAGGTAAAGTGTGGCCCGGATGTAGACCTGCATCGCCTGGCCCGCGGGACGCCCATGTTCAGCGGCGCCGACCTGGCTGCCCTGGTAAACGAAGCCGCCATAGCCGCTGCGATGCTCAACAAGGAGCATCTCGACCAGTCCGACCTGGAAGAGGCCCGGGACAAGGTTCGCTGGGGCCGGAGCCGAAAAAACCGCGTCATTGACGAGCGAGAGAAGGAAATCACCGCCTTCCACGAAGCGGGCCACGCCCTCGTGCAGGTGCTTCTGCCCGACGCCGACCCGTTGCACAAGGTCTCGATAATACCGCGTGGCTCGATGGGCGGAGCGACGTTCTCCCTGCCGGAAAAAGACCGCTACCTCTTCACCCGCAACTACTGCCGGGCCCTGTTGGGTGTCTGCCTGGCCGGGCGATTGGCGGAGGAACTCTTCTGCCATGACATTACATCCGGCGCGCAAAACGATATCGCCAAAGCCACCGAAATAGCCAAGAAAATGGTGCTCGACTGGGGCATGAGCGAGCAGCTGGGCATGATAAACTACGCCAACGACGACAAGCAGATCATGCCTATGGACCTCGGCGGGAAGGACTATTCAGACAAGACCGCCGAGCTTATCGACGAGGAAGTCCGCAAGATAATGAGCCAGGCTGAGCACAGCACGCGAGAGCTGTTGGAGAATCATCGCGACGCGGCGGACAGGCTGGCCAGGGCACTGCTGAAGTACGAAACTCTCTCCGCCGACGAGGCCAAACAGATCATCGAAGGGATGCCTCTCAGCAAGCCCACCGTTAACGACCTGCTCGATGCCGAGCGGAAAAAACCGCCGTCGGCGTCAGAACCCGTGGCAACCTAGCCCCGCCAGATGCAGACTGTAAAAGAAATCCAGGCGTTGTTGGACCGGGCCGGCGCCCGCCCGCTGCGCCGTCTGGGCCAATGTTTTCTCATCGATCTGAATCAGATGCGGAAGCTCCTGGAAATCGCAGGCCTCCCGCCGGGTGGCTCTGATACGGTGCTGGAGGTAGGCCCGGGCACGGGATCGCTTACCGAGGAGTTGCAAGCCTGTTCCGCCAAGGTCGTCGCCGTGGAAATCGATCGTCGCCTGGCCGGGCTGCTGCGGGCCAGGCTTATCGGCGAGCCTGGGCGGCAGGACGCGGGTGTTGCTCCGCCCGACGAATCAGCCTGTCAGCATCCTTGGCGGGTCGACCGCTCAACAAACGAAAAAGTCGTCCTCATCGAGGGCGACATCCTGGCCGACAAGAGCACCATCGCTCCGCCTGTGCTCGCCGAGCTGGGCCACTCCGCCCGTCTGGTCGCCAACCTGCCATACAGCATCGCCACATCGCTGGTCGCAGAGTGTATGCTGGAATCCTGGCGGGCGATAAAAACACGGGGCGTGCGGTTCGAGAGCCTGACCTTCACCGTGCAGCAGGAGGTTGCCCAGCGATTTGCCGCCACCGCTGGGCGACAGTTCGGGCCGGTCAGCGTTATTCTGTCTCTGCTGGGAAAAGTTTCGCTCGGGCCGACCATCCCCGCCAGCTCGTTTTGGCCCAGGCCAAAAATCGCAAGCCAAATAGTCCGCATAGACTTCGACGCCGCAGCTGCGGAAAAACTCCACGACGCCGCCACGCTGCAAGCCTTGCTGTCAATGGCCTTCACGCAAAGACGCAAGCGGATTTCATCCACCGCGAAAGGCCGGGGCGCCCCGCTGGCCCCCGAAGTTTTCGCCAACGCGTTAGCCGCCGCCAACATAGACCCCGCCAGCCGGGCCGATCAAATTCCCCCCAAAAATTATCTAACCCTGGCAAACATCCTGGTCACATAGCCATCCCGTAGACCCGCGACATAGCCAAGCCACCCGACCTAAACAAATCCGAATATCGAAATACTGAATCCGAAACAATACCGAACAGGGGTATCTGGTTGACTCAACCGACCACATCCTGTAGTGTAGTGAACAATGAGCGAGGATTACCCGCATGCGGCATTGGAACTCGAACGGCGCTTCGGCGACAAAGAGACATGTCGTCGCTACCTGTTCGGATTACAATGGTCAAACGGGTTCGTCTGCCCGCATTGCCAGGCGTCTCAGGCATGGGACAGGTGGAACCTACGTCATACAAGCAATTAATCCACCCCAACAGGTAGTGGTGGTTGAGTCAATTAGATACCCCTAATACCGAATGTTCAAAATTCAAATGTTCAAAACAAAAACAAAGGTAACTGTTCACGGCTACACGAAAATTCACCATAAAGTACATGAAGAGCATGGAGTTCTTTTTTTTGTTTTTCTTTTTTCTTTGTCATTCCCGCGCAGGCGGTAATCAACTCTTCTTCTTGTCATTCCTCGGGCAAGTTTGAAACCCGGCGAGCACCCCTGGATTCCCGCCTGCGCGGGAATGACACGGGGGGCAGCCCCCAGGCTATCCTACAAACAGCCGCGGTGTAGCCATGCCACCTGTCGTTTTGTTTAATCAAAAAAAAACCGTGTAATCTCTTTTCAATCAGTGTAATCCGTGGGCTGCTGTTTTTGTTTTTACTGACGGCTGATAACTGATTACTTTTTTCCCAATGGCAGGAGGATGTGGGCTAGCAGGTTTAGTGCTGTTGCTTTGAGGGTTCGTCTGAACTTGGCGGACTTGTTGAGGGCTTGGATTGCTTGTCGATATTGGCGGGCTTTGAAATATTGTCTGCCCGATGAGTAATACAATTTGGCCAGCCTGGTTGAGACTATTTCGGGCGGTACGACAGCACGCCCGCCCTGGGTTTCGATGAACCGTTGCAGTATCCGGGCTTCCTGCAGGCGGGAGGCTCCGGTTTGTTTCGAGAGATTTTTATCGTGTCTCCGTCGCAGGCCTGTCGCTACGCCGATGGGATAAAATTGCGTCTCCAGGCTCATGCGGAGATAGAGTTCGTAATCCTCACAGTTTCGTAGTGATTCGTCGTAGCCTATGAGCGTCTCCAGCAGGCTCCGCCGCCAACATACGCACAGGTGCGAGAGATACATTCGCCCAAAAAGTTCCGCCGGGCCGCTGGGCTTGTCCTGATACTGCCCCGCCAGTTCGGTAACGGTTCCGTCGGCGTCGAGCCGATGTCGATAGCCATGGAAAAACGACGCAGCTGGGTTTGACAGGATGCGCGATGCGAACTGCTCGAGCGCATCTGGCAGGTAGATGTCGTCGCTGTCGATAAAGGCAAGCCAGCGTCCCCGCGCCTTGGCTAGTGCGGTGTTGCGAGCCCTGGCTGGGCCCGCGTTTGGCTGAGTGAGGACTTTTATTCGCCCGTCTTGCTGGGCGAATCGCTGGGCTATCTCGCCTGAGCCATCAGTCGAGCCGTCGTCCACGATTATTAGTTCCCAGTCTTTGCAGGTCTGGCCCAGGACCGACTCGATGGCCTGGCCCAGGTAGTCGGCGTGATTGTAAACCGGCATGATTACCGAGAACATGCACTCGTGCGTTTGGTTTTCAGCGTTGCTCATTGGCTTTGTTTATCAGCTTGATCGCGTGTCGGGCGATTTCTCGTATGCTGTCGTCTCGATCTTCCAGGAGAGTTTTAAGGTGCGGCAAGGCTCGTTTGTCGCCCAGCCTGCCCAAGGCGTGCACAGCGTTCCAGCGGTCGGATGTGTTGGGACTTTTCGTAGCGGTTATCAGCACGACCAAGGCTCGTTTGTCCCGCGATATTCCCAAGGCTGTGATTGCCAATTTGCGGACGTGGCGTTTTTTGTGTTTGGTAGCGGTAGCCAATATCCGCATGGCGTTTGGGCCCAGCCTGGCTAGCAGCTCAGCCCGGTTGAGTTGCTCCTGCCATTTGGATTCCGCCTCGTCGGTGGGTGGCTGTTCCAGCAGGGCGATAGCTACCTTTTGCGTGATTTTTTTCTCGTCGAGTTTGCCCAGCGCCTCGGCAGAGGCCAGGCGGAGGGCTTCGTCTTTGTCTCTCAGCACAATCTTGCCGAGTGTTTTGGCTGAGCGTTTGTCGCCCAGGTTGCCCAGGGCCGTGGCTGCCTCGGTTCGCACAAGCTCGCTTTTGTCTCGCCCAAGCATAGCTCGTAGCGTCGCGGCGGCACGTTTCTCGCCCAGCATCCCCAGCGACTTGGCTGCAGCTGCCCGCACGAGTTCGCTCTTGTCTCGCTTGGCCGCAGCTTGCAGGGGCGTAATGGCCTGGGCGTCGCCCAGTGTGCCCAGGGCCTGGGCTGCAGCAGTGCGGAGAGACTCGTCGTCTTCCTTTATCGCTGCGACCAAAGGCTCGAGAGCCAGGGGAGATTTCAACAGCCCAAGGGCCACAGCTGCTCCGTAGCGGACGGAGACGCTCGCGTCGTTGGCCAACGTTTGCATCAAAGGCTTGACAGCCTGGGTATTGCCCGCCAGGCCTAGCCTTTGTGCGGCAGAGAGACGAACCTCATCGTTGTCGTCGCTCAGCAATTCCAGCAGATCGGAGATATCCACCTGCGACTTGGCGGAGTCCTTGGCAGGGGACTTATCGTCAGGCTGTTTGGCGTCCTTGCCCGGCTTGTCGCTGTCAGCCCGCTTGGCAGAAGGTTTGGCGTCATCAGGCTCGGCGTCCCAGCCTCCCGCCCCAGCCTGGGCAAACCCATGGAGACAAAATCCAAAGGCCACAGACAATACAAAAACGCCCAAAGCCAATCTCCGCGACGTCTTTTCAAAAAAAATATCCATTGCACCAGTTTCTCAAAAATCCGCATTTTTTTAGCTCCGTAGGAGCGACATCTTTGTAGAAAAAAAGACTGCTACGAACCAAGCTCCGTAGGAGCGACATCTTAAACTGTTCCAAAGCCAACACAAAGATGCCGCTCCTACGGAGCTAAACATATTATACAATCGCATTACTACAAAGATATCGCTCCTACGGAGCTGCCTGTCCACCGTACTACGGGATACCTGTGTTAGATTTTTTTAGATAACAAAAAAGAACTTCATGCTCTTCATGTGCTTCATGGTGCATTTTTGCGTAGCCAACAATCCGAAATCCAAAATCAAAAATCCGAAATAAGAATCATTCCCACTCTATCGTGGCTGGGGGTTTTGACGAGATATCGTAGACCACTCGGTTTACGCCTCTCACTTCGTTGATGATGCGGTTGGAAATTGTCGCCAGTACATTATACGGAATCCGCGACCAGTCAGCTGTCATAAAATCGTTCGTATCGACCGAGCGGATAGCGATTACATTTTCGTAGGTTCTGCCATCGCCCATCACGCCGACGGACTGCACCGGCAGCAGCACAGCGAATGTTTGAGAAGTCTTGCGATACAGGCCGTTGGCGGTGATTTCCTCCAGCAGGATATTATCAGCCTTGCGGAGGATGTCGAGCTTGTCCTTCGTGATGTCGCTTATGCACCGCACAGCCAGGCCCGGCCCGGGGAATGGATGTCGCCAGACCAACTCGCTCGGCAGGCCCAGCAGCTCGCCAGCCCGGCGGACTTCGTCCTTAAAAAGGTCTCGCAACGGTTCGATAAGTTCGAAACCTAGCTCCGCTGGCAGCCCGCCGACGTTGTGATGCAGTTTGATGTTCGCAGCCTCTCCGGCCAGGGAATAGCCGGACTCGACCACATCGGGATACAACGTGCCCTGGGCGAGGAACTTTGCGTTGGGGATTTTTTTCGCAGCTGTTTTGAAGGCGTCGATAAACGCATGGCCTGTGATTTTCCGCTTGGTTTGCGGGTCGGTTACGCCGCGGAGCTTGCCGAGAAAATCGTCCGCGGCATGGACGGTGGTGAGATTGATTTTGAAATGATCGCCAAAAGTCTGCTCGACCAGCTCGACCTCGTTTAGTCGCAGCAAGCCGTTGTCCACGAAGATGCACGAGAGTCTATCGCCGATGGCCTTGTGCAGCATTGCTGCCACGACGGAGGAGTCTACCCCGCCGGACAGGCCGCAGATTACTTGCTCGCCTGGCCCGACGCGCCGGGCGACGTCCTCGACGACCGAGTCGACAAACGTGCTCATCTGCCACAGGCCCCGACAATCACAGATATCGTACAGGAAATTCTCGAAAATTTCCGACCCGTGCGGCGTGTGCGTAACTTCCGGGTGAAATTGCACGCCGAAGAATGGCTTGGTTTTGTGTCGCACCGCTGCAAAGGGGCAGTTGGGCGTGCGGGCTAGCGATACGAAATCGCCGCCGATGTCCTTCAGCTGGTCGCCATGGCTCATCCAGACGCTGGTTTGTGCGGGCACATTTTTCAGCAGGCCGCCCTGGTCGAGAACCTCCAGCGTAGCCCGGCCAAACTCTCGATTTGTAGCGGGCGAAATTTCCGCGCCGAGCGATTGGCAGGCTATCTGCATGCCGTAGCAAATTCCGAGAATAGGCACGCCCATGTCGAGAAGCTCGGGGTTGAACTTCGGCGCGCCGTCTTCGTAGACGCTGGCTGGCCCTCCCGTGAAGATAATGCCCTTCGGGTTCAGCTCTGCCAGCTCTGCCGGGGAAACGCCAGGCCGAGCCAAAACGCTGTAAACCTTCTTCTCTCGCACCCGCCGGGCTATCAGCTGGGCGTACTGCGAGCCAAAGTCCAGGATGATAATAGTTTCCGATTGTTCTGCCGATGTAGTCATATTTCAGTATTCAGTATTCAGTATTCAGTATTCAGTAGTCAGTAAAAGCAGAAAGAGCGAACCACGGATAAACACGGATATTTTTGAAAAAACTTAACCGTTAACGGTTTTTCTCAACCTTTTTCCGTCATTCTGATTTCGAAATTCGTCATTGATATTTGGGCACTTGGTCATTGGGCATTTTTTTCGCTACTGGTCAGTTTGCCTTTTGCGACCATGTCGATTTGTTTCGGCACCCAGGTTTCCAAGCTTAGGCCCACTGCTATTTGTTCCGGGCCCGGCATGATTACCTTGAGTTTTTTCGGGCCTGGGATTTGCGAGAGTATCGCCTTGCTGTCGTCCAGTGGCACTGCCAGGTCGAGCAGGCCATGGATGATATACACGGGACACTTGAGCTTGGCCGCGTCGTTGAATGCCGAGGTCGCAGCCGGGTCGAAATCGGCCAACTTGCCTGCCTTGTCCATCACGTCCTGGAAATCCTCGGGCTTCATGCTAAGACCAGCCAGGAACAACTTCCGCCGAGCTACCGAGGCTGCGTCTTTCCACGGCGCGATAACCACAACCCCAGCAACCTTAGGCTCGATGGCGGCATATTGCAAAGCCGTCGCTGCACCGAAGGTCGCGCCGAAAACGTACAAAGGCCCAGCGGCAATCTTTTTCTCACCCGCGAGGGTGTTGACGATGGCTTTGACGTCCAGCTTTTCCTTCGCGCCGAGGGTAACGTATTTGCCCGTGCTCTTGCCGTGGCTGCGGAGGTCTATCAGCACGACGTCGTAGCCAATTTTGGCGAGGTTCTTGCCCATGCCCAGATAGTTGGCTTTGCATTGCTCCTCGCCATGCAGCAGCACGACCGTGCCGCTGGCGGGGGTAGCCTTGGCGTTGATGACCCAGGCGTCGATCTCCACGCCATCGGGCCTGTCGAACCGCTGATGCAGACTGATGACGCCCTTGGCCTGGAGATGTTCGCCAGAACCGGTCAGGCCCATCAGCACCATATTTTGCGGCGAGGTTTTGGACTCGACGATCGTTTTGGCGTAGAAATCCTGGCTACACCCCAGGGGCAAGGCCATGGCCAGCAATGCAAGAGTCGCGATTATTCGTTTCATGGTTCCGTCTCCATACAGGTTCGGATTATTCGTAAACAGGTTGCCTATATTTAACGCAATCGGCAAGCTAAAGGAAAGCGGAAATTTCTGGATTAGGCAAATAGGGATTAGGCAATAGGCACGGGTGCTGTGGTTTTTTGTTTTTGCTGATAACTGACGGCTGATAACTGTTGTTACAAAACCTTTCGGCGGTCTAGTCGTATGTCGATGGCGGTCAGGTCGCCGGCTTGGCTTAGGGTGTGGACGCATTTTATTTTTGGCGACCAGGTGGGTTTTATTTCTGCGGCTTCTCGCTCGGCGTATTGGGTTTCGGTGAGGGTTTGGATTTCCTGTATCGCCAGAGCCTGGCCATACTCTCCCGAGCAGTCCTGAGCGGGTCGATACAGCTTGCCGTCCTGGCTGAATATCCGCCCAGCTGATCTGGCCCGGCGGACGTCGGAGACTATCGGGTTGCAATCGTGCGGCTGCCAGTCGCAGCTGGTCGGCTCGTCGGCCCAGAACAGGAACAGCTCGTCGTTGTATGACGCGCCGGGATTTTCCACAATGTTTGCGAATAGCCACCACCGCCCGCTGTGGTTCAGCAGCGTCGGGTCGAAGGCTACGACGTCTCGCATCAGCGTGCGGTGCAGCTCCCATTTCCGCGGAAATTCCGTGCAGCGGTACAGCTCGATCGTGCGATTCTCGAAGGTCTCCGGCACCATGTACAGTTCGCCGGCATGGGCGAATACGAAGGGATACGACATATGATATGGCTGGCGGATAATCGGCTGGGGCGCGGAGCAGTGGCCGGCCTCGTCGATGGTCAGCCAGGCGATGTGGCCTCGCCCCCCCCGGCGGTCGAACTCCTCGATGAAAAGATGATACACACCGTCCCGCTGAATAATATGCGGGTCAGCCCAGAACTTATCCTTCGGCGGCAGGAGCATTTTGAAGCTCGGCAGGTCCAGCTTGCGGAAATCATCGCCGCCCAGGCTGAACATGATAGCCCACTGCTGGCGGGTCAGCAAGTTGACGGTTTTTCGGCGAGCAATCCTGCCAAGCAGACTCGCGCCCAGTTTGAGCGTCTGGAAATTACCAGGCTCGCGATAAATTTTTCCGAGGGTGTCTGGCTTGGGGGTTTGCTGTCTGGCGCGCGTGAAAAATTCGTCAGGTCCGAGCTTGTCAAGCCTGACCAGGGCGCGGGGCAACATGGACAACGCCGACCAGAACAGCCCGTTTTGGCCCCGCCGAACCGAGGTGAAATCCGTCGCGCAAAATGTTCTATCGAGGACGACCCCCGCGTCCAGCCCATCGCCCAGCTGTTGGAGAACCGCGCCGGTTACAGGGTTTTGCTCAAAAATTTCCCACACGCCCGGCGGCCCGCCACGGTATTGCGTGTTGTCGCCATGATGAAACGACCAGACGCCGCCCGGGGCCAGGCCCAGGATACCGCCACGGAGTATGCGAAACCCGAACCGCACGAACACGTCGATGTCATGCTCCGCGATGCGCCCCAGGTCGCTGCCTTCTATGTAGTCGGAGAATTTTTCGCGACGCGGGCAGACTGCAACCCGCGGCACGCCGGCGAGAATTTTCTCAGCGGAGCGAATCTCGAAGGCGTCGGGCGAAGGTTTGGCCAGACGATTTTCGATTCGACGCAGCCCATGCCATGCGAGGTGGCGGCGGTTTCGCACCAGTCGACTGGCCAGGCCCGGCAGAGGGGTCGCCCCGTCCCGCGGCAGGACAACCAGCG
>Ga0190284_1000440_pt1 | contig 24233 bp, 23 predicted proteins | sample 48691812_MG_FD_161668 | JGI IMG/M metagenome (GOLD analysis project Ga0190284, IMG submission 161668) | Hydrothermal vent microbial mat bacterial communities from Southern Trench, Guaymas Basin, Mexico - 4869-18-1-2_MG | ecosystem: Environmental > Aquatic > Marine > Hydrothermal vents >...
CGCCAGGACGACAAACATTCCGCCGATCGCCCCGCCCAGTGAAATGCAGAGATAGAAGCCGGTGAGATGTTTCGGATTGGGTTTGGTCCGGTAGAGCGCATTGTGACAGAAGAGACAGATGGCGAGCAGGATAAAGCTGTAAGCCGCGATCTGATGCCTAATTTCAATCTCCAGCCCCTCTTTCATCAGATACCAGGCGGCCCCAAAAGCGCACAGCAGAATATAGATGTAAATATCCTGCCATTTCTTCTGCTTTTCCATGAAACCGATGATGTAGCTCAACAGGTAGATAGACAGCGGCAAAATCCAGAGGAAAGGAACGGGCGGAACATCCTGTGTCATCTGGTTTGTGATGGCCATCAGCGCCAGCACCCCGCAAAACGCCAGACTGATCCATAACAGCGGACGGAATTTAGAGTATGGGAGTGGTGAAGTATGGGAGTGGTGAGATACGGGAGTATGGGTGTGCGGCAATTTCCAAACCCTGAAGGAACACCACCCGCACAATACCACATAGGCCGCGAATCCGGCGCTCCAGAGCAGTGCCTGCGTTTTTATCGCAAAGTGGGGCTCCACCAAAAAAGGATAGCTTAAAAGCGCCAGCAGAGAAGCGGTATTGGAAACCACATAAAAAACGTATGGCGATTTTTCTGAATCCGTCCGGTGAAACCAGGCCTGCAGCAGTGAAGCGCTGGTTGATAGAAGAAAATAGGAAAGGCCGATGCTGACCAGCAGTAGACGGAGAATGTGCCAGGTCGGAAAATCAACCCCTTCCGGACGCCATGAAATATCCGGCAAAATGGGCGATTTCCAGATAAAACACAGCATTCCGCCGACCAGCAGAGTCAGCACAAGGAGGGTGGCGTGAATGATACTCTGTCTGCGCGGCGTAAGCCGCTGAACTAGGTGAGCATAAGTATAACCACCCAGCAGCAGAATCTGAAAAAACATCAGGCAGGTCATCCAGACGGACGGTGCCCCGCCAAACCAGGGCAGGAAGTATTTACCGATCAACGGCTGAATTTGAAAAAGAAGAAACGCTCCCAGGAATACAGTAAAAGGAAAGGGGCCATACGATTTCAGTATTTTCATGCTGAGAAGTTTACTCATCCGCCACCGATTTTCAAGCTTGGCGGAGTTGTCGTTAAAACGGCCTTACGGACTTGTTAAAACCGTTAAAATCGTTTAAGCCATTAAAGTGTCAAATAACAATATAAGGAATGGATTATGAAAGTATCACGGTTTGAAGATTTGGATGCGTGGAAGGTAGGTCGTGAACTGGCGAACCTGATTTATGCGTATACTCGAGAGGATTCCTTCTTTAAAGATTACGGTTTAAAAGATCAAATGCAGCGCGCTGCGGTTTCAGTGATGAATAATATTGCTGAAGGATTTGAGCGTGGGAGCAATAAAGATTTTGCCAAGTTTCTTTTTATAGCCCGAGGCTCGACAGGTGAAGTACGAAGCATGTTGTATCTTGCTTTGGATCAAAAATACATAAAAGAGAAGCAGTTCAAAGAGGCTTACAATCTGTGTGTGCGGGAAGCACAGCTCTGTTGGGGCCTGATTAAACATCTACAAAAGCATAGCGGTTGGAAAACGGGATTCCAAATTGCCCTTATGATGTTAATTCCCGCCCTTTCACGACTGTAACAGCTTCAACGGCTTGAACGAGCGAAAGCGTTTGAACGATCCATCAGGGCCTGATGGCGTTTTGCTCATCCACATGGATAATCGTCGGCTCGTTCGCTTTTGCTTCGGCATCATCCATCTGGGCGTAGGAAATGATAATGACTTTATCGCCGACAGCTCCCAACCGGGCGGCCGGACCGTTCAGTTCGATTATCCCTGAACCGCGCTTGCCGGAAATCGTGTAAGTAAAAAGCCGGGAACCGTTGTTCAAATTGACCACCTGAACCTGCTCGCCGGGAAGCATATCAACCGCGTCCAGCAGATCCTGATCAATACAGATACTGCCCGTGTAGTACAGCTCGGTACCCGTCAGCGTCGCCATGTGAATTTTGGATTTAAGCATTGTTCTGGTCATAGCTTTTCCCTGATTTTTAAAGATGGGGAGCGTACCACAGAACGCACAGAATACACTGAAAAAATACAGTTCTTTACATCCGCAACGCTTCCCTTGCGGGTAAGCGTTTTCTACAATGCTGTCAGGCTATGAACATTAAACTGCATGCTTTCCCGAACACTGAAACACTGCATCCCGCTATGCTGGAGCTGTTTGCAGAATACCTCCCCCGCCCCGGCGGCCTGATGCTTTCGGGCGGCAATACACCGCTGGACATCTACCGGCAAATTCCAGCCGGAAACATCGAAGCCACGCTCTTCCTGGGTGATGAGCGCTATGTGCCGGATAGCGATTCAGCCAGCAATTACGGAACGATCTTTCCAATATTCAACGTAGGACAGGCATCCTGCCTGTCTGGACAGGCTGGACTCGACCAACGGAAGAGAGGCTTCGCTATTGCGAAGCAACGCCCAAAGGAAGTGGCAACCCCGTCTCACTTTATAAAGGTTCAAACAGAACTTCCGCTCAAAGATGCCGCACAGGCGTTTCATGATGAATTAAGCCGGATTGAAAAAATCCCGCTCGGCTTCCTCGGACTGGGTACCGACGGTCACACGGCTTCGCTTTTTAATATGGAAGATGCCTCACTCCGCGACAACCGGCTGGCGATTCCGGTCATAAAAAAGGAAAAGCCGGATCGAATCAGCGTTACACCCACCCTGCTGAACCGCGTGGAACGGATTATTATTCTCGCTGCTGGCGAAGAGAAAAAAGAGATGATTCAGACGCTCCTGAACGAGCCGGAGACCATTCCCGCCGGCGTGGCGCTTAGTGATCATCCGAACATCGAAGTTTGGACAGAGCAAAACATCCGGTAGGGACAGACCGCCGGGCTGTTCGCTCTTCCCGGCGCTTTCGGCGAAAGCGCCCTACCTTTTTGAAAACTCACACCCGCAGTAGTTCTGGCGGTAAAGCTCATATTCCTCGCTCAATTCAATGCTGCGCAGGAATCCGCCTTTCTTTTTAAAATCGATCGGCACAAAGCGCGGAAACTGCGCGGCGATTTCAAAAATCATCTGTGACGCCTTGTGTGGACTGAGGGTGAGCGTTGTGGCAAAAGCGGGTATATCGAGCCGTTCAGCCATTTGATTTGTACGGGCCAGACTGAATTCAAAGCATTTACGGCAGCGCGCTCCCTTTTCCGGCTCATTTTCCAGTCCGCGAATATGTTCCAGCCACTCGGCGTGATCGTACTGGTCTTCTTCAATGACCAGATTCATTTTCTCCGCCAACCGGCGTGCGTGCTCAAGTCGTTTGAGATATTCGGCTTCAGGATGAATATTGAAATTACTGAAATAAAGCACTACTTCGTGTCCGGCGAGCACCAGCGGCTCGGCGGACGGCGCCGCACACGGCGCACAGCAGGTGTGCAGAAGAATCCTGCCAGTTATTTGATATTCGTTATTGGTTATTGGTTTCCCCATACCAAACCTTTTGCGCTTTTTGTGGCTAAACTTCTTCGATATCTCCAGCCGTGTAGTCGGCGTGAAACTTTGCCGCAAAGGATTCCAACGATCCCTCCTCAATCGCACCGCGAAGTCCGGCCATCAGTTCCTGATAGTAATGCAGATTGTGCCGGGTCAGGAGCATCGGCCCAAGCATTTCCTGACATTTCAAAAGGTGATTGAGATAGGCGCGGGAATACTTGCGGCAGGTATAACAGCTGCAGTCGGGATCGAGCGGCCGCAGGTCGGCCGCGTGGCGCGCGTTCATGAGATTAACCGTTCCGCGCCGCGTAAAGGCCTGCGCGGTGCGGCCTGAGCGGGTCGGCAAAACACAGTCGAACATGTCCACACCACGCTGGACTGCGCCGACGATGTCCGGCGGCTTGCCGACGCCCATCAGATAGCGCGGCGCCGGCGCCGGCAGATGCGGAACCGTGGTTTCCAAGGTTTGGAACATCAGCTCCTGCCCTTCGCCGACAGCGAGGCCGCCGATGGCATAGCCGTCAAAGCCGATCTGTTTGAGCGCGTCCGCCGACTCCGCACGCAGTTCGGGGTAAATGCCGCCCTGCACGATCCCGAAAAGTCCATGACCATCGCGCTTTTTGAACGCATCGCGTGATTGTTGAGCCCAGCGCATTGAAAGTCGCATGGATTCTGCCGTGGTTTTTTCATCAGCCGGAAACGGCGTACATTCGTCCAATACCATCGAAATATCCGCACCGAGAAGATGCTGGATTTTTATTGAGCGTTCCGGCGTCAACTCGTGGCGGCTTCCGTCAATGTGCGACTGAAAGGCAACGCCTTTTTCAGTAATTTTCCGAAGCTGGGCAAGGGACATCACCTGATAACCGCCCGAATCGGTCAGGATCGGGCCCGGCCAGTTCATGAACTTGTGGAGTCCGCCCAGTTCGGCCACACGCTCCGCGCCGGGCCGCAGCATTAAATGGTATGTATTGCCGAGAATAATCTGGGCACCGGTTTCCGCGACCTGTTCGGGAAGCATCCCCTTCACCGTCGCCGCCGTACCAACCGGCATGAAAGCGGGCGTGTCCACTTCGCCATGCGCGGTCGAAATCTTCCCTCTGCGGCCAAGACCATTTTTTGCCTGAAGTTCAAATTTAAATTCAGCACTCATCTTTGATTTCCAAACTGTAGACGCGACGCCCTCGTCGCGTTTTTTCAATCAGTTGAACGCGACGAGGGCGTCGCGTCTACATTTTTTAAAAGACAACCATCTCCGTACGAATAAAAACGATAGTTTTTATTCTTTGCATGTTCGTACGCCGCGTGCATTTGTTCAAGTCCAGCGAAGGCGGAAACCAGCATGAACAGCGTCGAGCGCGGCAGGTGAAAATTGGTCAGCAGCAGGTCAACGATCTTAAATTGGTAGCCCGGCGTAATGAAAATGTCGGTCTCGCCCGTAAAGGGCTTGATGATTCCCGGAGCCGTTGCCGCGGTTTCGAGCAGACGCAACGAGGTGGTGCCGACGGCGACAATCCGCCCGCCCGCCATGCGGGTCGCGTTGATTTTATCCACCGTCACCTGCGTAATTGTTCCCCACTCCACATGCATTTGATGGTCTTCGGTATCGTCCGCTTTAACCGGCAAAAACGTTCCGGCACCAACATGAAGCGTTACGGTTTCGAATGTCACGCCGCGTTTTTCCAAGCCATGGAAAAGTTCCTCGGTAAAATGCAGCCCGGCGGTCGGCGCAGCGACCGCTCCTTCGTGTTCGGCAAAAACGGTCTGGTAATCTTCACGGTCATTCTGCGGCTGATCCGCCGTGCGCGAAATATAGGGAGGTAACGGCATATGACCGTGGGTTTCCAGACATTGGAAAAGCTCTTCGCCGCCACAGTTGAATTTCAACCGCACTTCACCACCCTCGCGCTTTTCCGTCAGTTCAGCATAAAAACCGTCCGCAAAATCAATGCGGTGCCCTTCCTTGAGCCGCTTGCCGGGACGGGCGAAGGCAAGCCATTCATCGTCCGCTGTGCGCAAGTGAAGCGTTGCTTCAATACGGACGTCGCCGCGCAAACCGTCGAGCCGCGCCGGAATCACCTTGGTGTTGTTGGCTATCAGCAAATCGCCCGGCTGAAGCAGTTCCGCCAAATCGCGCATAATGCGGTCGGCAAAGCCTTCGCCGGTCAGGTCGAGCAGGCGTGCGGCATCGCGCGGTTTCGCGGGGCGATCCGCGATAAACCGTTTCGGCAGCTCAAAATCAAATAGATCAACTTTCATGAAGAGCAGTTATTAGTTATTCGTTATTGGTTATTGGTTTGCTTGGTGGTGTACTCAAAACGGTGGAGTTTATGAAGGAATCAGGCGAAATAACAGCTTTTGTGAGCGAGATATTCAGCTCTGCGCAGGGCGAGGGAATCCATATCGGTCGCCGCCAGCTCTTTGTGCGCTTTTGCGGATGTCACCGCAGCTGCCTCTACTGCGACACGCCCATCGAGCGTACCGAAACCGTTGCCATTGAAAAAGAGCCGGGCAGCGGTCTGATCAATACAGTTCCCAATCCGTTGACGGTTGAAACACTACTCGCGCTACTGACGGAAATGAACCGTCCTGAATATGCCCACGACGACCTGTTCATCACCGGTGGTGAGCCGCTCCTGCAGGCGGACTTTCTGGCCGCCTTCCTGCCGGAAGCGCGCAAACAGCTCGACCTGCCGGTACACCTCGAAACCAGCGGCGACTTACCCGGGCCCTTTGTCCGAATCGTCGAATGGATTGACCACGTGCTGATGGATATCAAGCTGCCTAGCGTCACTGGCGAGCCAGCCGCATGGGAAATGCATCGTACATTTCTGGACATTATTGAAGCTGAAGAAACCGGCGCCACCATCAAACTGGTCGTTAGCGCCGATACAGCCGATGAAGATCTGGCCCAGGCCGCGGAAATCATCCGCGACTCCGCTACGCAGGCTGCAGTGGTTCTGCAGCCGATGACTGCAGCCTCCAAAACCGAGCGCGTGCCGACCGCAAAACAGGTTCTTGCGTGGCAGTCGCAAATGGCCGTTGCGCTTGGTCACAGCGTTCGCGTGATTCCGCAGTGCCACAAACTGATGGGATTGATGTAGAGTGGAACCGTCTTCGCCGCAGGCTTCGCCGAGTCAAGATGGTGGAATACAGGATTGATGGAATGTTGGCAGGGACAGCTCGCCGAGCTGTCCGCGGCGCTTTCGGCGAAAGCGCCCTACCTGAGAACGGTGAGAAACGATGAAAAAAAAGGCGGTAGTACTGTTAAGCGGCGGATTGGATTCCACCACCGCGCTGGCAATTGCCCTAGCGGAAGGGTTTGACTGCTATGCCCTCTCCTTCCGCTACGGCCAGCGCCATGCCATTGAGCTTGACTGCGCAACGCAGATTGCGAAAGCGCAGGGTGTTGCTGAACACCGCATCATCAACATCGACCTCGGTACGTTCGGCGGCTCCGCGCTGACCGATCCCGATATTCCTGTACCGCACGACCTGTCCACCGAAGCCTTGGCGAAAGCGGAAGCTTTAGCGACGGAAGAAGCGGGCACAGCGGATGAAATTCCCGCCACCTATGTTCCGGCGCGCAACACGATTTTTCTTTCCTACGCCCTCGCCTGGGCCGAGGTACTGGAAAGTTTTGACATTTTTATCGGCGTCAACGTGCTTGATTACAGCGGATATCCTGACTGCCGCCCTGAATTTATTGTCGCCTTTGAAAAAGCGGCCAACCTCGCCACCAAGGCCGCTGTTATCGGCGACCAAAAACTGACCATCCACACTCCGCTTATTCATCTGACTAAAGCGCAGATTATTCAAAAGGGGCTGGAGCTGGGTGTCGATTACAGCGTAACGTCCAGCTGTTACGATCCGGCACCGGACGGCGCGGCCTGCGGCACCTGCGATTCCTGCCGCTTGCGCCTGAAAGGGTTCAAAGAGGCCGGCGCAACTGATCCGAGACAATACACCCCGCAAAGCGGGACTCGTTAAAACCGTTCAAGTCGTTGAATTCGTTAAAAACGAAAGAGGAAGTTATGCCTGAGATGGAAATTTATAAAACGTTTCGCTTTGATGCCGCCCATCGTCTGACCGGCGTGCCCCCGACTCATAAATGCTCTGCCATGCATGGACACAGCTTTGAAATCGAGGTGCACCTGCGTGGCCCGGTTGATCTGAAAACCGGATTCATTATGGATTTCGGCGACCTGTCCAGCGTGTGCGAGCCGGTTTTGAAGAAGCTTGATCACGCGATACTCAATGAAATTGAGGGGCTGGAAAATCCGACCAGTGAGAACATGAGTGTCTGGCTGTGGAACATCCTGAAACCGCAGTTGTCCCTGCTCTCGAAAATTGTCATCAAAGAGACCGGGACCGCCGGCTGCATTTATTGCGGGGAATGAATCCCCTTTGGAGTGCGGCGGCAAGCTTTGGCTTAACAAAGCGCAGGCAAGCCTGCGCACTCCATATTAAGATTCCACACGAACGCTGGAGCGGATACCGCCGCGGGCCGTGAAGTCGCCCGTTACAATCAGTTTGCGCGGTTTGCAGGTTTCCATCAGATCGGTGAAGATGCGATTGGTTACATCCTCGTAAAACGAACCTTCGTTGCGGAATGAATAGAGATAAAGCTTAAGCGACTTGCTCTCGACACAGAGTTGATCGGGAATGTATTCAATCGTAATCCGCGCAAAATCCGGCTGGCCGGTGATCGGACAAAGCGAAGTGAACTCATCGGTCTCAAACGTGATCCAGTAGTCGCGTTCCGCATTGGCGTTTTCAAACGTCTCCAGAATTGAAACATCCGGCTCCCGGGGATAGTTTTTCTCGCCTTTTTTCAGCCGGGTCAGTCCGTCGGTATTACTCATCATTCACCTCGTTGGTTGGTAAAAAACTCTACCAGTTCTTCAAAGCCATGCCACACCTGATCGGCGGCAAATTCGCCGGGATGCCCGATGCCGTAGGTGACGAAGCCGCTTTGGACGCCCGCGTTGTGCGCCGCTTCCAGATCGGTATGATGATCGCCGATCATCCAGATGTTTTCCACTGAAGTTCCCGCCGCTTCCAAGAGCGCCTGAATGCCGTCGGGAGCGGGTTTTAGATTCGGCAGGTCACCGCCGCCCAGAATCTGTAAAAACAGACTGTCCACACCGAGATGTTTCAGGATCACACGCGACGGTTCGCCCGGCTTATTGCTCAGCACGGCCAGCGCATGCCCCGCTTCCGCAAGCTGTGCGAGCCCTTCAGCCACGCCCGGATAGAGCGTCGTTTTGTCCAGCATGTGTTCGCGGTAAAATTTCCGGTCGAGTTCGAGCGCTTCATCGAGATCCGCCTCCGCGCCTTGCAGAGACCGCTCGACCAGTTTGCGGATGCCGTTACCGATGTAGCCGGTCACGGTATCCACGTCGAGCGATGGAAGCCCGTAGTGTCCCCTCATCAGATTGATACCAGTCGCCAGATCAGCCCGCGTATCCGCCAGCGTTCCATCCAAATCGAAAATGAGCAGATGCTTTTTCATAAGGCGAGTGATTAAACCCTATCGAAAAACGAACTTCAGGAATAAAAGCTAAAGAAATCCCAGATTAGGACTGGCAGCATAGTACTAATATAGTACTATGGTTGCATGCCAAGGAAAATCAGAGCGCTGATACGTGACCTGAAAAAGGCAGGTTTTGAGGATCGCGGTGGCAAAGGCAGTCACAAAAATTTTAAGCACCCTTGCGGAAGCAGGATCACCATCAGCGGCACCTCTGGGCAGGACGCAAAGAAGTATCAGGAACGAGATGTTGAGAGAGCGCTCCGGGAGGCAAAAAAATGAAATCGAGCGATAAATATCTTAAAATTGTCGAATGGTCGGAAGAGGATCAGTGCTATGTGGGCACCTGCCCCGGCCTGATGCTCGGCGGCATTCACGGCGATGACGAAGCTACCGTTTACAAAGAGCTCTGTCAGGCCGTTGATGAGTGGATTGAACTCTATCAGGAAGACGGCGAACCTCTTCCCGCCGCGACTGCCGGAAAAGAATATTCCGGAAAGTTTGTGGTCCGGGTCGGCAAAGAGCTTCACCAAGCGCTTGCTATTGAATCACTCCGAAAAGGTGAAAGCCTCAATACCCACTGCCTCAACTTGATTCGTGAGCAACGGGCCGCCTACAAAACGAGAAAGAAGTAGCCTCTATCCTCTCGCTGTTCCGTTTTTATAAAAAGGAAGCTCGACCACTTTGGAGGGAAAGCGCTTACCGCGGATTTCGACGTCAAGAATTGTTCCGACCTCTGAGACATCGGTTTTAACCATGGCGAGTGCAACGGCTTTTCCAAGGCTTGGAGAAACCGAACCGCTGGTGACCGCGCCGGCTTCCAATGTCTGGAAAAAAACGTTAGCTCCTGCCCGGGCAGCGCGCTTGCTGTCGAACTCCAGAGCAACCAGAAATTCCCTCGGCTGTTCGAGATCACGCAATACAGCGTCGCGGCCGATAAAATCGATTTCCTTTTTAAGGAACATGCCGCGGCTCACCGGCACCGGCGTGCGGTCGAGCGAGAGTTCGTGGCCGTACAGCGAATAACCCATTTCCAGCCGAAGCGTGTCGCGCGCGCCAAGGCCAACCGGTTTAATGTTTTCATTCGCCAGCAGCGCGCGCCAAAGGCGGACGGCTTCGGAGGCCGGAAAGTAGAGTTCATAACCCCACTCGCCCGTGTAACCCGTCCGGCTCAGCAAAATCTCCGTATCAAGGCACGAAAACGGCTCACAGCGGAAATAACCGAGATCGGGAAGCGGCTTACCGATTACGGCTTCGAACGCGGCGCGCGACACCGGCCCCTGCAAATCAATTTTTCCGAATTCGTTCGAACGATCAATAAAGCCGGTATTGGCCGAGAGATGCGCCTGAATCCATTCGGCGTCGCTTTCAAGCGTGGCGGCGTTGACGACAAGCATGTAGCGCTCTTCGCCGAGACGATAGCAGGTGAGGTCATCAATGACCCCGCCCTGCTCGTTGAGCATGAAGCCGTAGCGGCACTGGCCGATACGGAGGCTCGAAATTTTCATCGTCAGCAGCTTTTCAAGGTCGGCGGCGGCGGCCGGGCCGGTCAGTTCGAATTCGCTCATATGGCAGATATCGAACAGCCCCGCTTTGGTGCGGGTGTGCTGATGTTCGGCCAAAATTCCTTCGTATTGAATCGGCATGTCCCAGCCACCGAATTCGGCCATGCGCGCGCCGAGGGTAACATGCTCAGCATGTAACGGTGTCTTTTTCATAATTCCGTCAGATCCTTCCAGGTATACTGCGCGACGCCTTCGACCGTCCGCCCTGCTCCGTTATCAACCATCAGCACGGGGCACCCTGCCGCCTGTGCGGCAACTACGCCGGGCGGACTGTCTTCAAAAACGAGGACGGCCTCCGGTGAAAGATTCAGGCGGCGTAAAGTCAGCGTGTACATTTCCGGATCGGGTTTGCGGTGCGTTACGTCGTCCGCCGTGCAGACCACCTCAAAATAATTTTCAATACCCGCTTCTTCGAGCGCACTGTCGACAAAATGACGCGGCGAGTTACTGGCCAGCGCCAGTCGCTTTTTCCCATGCCATTTTTCAATAAAATCCAGCACGTTTGGAAACAGGTCTGTTTTGAAATGCTCCCTCACATGTACGCGCTTGTGCGCGAGCACTTCGGACGGATCAAGGTTCAGACCATGCCGCGCAGAAAGAACCGGTGTAAAGGTGCTGGTATGCGCCTCAAAAAACTCGCGCCGCTCCGCGGGAGTCAACCGGTAACCGCTCAATGCTTCGACTGCCTGCGCAAAGCCGTCAGCATGATATTTCTCCGAATCGATTAGCGTTCCATCCATATCGAAGATAAAAGCTTTATAGCTGTTTAAATCCTGTGTCATACAGCCGTCGAATTTCGGCTATAAAACTTCCGCTGAAAAGAAACTTTTGAGAGATTGTTTTGCAATGTTGGAGAAAAAAAACAGCCTGGGCCTCTTTGCCGCCGTTTTCACCGTTTTAATCGTCGGCGTAATGGCGCTGTTTTTTTCGTTTTACGAACCGTGGCTGCCCGCCGGACCGGAGCTGATTCCGGACGGCACCTTTAGCACAACCATGGCCACCAACAGCTGGACAGGCTGGAATCAACGGGCACAACTGCTTCCCGACGGCGGATTCAACGATTCGCCGGGGGTTGTGCTGACTGCTGTTTCGAATAAACATGGAACGTTGCGTTTTTCCGTGCCTGATATCAGGGAGACGGACGCTTTTCGTGTGTCGCTTCACGCCACCGCTTCCGGTGTTCGAAAAGGTAAAAAAGGATGGAACATGCCGCGGGCTGTCTTTTGTTACTACGATAAAAATAACAAGGGGATGTTCAGCATCCCTCATCAGATATTCAGTGCAGGGAAAGACCGATCCTGGAAAACCCATGTCGCGTTTTTCCCCGTCCCTTCCGCTGCGGTTAATGCCCGGCTCTATCTCCAAAACCTCGGAAGGTTCGGAACGCTTCGGGTCGATGATATTTCCATCACCCCCGTTCGAGCGCGTTCTTCTGCCCCGTGGTGTAAAACATTTTTCGGCCTGCTGTGGTTTATCGCCGCCGCTCTCAGTACGATGGCGCTGCAGCTCTGGAAACGACGCTTTGGATGGCTGATCTGTGCAACGATTCTGTTGATTCTTATCGGCGTCCTCCTGCCGGGAGCGGTGCTGGACGGTGCTCTTCAGCAGGCGTATCAAAAAATCCACACGCTGCGCGCAACGATCAGTCCGCCAGAAATCACCGCCGCGCCTTCCGGCCAGCCTGTCCTGCCTAAGCCCTCTGCGCCCCCGGAAGAAAAACCGCCGCTTTTCACCGGCAAGGAGGTCTTTGACCACGTCCATTTTGTCGGTCACTTCATACTCTTCAGCCTGCTGGCTCTGCTTAGCGCGCTTTCGTGGTTTTCCGCAAAACCCTCTCTGCGCCTTGCACTGGCCCTTTTCGCCGGGCTCACACTCTTTGCCGGTGCCACAGAAGTCCTGCAGTTTATCACCTCCGACCGCCACGCCTCCCTGATTGATCTCGGCATTGACCTGATCGGCATGGCGATTGTGATACTGCTGGCTTTTCTAATCGCCGGGCTGAGGCAGATGGCGCCGGCAATAAAAAATAAACCCCATTCTGTGTCATGAACCGTTTTCATCGAACCGAACTGCTTTTAGGGCCCGAAGCGATGGAGCGTCTGCAGAGCGCACGCGTCACTGTTGCCGGACTCGGCGGGGTCGGTTCGTATGCCGTCGAAGCGCTCGCCCGCGCCGGCATCGGCCATTTGCGGCTTATTGACGCCGATGTGGTCAGCGAGAGCAACCTCAACCGCCAGCTCTTCGCCCTCGGCTCAACCATCGGACGCGTTAAGGTCGAGCTGGCCGCCGCACGGGTGCGCGACATCAACCCGCGCTGTGAAGTCGAAGCACTCAAAACCTATATCAACGGCGAAACCACCGATGAACTGCTTTCTCCTCTGCCAAACGTATTGATCGACGCCATCGACACACTCAGCCCGAAAGTCGGCCTTCTCCAGCGCGCGCTGGAGCTAAAAGTGCCCTGTATCATTTCCAGCATGGGCGCGGCCAATAAAATCGACGCACAAGCCGTGCGCGTGGCCGATCTCTCGAAAACCCGCCACTGCCGCCTCGCACGGTTTATCCGTAAACGGCTGCGTCGCCGCGGCATACACACCGGCATCACCTGCGTCTATTCCGAAGAAAAAACCGCCTCCATTGAGCTGCCGGACGAACTGCCCGATTTCGAAGCCCCCTCCAAAACCTGCGACGGACAGGTGCGCGCGCCGCTCGGCAGTTCGCCATGGCTTCCGGCCCTCTTCGGCCTCAACGCCGCCGCCGAAGCCGTCCGGTTTCTCATCCGTTCTGAATAGCATTGCCTCAGTGGCGCCGCCTGCGTATTCTCTCCCGCCTTACGCCATGAACAACTTTACACTCATCCGGGAAGAGAAGGTCGTCGAATTTAACGGCACGGTAAAGCTCTACCGCCACGAACCGACCGGCGCAGAGGTGCTCTCGGTCGAAAACAACGACGACAACAAGGTGTTCGGTATCACCTTCCGCACGCCGCCCGCCGACTCCACCGGCGTCGCGCACATCCTCGAACACACCGTGCTCTGCGGCTCGCGTAAATACCCCCTCAAAGACCCGTTTGTCCAACTCCTGAAAGGCTCGTTGCAAACGTTTCTCAACGCAATGACCTATCCCGACAAAACGGTCTATCCCGTCGCCAGCCAGAACGAAACCGATTTTTACAATCTGGTAGATGTCTACCTCGACGCGGTCTTTTTCCCGCGCATCACCCCCGATTTCTTCCGGCAGGAGGGCTGGCACTACGAACTCGAAAAACCCGACGTCCCGCTCACCTGCAAAGGCGTCGTTTACAACGAAATGAAAGGCGCTTACTCCTCACCTGACAGCCTCCTGATGGAGCGCTCCCAGCAAGCGCTCTTCCCCGACACCACCTACGGCCTCGACGCCGGTGGCAGTCCCGCCGAAATCCCCAACCTCACCTATGAGACGTTCCGGGAATTCCATGAAATGTATTACCACCCCTCCAATGCCCGCATCTTTTTCTACGGCAACGACGACCCTTCCAAACGGCTCGAAATCCTCAGCGAATACCTCGACGGGTTCAGCCACCGTGCCTGCGACACGGCCATTCCGCTTCAAAAACCGTTTGATAAGGCGGTCGAAATGGAAGAAGCCTATGCCGTCAGCGAAGAAGAGACCCATGCCTTCATCACGGTCAACTGGGTCCTGCCCGACGGTGTACCGCACTTCGCCATGATCGTCCTCGACCAGATCCTCGCCGGCACCTCCGGCTCGCCCCTGCGCAAAGCACTCATCGAATCCGGTCTCGGCGAAGACCTCGCCGGATTCGGCCTCGAAACCCACTTGCGGCAGCCCGCCTGGTCTATCGGCATGAAAGGTGTCGAAATTCACAACCTTGAAAAAGTCGAGAGTCTGATTTTCCAAACCCTGGGAAAACTGGCCAAAGACGGCATTGATCCCGGCGACATTGAAGCCGCCCTAAACTCTTTCGAGTTCGACCTGCGTGAAAACAATCACGGCTCCTGTCCGCAGGGCCTCTCCGTTATGCTGCACATGATGGAAACCTGGCTCTACGGCTGGGATCCGCTCGGCCTCGCCGCTTACGAACACCCGCTTGCCGAACTCAAAGAAAAAATGGGCGAAAATCCCCGCTGCTTCGAAGAACTCATCGAAAACATCCTCCTCAAAAACCCGCACCGCGCCACGGTCCGCTTAGTTCCCGACCCCGAAAAAGCCGCGCACGATAACGCCGAAGAGCGCGACCGGCTGAAAGCCGACCGTAGCGACATGACCGAAGACGATCTGAAGCGCGTTATGGAAGAGGGTCGCCGTCTGCACGAAATGCAGAAAACGCCGGATACGCCTGAGGCCATCAAAACCCTGCCCCTGCTCCGCCGTGATGATCTGGAAAAAAATATTCGCACCGTACCGCGCAACGTCGAAACCGTGGAAGGTGCAACGGTTCTTTTCCATGAACTCTTCACTGGCGGTATCGTTTACTGCGATATCGGGTTCGATCTGCACACCCTTCCCGCTGATGATCTGCCGTGGGTTTCACTGCTCGGCACCATGCTGCTTGAACTGGGAACCGCCAAAGAGGACTTTGCTTCGCTCTCCCGGCGCATCGCGCGTGAAACCGGCGGCATTTATGCTGCACCGTTCCATTCCGCCGTTGATGACTCAGAAACCGGCGTAAGCCGCCTCTTTCTGCGCGGCAAATGCATGAGTGCGCAGACCGGCAAACTGTTCGCTATTTACCGCGATATTCTACTGACCCCGAAATTCGACCAAGTGAAGCGCTTCCGCGAAATCCTGCTTGAACATAAAGCGGAAATGGAAAGTGCTCTGGTGCCGAGCGGCCATTCCGCCGTCCTCTCGCGCCTGCAGGCACATTACAGTGAAGCCGCCCGCGCTTCCGAAGCCATGAGCGGTATCGACGCCCTCTTCTTCCACCGCGAGATCATTGACCGCGCTGAGGCCGACTGGCCCGCCACACTGGCGCGGTTTGAGCGAATTCTCACCACCCTGCTCGCGCCCGAAAACCTCATCATCAACATTACCGCCGACGGGTGCGACCGCGCCGCAGTACTCGCCGAATTGAAAAATTTTCTCGGCGAACTGCCCAAAGAAAAAGAAACCCATCAAACGTGGACGTTTACCGGGCCGCTGTCCTGTGCAGAGGCACTGACGGTTCCGTCGCGCGTCAACTACGTCGGACAGGCCTGCAACCTCTTTGAGAACGGATACCAAATGCACGGGTCGGCACGGGTCGTCTCGCGCTACCTGCGCACGGCGTGGCTCTGGGAGCAGGTGCGGGTGCTGGGCGGCGCCTACGGTGCAGTCTGTTCCTTCAATCCACATTGCGGCATCCTCGCCTTCGCCTCATACCGCGACCCGAACCTCACCGAAACGCTCGCGGTTTACGATCGCACCTCGGAATATTTGAAAGAACTTCAGCTTGATGAGGACGAACTGACACGCGCCATCATCGGCACCATCGGCGCGATTGACGCCTATCTGCTGCCCGACGCCAAAGGCTATGCCGACACCCTGCGCTGGCTCACCGGACAGACCGATGAAAAACGGCAAAAACGCCGCGATGAAGTGTTGAATACAACTGCCGAGGATTTTCACCGGTTCGCGGAAGCGCTCATCGGCAAAGAGAAGGTTATTTCCGTCCTCAGCTCACCCGAAGCCATCACAGAAAGCGGCATCCCCTTCCAAAGCACTCTACGGGTACTTTAAAGTCCGACGGCTTTATGGAGCTTCTCCACTTCCCACGGCTCAAGGTTGCGATGTTCGCCGGTGCGGAGTTTTTCGAGGCGGAGCGGGCCGACGGATACACGTAAAAGGCGGATCACTTTGCGATCGAGCACTTCCATCATGCGGCGGATATGGCGGTTGCGCCCTTCCCCAAGGGTGAGCGTATAGCCGAATCTTTCGGTAGGGACGGCTCTCCGAGCCGTCCGTGGCCCGCTCGGAGAGCGAGCCCTACCCTGAAGAGAAGTAACACTCAAAACTTTCAGCTTTTCACCGCGGCAGTTGAGGCCTTTGAGCATCCGGTCGATTTCATCCGGAGTAAGTTCGCGCTCGATCCAAACCTGATATTTTTTTTCGATGTGGTGGCGCGGATGCATCAGGCGATGGGCGAGATCACCGTCGTTCGTAACCAGGAGCAAGCCTTCGCTCATGACGTCAAGGCGGCCGACGGTATAGAGACGGGTGGAGGAAGCGGGAAGCATGTCGAGAATCGTTTCGCGACCCTGAGGGTCATCGGAGGTGCAAATGACTCCGGTCGGCTTATTGAGCATGATCCAGACTTTTTGCTCCCGCTTAACCGGCTGGCCGTCGCAAGTGACTTTCTGGACAGCAGGGTCAACCTTGGTGCCGAGTTCGGTAACAACAATGCCGTCAACGGTCACTACCCCGTCGGTAATGAGTTTTTCTGAGGCACGGCGCGAGGCCACCCCGCATTCCGCCAGATATTTCTGCAATCGAATCATGATAATGTTTTAAACCACTAATCCTCACTAATCAGCACTAAAAACGCCCGCTGAGGACAGCGGGCCTACAAAACACTCTATCCTGTAGGCTGGGTGCCCCCACCCGGCGAAACCCGTCCGCACAAAAAAAGCCCCGGCGGTGCCGAGGCTTTGAAAAATGGAAAAGAAAACAGGCTTATTCATCCGGCTTGGTTTTCGGCAGGCCGAAACCGCGGTCGCCTTCTTTCCATTTGCCCTCGTCTTTGAGCTTATCCACGCGCTCAAAACGCTTGAGAACATTGCGGCGAACCGAAATTTTCGCAGCCGATTTTAAACTGGAGTGCATCGTCATGGTTGTTCTCCTGAAAATCTATGTAATTGAATGAGCGGGAGAGAATAGCGTTTTTGGCCGAGTTGTCAAATGCGCAAAACAACGTAATTCAAAGAGTATGGACTGTGGTGGCTTGCCGCCGCTTTTCTTCACGGAGCTTGCTACGTGTCGCCTCTGCCCGCTGTGAATAGTGGTATTTCTCTCATAAGAAGCCGAAGCAAGCTTCGGCAAACAAAGCGCAGGCAAGCCTGCGCACTCCATATCCTTTCCAACGCATTACTCGTTACGCATTACGCACTAACGCCTCTTTCTCATTTTACGCCCGACATATGAAACCTTTCCCGTTTTCATCGGCTTTTGCAGCTCCACGGAGGCCTTGAGATCATAGAGCTGGTCGCGGAGGAGTGCGGCGCGTTCAAATTCCAGTTTTTCGGCCGCTGCGAGCATTTCCTGCTCCATTTCGCGAATGGTGAAGTTGATGTCGTACGTTTCGCCGGTTTCACGCACGATGTGCTCTTCCAGCTCCTCCGCCCCCTGCTTGAGTTGTTGGAGGCTTTCCTCAATCTCTTTCCGGATGGACTGCGGGGTAATGCCGTGTTCTTCGTTATAGGCCAGCTGTTTTTTTCGGCGGTGCTCGGTAATCTCAATCATCCGGCGCATAGAGCCGGTGACCGTATCGGCATACATAATCACCTTCCCGTCCGTGTGACGGGCGGCGCGGCCCGCCGTCTGCACCAGCGCGGTTTCAGAACGCAGGAAGCCCTCCTTGTCGGCGTCAAGAATGGCAACCAGCGACACCTCGGGCAGGTCGAGCCCTTCGCGAAGCAGGTTGATGCCGATCAGACAGTCGAACTCCGCTTTGCGCAGGCCGCGCAGAATATCAACGCGTTCTAGCGCGCCGATTTCCGAATGCAGGTACTCCACCCGAAGGCCGGTCTTTTTCAGGTAGTCGGTCAGATCCTCGGCGGTGCGCTTGGTAAGCGTCGTCACCAGCGTCCGCTCGCCACGCTCGGTGCGCGCGCGGATTTCCTCCATCACGTCATCGATCTGGCCGGTCAGCGGGCGCACCTCGACGGGCGGATCGATGATGCCGGTGGGCCGGATCACCTGTTCGACCGTTTTGCCGCCGTGCTCAAGCTCGAACGGACCGGGTGTAGCGGTGGTAAAGAATATCGGGCCGGTGATATCGAGAAACTCATTGAATGCGAGCGGACGGTTATCGAGCGCCGAGGGGAGCCGGAAGCCGTGCTCAACCAGCGTGCCTTTCCGGGCCTGATCGCCGTTATACATCCCGCGCACCTGCGGAAGCGTCACATGCGACTCGTCAACTACGGTGAGAAAATCATCGGGAAAATAGTCCATCAGACACGCGGGGCGCTCTCCTGCGGCGCGGGCCGCAAGGTGGCGGGAATAGTTTTCGACTCCGCCGCAGTAGCCGATTTCGCGAAGCATCTCAATGTCGTACTCCGTGCGCATCCGGATGCGCTGCGCTTCGATCAGCTTATCGCGCTCCTCGAACCATTTAACACGCTCTTTGAGTTCAGCGCGGATACGGGTGATCGCGGGTTCGAGCTTTTCGTGCGGCATCACAAAATGTTTGGCGGGTGAAACGGTGATACAGGAAAGGTTTTCCTGCACGTCGCCCGTCAGTGGGTCGATCCGCTTGATGCCGTCGATTTGATCGCCGAAAAAATCGACGCGGATGCCGTGTTTGGCATACGACGGAAAAATATCGACCGTGTCACCGCGTACGCGGAATGTGCCGGGCGCCGTTTCATAATCGTTGCGCTCGTACTGAATCGCGACCAGCTTTTCGAGCACCTCATCGCGATTGCGTGCCTCGCCAAGATGCGCAGAGAGTACCATCTCGCGGTAGTCCTCCGGTGAGCCGAGTCCGTAGATGCAGGAGACCGAAGCGACAATGATCACGTCCTCGCGGTTAAGCAGGCTGTCGGTGGCCGCCAGCCGCAGGCGCTCGATCTCCTCATTGATCGAGGCGTCCTTTTCGATAAAGGTGTCCGTCTGCGGAATGTAGGCTTCGGGCTGATAGTAGTCGTAATAGCTGATGAAAAACTCGACTGCGTTGTCGGGAAAAAAGCCCTTCAACTCGGCGTAGAGCTGAGCCGCGAGTGTTTTGTTGTGCGAGATAACCAGCGTCGGACGGCCCCACTGCGCGATGGCATTGGCCACCGTGAACGTCTTGCCGGAACCCGTTACACCTTCCAGCGTCTGAAACCGTTTACCGCCCTCCAGCCCGCGCATCAGCGCGGCAATCGCCTCCGGCTGGTCGCCGGTCGGCACATAGTCCGAAACAAGCTGGAACGGTGAATTCATTTCCCCGCAGAATACGCAGAAAAACACAGAAGTTCCAGAAAATGGAAAACCGAACCGTCCGCCGCCGCTTTAGCAAGCTATGGCGGACAAGCGAAAGAACGCGAATGGCTTGGGTAGGGACAGACCGCCGGGCTGTCCGGTTGCGGCGCCCCGAAGCTTCGAGGTGCCCTACCTTTTTCGACCGGATGTGAGATTTTCCATTTCCCTACCGTCATAGCGCTTCACAACGCCCGGCTTTTAATCTATTTTCAGGTCGTAACAACGGGTGTGGATTCTTCTGCCTGACAAACATGGGAATAAAATGAGTGGGATAGTAGAAGCCTCTGAGCAACTCCAAGCTCGACAAAATGATTGATGACAAAATCATGAAGAGCTTTTCTTTATTCGGCTGTTGGAAATTATTTTGTCGTCCATGATTTTGTCGAAACTCTTTTCTCAGTAGCGTTCATAAGCGGTTTAAATTTTGGTTACGGTTCTGCCGCGCTAAATAATCCGTGGTTACTAAATTTTCGATGCCTGGAAACGCGATGGGGACATCGCGTCTACGTTTCCCACCCTGAAGCTTTTGTACTTTTTGCGATCTTTCGCGGCTAAAAAATCTCTCCCCCCATTGGCGTGAATTAGCGTCCATTCGCGGTTAAAAAGCTCCCTCTCAATCCGTGTGAATTCGTGTTGAAGCCCTCTTTCCCTCCCAGTAATCCCTCCAGCGAAGCGGGTGGTGAAAAATTATTTTTTCGTGCAACTGGACAGGCTGGAAGCCTATCCTACTTTCTATTCGCGTGCATCTTGATGCGGCGAAGCTCGCCGAGCGAAGACGGTTTGCGTCTATTCGCCTGTCTCGCCATAGCTTGCTAAAGCGACAGCGGACGGTTACATTCTCCCGTATGGGAAAACTTCAAAATACCTTTTCATGGTCGTTCAGCGCGGCGGCTGATTTTGATGAATGCCGGCGTCGGCGGTACTGGAGCAAGTACGGCATGTGGGGCGGCTGGGAAAAGAATGCCTCGCCGGAGCAGAAAAAAGCCTATCAGCTGAATAAGATGGATAACCGCTGGGGGCTGATGGGTCAGGCCGCTGAAAATTCAATTATGCGCGTGCTGCGTCAGCATCAGGCGGGCAATCCCATGGATGCCGAAACGGCGTTTGAAACGGTCGCCCGCCCCTTCCTGCGTGAAAAATGGACGCAGTCGAAGCGCGGCGAATGGAAAAACAGTCCGAAGCAGTTCTGCTGCCTGCGCGAACACTATTACGGCACGATGGGCGACGAAAAAGCGGTCGCCGAACAGATGAGCGGCCAGATCAAAAACTGCATCGTCAATTTTATTGAAAAGGTACTACCGCGAATTGAAGCCGTCACCCGCGAGCAGGAGCTTCCGGTGAAAAACCCGGAGATGGGCGGCGATCCTGAAAACATTACCTGGAACGGCGTGAAAATGTATGTGATTCCCGACTACGCCTACCGTATCGGCGGACAGTTTCATATTCACGACTGGAAGGCGGGAAAAATCAAGGAAACGCACCGCGAGCAGCTGGGGCTTTATGCGATCTGGGCGCGCGAAAAGTTCCGCGCCAAACCGGAGGAGACCTTTCTGTACGTCGAATATCTCAACGAGGGACAGGTGGCACCATTTCAGCTGACCGCCGAAGATTTCCAGACGCTTGAAGCGCGCATTGAAGCGTCGGTGGCGGAGATGACGGAGTACCTGGTGGATTTCGACCGCAAACGCAATGAGCCGCTGCCGAAGGATGAATGGGAGCTGGCCTCGGACACTTCATCCTGCCAATACTGTAATTTTTATGAGCTGTGCAAGGAGGAGCTGGAGGGAGAGGTCTAAAGTCGAAAGTCAAAGATGACAGAAAACGATCCAGTCTGTATTGCGACCTATTCGGATGAAATGTCCGCGGAAGTGGCCCGCGCGGCTCTTGAATCAAACGGTATTTACGCCTTTGTTTCAAAAGATGACTGCGGCGGCATGCGGCCCCACTGGCAGTTAACTATCGGCGTCCGGTTAATGATCCGAAAAGCAGATGCTGAAGTGGCCGCTGAAATACTGCAACAAGCCGGGTCAGCTATGTAGCCGGGGTCCGCAGACCCCGCCCCGGCCTCTGCGGAGGCCGGCTACAAAAATACATTTTGCAACGCTTTTACGCGGCATCGTGATTGGTAGCATCGATGACTTCTTTAACAGCCGGAAGCCGCTCCTTAAAGAGGGGCTCAATCCCGTCTTTCATGGTCATGCGCGCACCCATGCAGCCGCGGCAGCCGCCCTGCAGTTCGACGTACACTTTACCCTCTTCCACTTTAAGGATTTCCGCGCCGCCGCCATGCGTGGCCAGCGCCGGGTTGATTTCCTCTTTCATTATTTGTTCAACGGCTTCGAGTATTTCAGCATCGGTCATTCGAATCTCCTGATTAATATTCAACCAAATAGTAGCAGGTTTTGGTTTGTGCGCCATCAATCATGAAGACGCCCTTTTTTACCGGAATTTTGCTGCTGGTTTTTCGTCCGTTGTGGTCGAGCGCGGTTACGCTCGGCGAGCCTTCCCGTCGGAGAGTGATTTCGGCTTTGACGGGTTCCATGACAATCGGACCTTTCCCTTGAGCCACCAGCTTGTCATCACCGAGGATTTTCATGCCGGTGTTCCGCGCCCGCGCAATGGCGGTGATGAGAATCCGATCTGCGCTCGCGATCGTTTCGTCCAGCCCGGCGGCGCTCACATAGATGGCGCCGAAGCGGGATTGAGGCTGGATGGTGACATCGCCTAGTTCGCAGATCTCTTCGTTGGCAAAGCCGACGACGGCTTGGGTGCCTTCGGTGTCGATGGTGAAGTAGCCGTCGAGTTTGGAGTGACCCTCTTTCCAGAAGAGTTCATCGGTGGAGGAGACGAGGCCGCCATTTTTGCGGTAGGGCGTCAGGTCGAAGGCGGGAGTCGTTTGGTATTCGTCCGTGAATTCAACGGGACAGCGGGCGACGGCGAGGGCGCGGCCGGGAACCTTGTCGCTATTGAACGATTTAACGTCGTGCTCCTGTTTGACCTCGTCCATGAAATCGATTTTTCCGTCCTGAAGGGAGGGAATATGCACGTAGCGCGTTGCATTCAACGTCGATTCTTTCACATCGCCGCGCAGCACCTGGCGGGAGACGGCCGGGAAAACGCCCAGCACATTCGGGTCGGTGACAAACCACCCGTTCTTTTGAATCTCTTCACTGAATGCACCGTTGTCGGAGTTTTGGAAAATGTAAGAGATATCCCAGCCTTGCAAGCCCATGGCGTAAGCACCGAGGATGGCGGGGCCTTCGACCCCCCATTCGTTGGGGCGCACATGAATCCATTCGGACAGCATGAAGGGGCGGTCGGCCACCTGTTGGAGTCCGGAGCTGAGCATTCCGGAGCCGGGGATGCGAAGCATCGAGGAGGCGAGTCCGCCGCTGAAATAGTTGTGGCGGTCGACGAGGCCGATTCGCGCGTCGGAGTGCAGGTTGTAGTAGTGAGCGGGGCCTCGTCCGGCCTGCCAGTTCGAGGCCATAATTTCGCCCTCGTAGCCGGTGTCGCGAATGGCCTGCACATAGCGGTCGTAGAATTCGTTTTGCCATTCGTAGAGGAAGAGCATCGTGTCGAGCAGGCGTTTCTTTTTTGGGGCCTGAGATCCTTCCATTTGCGCCGGATCATAAAACCACGGGCTACCGGCCGGAACGATGGTTCCATCCGCCAGACTCTCGTCCGTGAAACCCTCGTTCGCAAAGGAGTTCAGAGCCTTGGGTCCCCAGGCTTCAATCAGTGCCTCTTCGTTGCCGTAGCGGTCTTTCAGCCAGGCGCAGAAACGTTCCGAGGCGCGCTTGCGAAGCGTCGGAACCTTTTGCATTCGAGTCATGGTGTTATAGAAAAGAATGCTGTCCTCATTATTGAGTTCCACCACCGCGATGGCGGGGTCGTCTGCATAGGTTAATCCGGTGTGGGGATTTTTATGGTTCAGAATGTTCACCATCTGCTCAATCTGGAGATCCTGCAGCTCCGTGGAGAGAAAGACCGCGCCCGGGCCTGGACTTCGGCGCTGATTGCGCAAGCCGGTTCCGAATTCGTTTACGTAAGGGATGCGGTCGAAATCGTCGGGGCCAATCTTTACGCCGAAGGTCGGTGAGAGTTTGGTGTAGATGCCGTGCTCTTTGAGCTGCGCAACCTGATAGTCGAACCTGTCCAGTCCGGCCGGGTTGAATTCAACGAAGCTTTTTTCCGACTGAATTCCGGCCCATCCGCGTCCCGCTGCAAATTTGTGCATGCGAACGGAGTTGATGCCGAAGTTGGCGTACATTTTTGCCCGACGCTCGGCGAGGGCTTTATCGGGGGCGCAGCCGGAATAGCAAATATTCAGACCCCACAGCTTGATCGGCTTGTTATTGTAAATGAGCTGGTCTTCTTTTTTGATAATTCGTCCGTGCTTTCCGGCGGGCTTTTCCAGCCAGTCGCTCATCCCGATTTCGTTGTCTGCGTCCCAGTGGTTG
>Ga0190284_1000441_pt1 | contig 24225 bp, 20 predicted proteins | sample 48691812_MG_FD_161668 | JGI IMG/M metagenome (GOLD analysis project Ga0190284, IMG submission 161668) | Hydrothermal vent microbial mat bacterial communities from Southern Trench, Guaymas Basin, Mexico - 4869-18-1-2_MG | ecosystem: Environmental > Aquatic > Marine > Hydrothermal vents >...
AGGCTCAGAGAGACAGCACGTATCGGTTTCGCAACCTCTACACCATGCTCAATGATGGTTTTCTGCGAGACAGTTGGGAGTATCTCAAGAAGGATGCCGCCAGTGGCGTGGATCATGTGAGCGCCGCGGACTATGAGCAGAATTTCGATGAGAACATCAGCAATCTGGTAGAAAGGCTGAAGAGGAAGCGATATCGAGCCAAACTGGACAAACCTCGAATCGTTGAAAGCCGCAGACCATGGAAGGCATACGCGCGGTCCTGAGCCTAATGCGGAAGCGAGTGCTACTGAAGAGCTCGATGCGGGAAAACCGCACGCCGAGATCTGTGCGGGGGCCGCCGGGTAACCGGCGGTTCTACCGCGATGGGAGGGCGACGAGGCGCGATCAGACGTCGATGCGCCTGCAGATTGCTCTGCGCGCATGACCATTTTCCGAGTTAGCCCCCCCGGGAGAATCTGGTGCTCGCGCCAGGACGGCTCCTGAACCCTGCCGGATCAATCTCTCGGTACACTCCCTGCCCCGCGTCTTCTGAACATCAGGATGGCGGTGGAGCAAACTTGGGCGGTCGGGTTGCCGCTACCGAGGGGGATCGCGAAACACCGCTCGTCGAGCAGCGCTCCACGCGATAACAGTGGCCATGCCTCACCCCATCGGACAATTCCTTGCGGGACTGACCTCTCCTTTGTACAGTGCGGCTTTATCGATCGCAGCTTTTATTGAAGGTCCCATCGATGAAGATCGTATCGACACTATCGTTTCTCTTTCTGATCACCCTCGTTTTCGGATGCAGCCAGGAGCCGGCGCAGGAACCGGACAAGGCGCAAGAATCCACCGGATCGGCGGCGAAAAAAAAGCCTCTCGACCTGGCCGGTCTCTACCCGGAGGGCGAACAGATTTCCGGCCTGGCCTCGGTGGATAGGTATCGCGAGTTCGACCGTGGCGGTCTCTTCGAATATATGAACGGCGGCGCCGAGGTCTATCTGGCTCTCGATTTCGTGCGCGTCGGCACCCGGGAATACACCACCACTCTGGGCGAGGACATCTATCTCACAGTGGAAATCTACGACATGGGCCGGTCGGAGCATGCCCGTCAGATCTTCCAGCGTGAGAGCCTGGCAGGATCTCCCTCCGCTGACGTGGGAGAGGTCAGCGCCATCAGCGGTGGCGCTCTGGAGTTCGTCCACACCCAGTACTACGTGCGCGTGAGATGCGACGATATGGGCGCAGCGGTCGACCGTCTGCTCGCAGGCATGGCGCATTATCTCCAAGATCGCCTGGAAGCAGGCGTTTGAACGCCGGCGTTACGACAGGAGCGATGCAATCCGATCCACTGCGAGTCGATCTACAGTCCGATCTCATCGATATAACCTCGAGGTGGCGAAGACACAATGGCCGAGGACAACGTCAACCGCAGGTCGTTTCTGAAACAAACCCTGGCCGGCTCGACCCTGGCCGCCGCCTTCACCGGCGGTTACTTCGCGCTCAGAGACGAGGGGCTGTCGCTCGAGACCGGTAAGGGGGAGGTTCGGCAGCGTCGCCAGCCGGTCTCGCTCCCGCCGGAGCGCCCCGCGCTGTGCATCGCCCGTGGCGAAGATCCCGAGAAACTTACGGCAGCCGCGTTCAAAGCCTTCGGCGGCCTGGCCGGGGTGGTCTCCAGCGGCGATGTGGTCCTGATCAAGCCGAACATCGGCTGGGACCGCCCGGCGCGGCTGGGCGCCAACACCAACCCGGCCGTGGTGCGCACGATCGCGCGGCTCTGCGTCGATGCAGGCGCCAAGCGGGTGATCGTCTCCGACAATCCCTGCAACAATCCAGTGCGCTGCTTCGATCGCAGCGGCGTCAAGAAAGCGCTCGGCGATCTCCCCGTGGAGATCCACATTCCCACGGAGAGAGACTTCGTCGAGATCGACATCCAGGGGCAGGTGGTCAAGACATGGCCGGTGCTGCGCGTTTTTCTCGAGTGCGACCGCCTGATCAACGTGCCCGTGGCCAAACACCACTCGTCGGCTGTGCTGACCATGGGTATGAAGAACTGGTACGGCATCCTCGGTGGGGGCCGACGGCGTGGCGAGCTGCATCAGAACATGGCCCGTTCCATCGCCGATCTGGCCGCCTTCGCACGTCCCGACCTGACCGTGCTCGACGCCTACAGGGTGGTGTTCCGCAACGGCCCGCAGGGCGGCTCTCCGCGCGATACGCGCGAGTTCAAGACCGTGGCGCTCGGCACCGACCCCGTGGCCATCGATGCCTTCGGGGCCACGCTCTTCGATCTGGCCGTCCGCGACATCCCCTACATTCCTCTGGGCGTCGAACTGGGCCTCGGCACGGCCGATTTCGATTCTCTCTCTCCTGTTGAACTCGAGGTCTGATGGCATGTCTTCTCTTCGTCTGTTGCGATCTCTGCGGCGTCTCTCCCAGGTGTTTTGCATGGCCCTCTTTATCTGGCTGCTCCTGGCGACCTTCTACCACGGTGTCGTGGAAGGGGATCAACAGGCCGTCGACGCCCTGCCCTACCCGGTTTCGCTCTTTCTGCAATTCGATCCGCTGGCGGCTCTCTCCATGCTCTTCGCCACGGGGACGCTCTACGAGGACCTGCTCTGGTCGCTGGTCATCGTGGTGCTCACGATTTTTCTCGGGCGCGTCTTCTGCGGCTGGATCTGTCCCCTTGGAGCGCTCTCTCAGTTCGTGGCCTGGATCGGCTCGCGCCGCCTGACGAAGAAACGTATCGCCCTCAACCAGTCCGGCCGCCACCAGCGGATCAAGTACATGATCCTCTTCTTTTTTCTGGGAGGAGCCCTGTTCGGCACGCTGCAGGTCGGTCTGCTCGATCCCCTTTGCCTGCTGATCCGCTCCCTGGGACTCTCGATCCTGCCGGCCTTCGACAACCTGTTGCGCACGGTCCTCGACCTGCTGTCGGGAGAAAGCGAACTTGCGCGCAGCGGGCACGGATTGCTGGATGATTACTTCCTCGGTCCCCGCTCGCTTACCTTCTACGGCGGCTCGGTGTTGGGACTTCTGTTCATCGGAATCCTCCTGCTCAACCGGCTCGTACCGCGCTTTTTTTGCCGCTTCGTATGCCCCTTGGGGGCTCTGCTCGGATTGCTCAGCCGGTTCTCGCTCCTCAGCCTGAAGGTCGACCGTGAGGCGTGCACCAACTGCGGTCTCTGCGCGGCCGGATGCCAGGGAGCAGCCGGCTGCCACGCGGCAGCGGCGGCCGGTGCGAAAGATAGCGGAGGCGGCGGAGCTGCCTGGCGCAGCGCCGAATGCCTCATGTGTTTCAACTGCACCGCCTCGTGCAAGCAGGGTGCCGTGAGCTTTGGCTTCCACGTTCCTGAGGAAGGGCGTGAATCCGGCATCGGCCTCTCACGCCGGGGCTTTCTGGCGTCCAGCCTGGCCGGTGCGGCTTGCGTTCCCCTGGTGCGCGCCTCGGCCGGTCCGCCCCGGCATCCGGCACCAGAGTTGATCAGGCCACCAGGGGCCTGCGGCGAGGAAGAGTTTCTAGATCGTTGCATCAAGTGCGGCCAGTGCATGAAGGTCTGTCCCAATCATGCCATCCACCCCGCCGCCCTGCAGGGCGGCCTGGAAGGGATCTGGTCCCCGGTGGTGATCCCGCGGATCGGGTATTGCGAGCCCTCGTGTAATCTCTGCTCGCAGGTCTGCCCCACCGGCGCCATCCGGGCCTTCACCGAGGAGGACAAGAAGGCCAACAAGGTGAGGATCGGCACGGCTTTCTTCGACGTGGGCCTTTGTATCCCCTGGTCCCAGGGCAGGCCCTGCATGGTCTGTGAGGAGTTCTGTCCCCCGTCGCCCAAGGCGATCTGGTTCGAGACGATGTTGATGACCCGCTCCGATGGCACGACCGCGGAGATCCCGCTCCCGCGGGTCGAACCCGAACGCTGCACCGGGTGCGGAGGGTGCGAGAAGGTCTGTCCCTTGCCGGACCGCTCGGCGATCAGGGTGACGAGTCGCGGTGAATCGCGGCACAAAAACAGGGTGTCACCGACCTGACCCCTCGATCGCGGAGGGCGGAACCCGGATCGCGTCCAGGCGATCCGACGCCGGGAAATGGAAGGTTGTGGAGCGATATGGACGACGTACTCCGAGGAATGAGGAAAGATACCGGGCAACGCCTGATCGCGAGCTCCGTCCGGTCCGCCCCTGAGTCTGCGCGGCGGCCGGTGCCCTTCGCCCTCGTGCAGCTAACCTTCCTGTTACTGACGGTCCCATCGCTGGTAGTGTCGGGCTGCGGCGACACCGCTCGGTTCCAGCCGCCTCGAGTGCCGCCTGGCGAGTACTGTCGCGTCGTGTCGCTTACTCCGAGCGTCACCGAGATCTTCTACGCCCTTGGCGCGGGAGAGAGGCTGGTCGGCGTGACGACGTGGTGCGATTATCCGCCCGCGGCACGGGGGATCACGAAGGTCGGTGATTTCATCCAGCCCAACCTGGAGGCGCTCCTGGCGCTCGATCCCGATCTGATCGTGCTGGCACCCACAGGCGATCTGCTCAAGGAGAGCTACGACAATCTCGAGAAGCTCGGGTTCGCGTTGCTGGTAGTGTGGAACAACACGCTCGAGGAGACGCTGGACGCGGTCACCGAAATCGGCCGCGCGCTCCGTCTGGAGGAGGCCGCCGCCGCCCTGCGAACCCAATTGGAGGAGGAGATCCGTCGGCAACAGGAACGGCTCGCGAGTTTGCCTGCTCAGCGCGTGCTCTGGCTCGTCGGGCGCAATCCGCTCATCGCCGTGGGCGAGGGCACCTTTCAGAACGAGCTTCTCGAGGCGGCCCGGGGTATCAATGTGGCTTCGGATCTTGGTCCCTGGCCGGTGATCAGTGCCGAGTTCGTGCTGCGCATCGATCCCGACGTGATCATCGATTCATCGATGGATACGGCCTCATCGGATTTCGAGGAGACGAGCCCGGAGGGAAACAACGGTTCTCGCGATATCGCATCGAAGCACAACTCCGCGAGCCCTTTCGCCCGCTTTTCCACGCTACGCGCTCTACAGCAGGGCCGGATTCATGCCGTCCACGCCGATGTGCTCTATCGGCCCGGGCCTCGCATGGCCGAGGCGCTGCAGCTCGTTGCGAACACGCTGCACCCAGAGCTGCGGAGCGACAGATGAACAGCTTGACCGCACCGAGAAGTAGGGGGGCTCGAAGCCGATATCGGCAATGCTTCGAAGGTCAGAGGCACAGCCTCGTTGGAGGGGGAAGATCGAGAAACGCGGAAAAACCCTGAAGCCACGGCCAAAGCTCACCCTGAAACGCTGTATCGTCGGGCTCGGCATACTCGTCGGGCTCCTGATCCTGGTGATGGGTCTGTCGATTCGGTTTGGGCTTCCCGTCATCGATCCCTGGCGGGTCATCGTCGCACCCGGCGCGGCCGGCACCGATCCCGACATCCTCTGGCGGGTGAGACTGCCGCGGATCCTGGCCGGAGCGATAGTAGGTGGAAGCCTCGGGGGATGCGGCGCCGTTCTCCAGGCTCTGTTGCGCAACCCTCTCGCCTATCCCCATATCCTGGGTATTTCGGGGGGCGCCGCCGTGGGGGGGATCGGCGCTCAGCTCCTCGGTATTTCCACCGTGACGCTCGCCGGTCTGACCCTGCCTGGAGGCATCCTGGCGGCCTTTGCGACAGCCCTGGCAGGTACTTTCTGCGTCTATCGCCTGGCCTGCGTGCGAGGCCGGCTGGAACCGGTGACCCTGATTTTGGTGGGGGTGGTGTTCAATTCCTTCGCCGCCGCGATGATCCTCTTTTTCTTCTCCCTGGCCGACATGCGCGAGTCACGCAGTATTCTCTTCTGGATGGTGGGCAGCCTCGACCTGATCGATCTGCGGCTCCTCGGCTGGGCCGCGGCGATCGCCATCAGCGGTCTGCTCTATCTCATGAGCCTGGCCCGTGCGCTCGATGTCCTCACCCTCGGCGACGACGTGGCCGCAGGACTGGGGGTGCCGGTGCAGCGTGTCCGGCGAGGCGCTTTCTTCGGCACCTCGCTCGTCGTGGGCGCAGTGGTCTCCCTCTGCGGAATGATCGGCTTCGTGGGGCTCATCGTGCCGCATACCCTGCGCCTGGTTCTGGGATCTGATCACCGGCAGTTGATCCCGGCTTCCGTTCTCGGCGGAGCGATCTTTCTGGTCGTCACCGACTACCTGTCGCGCACACTGCTCTATCCGATCCAACTGCCTGTCGGCGTGTTGACCGCCTTCTGCGGCGGTCCCTTTTTCATCTATCTCTTGAAGCGCCATCGACGGAGGACCCTCGGGCATGGATGGAAATGAGCAGGCACACGACGCAACGATCCTCAGTCTCCACGCGGTGGTGAAAGGCTTTGGTCCCGATGCCTTCACCCTCCGTGAAATCGACCTGGAGATCGACCGCGGCCAGGTTTTCGGTATTATCGGTCCCAATGGCTCGGGCAAGACCACGCTCCTGCGGCTCATGGCGGGCCTGCAGCGCCCCGACTCGGGGCGCATCCTGCTCGACGGCAGCGACCCTGCCGCCCTCGCTCCACGGGAACGCGCACGCCGTGTGGCCTACGTGCCTCAGGAATCCTCGACGAGCTTCCCCTACACAGTCGATGAAGTGGTGCTCCTGGGGCGCTATCCCTATCTGGGACGGTTCGGCTTCGAGCGCCCCGAAGACCTCGAGATCGCGCGCTGGGCCCTCGAGGTGACCGAAACGGCCCGTTTCGGACCGCGGCTCATGGGCGAGCTCTCGGGGGGTGAGCGCCAGCGGGTGATCATCGCCATGGCCCTGGCCCAGGAGCCTGAGATCCTGTTTCTCGACGAGCCCACCGCGTTCCTCGACATCAAGCACCAGGTCAGGATTCACAACCTTCTGATCCGATTGAGAGAGGAACAGAACCTGACGGTGGTTTCCGTACTTCACGATCTGACCATGGCGTCCACCTACTTCGACAGGCTCTGTCTCCTGGCCGAAGGCCGGGCGGTCGAGACCGGGCCGCCGTCGAAGGTGATCCGCTATTCCCTGATCAAGGAGGCCTACGGGACCGAGGTTTATATCGATGTGAACGGCGTAACCGGGCGACCCTACATCATCCCGCTTCCAGAACCGATCGGAAATCTCCGTCGATCTGGGGGGGAAGATGATCTTGGTGAACAAAAATCTCTTTAAAAGATGGCGGGCTGTTAATAAAATCCTCAGTTTTGGCTGGCGAGCCGCAAATGCAAAGGGCCTCGCCGCTCGAGACGATAAGCATGGAGTGGAATCGATGATAGAGGTCGAGAACCTCCGAAAGAGCTTCGGCTTGAACCGCGCCGTAGATGGCGTTTCCTTCAAGATCTCCGCAGGCGAGGTCGTCGGTTTCCTGGGACCCAACGGGGCCGGGAAGACCACGACAATGCGGATGATCACCACCTATCTCGTTCCCGACGGCGGACGCATCTCGATCGCCGGCGTCGATGCCGAGAGGGATCCGCACGGAGTGCGTCAGAACATCGGTTATCTACCCGAATCGGCGCCGCTCTATCTGGACATGGGAGTCCTCGAATACTTGCGGTTCGTCGCCGCTATTCGCAAGATTCCGCGCGGGATCAGGATAGAACGCCTCAAAAAGCTGGTCAAGGCTTGCGGGCTCGAAGGTATGCTCGACCGGAAGGTTGGCTACTTGTCCAAAGGCTACCGCCAGCGGGTGGGGTTGGCACAGAGCATGATCCATGATCCGAAGATCCTGGTCCTCGACGAGCCGACCTCCGGACTCGATCCCAACCAGATCATCGAGATCAGAGACCTGATCAAGAACATCGGCGAGAAAAAGACGGTGATCCTGTCCACCCATATCCTCCCGGAGGTCCAGACCACCTGCAATCGCGTCCTGATCATCGATCACGGAAAAATCGTGGGCGACGGCGACCCCGAAAAACTGGCCGCGAGTATGCAGGGCGGCAAGACCTCCTTCAACGTAGCGATCAAAGGCGAGCGCAAAAAGGTCGAGTCGGCTCTCGAAGCCGCTCCTTTTCTGACTTCTTTCTCACGCCACGACGTCAAGAACGGAGAGTCGTTGTACACGCTGAACAGCTCCGAGACCGAGGGAGTCGGGGAAAAGATCTTCCGCCTCGCTGTGGACAACGACTTCGTCCTCACCGAGTTGCGGCGCGAGGTGGCGTCCCTGGAAAAAGTTTTTGCCAGTCTCACACTGGGAGAGGGAGAGGCATGAGGAACTGCCTGATCATTGCATCGAAGGAGTTTCGGTCATACTTTCGCACACCGATCGCCTTCGTTTTCCTGTCCGTGTTCCTGCTCGTGATGGGGTGGATGTTCTTCTGGGTCGGAAATCCACCCTTTTTCAAGCGGGGGATCGTAGAGATGCGATCGTTCTTCGGATCGCTCCCCTTCGTGTTCCTCTTCTTCATCCCCGCCATCAGCATGCGTATGTGGTCGGAGGAGAAAAAGCTGGGTACCCTCGAAACCCTGCTGACCATGCCGATCCGTGAGGGCGAGGTGGTGGTGGGCAAGTTTCTGGCAGGTTTTGGGCTGCTCGTGGTCTCCTTCGTGCTGACCCTGCCGATTCCGATCATGTTGAGCATGATCGGTGATCCCGATTTCGGTCCGATCTGGGGCGGATATATCGGGAGCATCTTTCTGGGAGCGGCGTACCTCGCGATCGGGCTCTTCGCTTCGGGCCTCACCGAAAACCAGATCGTGGCTTTCATTCTGGGCTGGGCGGTGAGCCTCTTGCTCTTTCTGATCGGTTATCTCCAGCTCCAGGGGCTGCTTCCGGCATCTCTCGAGGAGATTGCCCATCACCTGTCGCTCTACACCCACTTCCAGAGCATCCAACGGGGCGTGCTCGATTCGCGTGACGTGGTCTACTATCTCTCGGTGATCGTGTTTTTCCTCTTCCTGAATGCACGCACCGTGAAGCACAGGAGATAACCGTCTCGGAGCGGACGCCGACCGCCAACAGCGGTCCGGCAGCTCCTCAGAGGCATTCTGACCGTCGAGGGAGAATTGAGAGTTTCATGAATGAACAGTTGACCATTCAACGAGGTAAGGGATCGGTCTTCCCCTGGACAACGCTGCTGGTGGTGCTCAACCTGATCGCCATCGCCATTATTTCCCAGACGCACTTCACCCGCTGGGACCTGACCGAGACCAACATGTACACCTTGAGCGGCGACACGGTGGACGTCCTGCGCAAACTGGACGACACAGTGACGGTCAAGGTCTTTATCAGCGACGAGCTGCCTATGGGCACCGTCGAATTCCGGCGCCGCACGGAGGACCTGCTGGAAGAATTCAAGCTCGCCGCCGGCGACAAGCTCAATCTCATCTACATCAATCCATCTGCCAGCAATCCCGACCTGATCACGGAGGCCAAGGGTTACGGAATCACCCCGGTTCCGGTGAGCTCCATGAGCGTCGACCGCAGCGAGAGGATGGATATCTACCTCGGCATCGCCTTGCTCTATGAGGGGCGTTTCGAGACGATTCCGTTCATGGGTGACAGCAGCAACCTAGAGTATGACCTGCTCATGAAGATCTCCAGGGTCATCCGGCCGGTACCGGTGACAGTGGCTTTCTTCGAGCTACCCGATCTCCAGGAGTCGATCGCCGACGAGGTCAAGGCGGAGATGAAAAACCGGCGCAGGCGCAACAACCGCCACACGATCGCGAGCGACTACAGTTGGCTGGCCGAGTATCTCAAGGACCTCTACGACGTGACGACCGTCGATCTCATGCGGCCGGTCCCCGCAGAGGTCTCCACCCTGGTGCTCACCAACACCCATCTGCTGAACGAGGTGGCTTTCTACTTCGTGGATCAGTTTCTCATGCGCGGTGGCAAGCTGATCGTCCTGAAATCGGGTATCGAGGTTGACAAAGTCAATTACGCCGTTCGTCCCGACAAGGGCAAGCTCGATGAGTGGCTGGGACATTACGGCATCGAGATCACCAAAAACGTGGTGCTCGACAAGAACTGCCTGGTCTATCCCTTCACGGTCAAGTCGCAGACGAGCGGCCGGTTTTTCCAGAAAGAGATCGCCTACCCCTGCTACCTGCAGGTGCTGAGCCGCTTTTACAACCTCAAGCATCCCGTGACCGCCTCCCTGAACTCCGACATGAACATGTATTTCACGAGCGGCCTGGAGCTGAATCCACCGGAGGGCTGCAAGGCCACCACCCTCATACGCTCGTCGGTGAGGGCCTGGGAACAGAGGGAAGTGTTCGAGATCCACCCCGAAGCGATCCGGAGCACCGATCCCGGCCGGGGAAGCTACAACCAGTTCGTGCTTTCAGGACTCGTGGAAGGAACCTTCTCCTCGTACTTCACTCTGCGCTCGCTGACCGACGAGGGGATGAAGGATGTGACTCAGGGCAAGAAGAAGCTGCACTTCTCGGTAAACGGCAAGCCGACCAAGACGCGCATCGCACCATCCCCCGGTGAGGAACCCGAAAATGAGGGGACCGATCCATCGCCGCCCTCGGATGCTAACGGCGGTGGGCAGGACGGCGCAGATGCCACCTCGACCGAACAAGACGTGCCGGGAGGTGGGATCCAGGAGCAGGAAGTTGAGAGCATGGCCGGCGCCGGTGAAAACCAGCAGCCTGGAGACCAAACCGATCTTCCTGCAGAGGCTCTTATCGAAGAAGCGTCCGATGAAGCGAGTGGGCTCGTTCACCCCGATGACATCGTTCTGCAGTCGCCGGAAACAGCGATCCTCGTGATCGCCAACGAGGACTTCGGCACCAACCCGCCGTACTACGGGCTTCCCCGGGAGACGCAGAATGCCGTCCTGTCCGGTTACTGGTCGTCGGTCTATTTCTTCTGCAACGCCGTCGACTATCTCTCCGTCGGAGGCGGATTCTCCACGATCCGAACCCGCGAGGTGTTGCCCCGACGCATCGACCTGGAATACCTCGAAGAACCCGGTACCGCAAAATTCATCCAGTGGGTGGGAACACTCAGTGGATCGATCGCCGCCATCATTCTGGCGGCCGTTCTCCATATCGTGAGAAAGTCTACGCGGAGAAAGGAGACCGTCCTGTGACCAAACGGTTGAACCTCGTGCTCATCTGTTTGCTGGGCATCCAGATCTTGATCATTCTGATTTTCGACAAACCCTGGACCTCCGGGTATCGTCGTCCTCAGCCCCAGTCGGAAGAGGAAGCCCTTCTCTATCCCCTGTTCTCCGCGGAAGGAGCCGCCGTTTTTACGGTGACACAAGGCGAACAAAAGATCACTCTCAAGCGCGTGAGCCCCGACGAATGGGTGATCGATGAACCCAACAAGCAATACAAGGCGGACATCCAGTGGGTCGAGGTGCTCTTGGATTCGTTGGCGCGGGCCAAGAAGTCGGACGTGGTTTCTGAAAAGGCCTCCAACTGGAGCCACTACGAGGTGGGCGAAGAGAAGGGATTCCACCTCCAGGTCTGGGATCAGGACGGCCAGAAAATAATCGACAGCGTGATCGGCAAAAACATGGGTCCCATGAGGGGCACCTATGTACGTGAAGCCGAGTCGAGCGATGTGATGCTCGTCATGGAGAACATCCGTCGCGGCATCAACAAAGGAAATAACTGGCTGCGCGCCTGGCGCGACAAGGCTATCCACATCGAACTGCGTGAAAAAATGGTGCGCGGACTGGAGTTCGAGGGCCCCCACGGGAGGATCGTGCTGGAGCACCGCTTCAGCGAGATCGAGGCTGAGGACCGCTGGTTCATCGTAGAGCCGATCCAGGGAGAGGCCTCGGCCGAACGGGTCAACAAGACCGTTGGAGTCTTGTGCACCCTGAAAGCGTTGGGCTTCGCTCCGCCTGGCACGCAGTTGGCCGATGTGGGGCTCGAGCCGCCCCAGTTCACGATGGTCCTCCACAAGAGCGATGGCGAATCGCTGGAATTCAAGGTGAGCAAGGAGGGTGAAAAGGGCCGTGAAAAGGTGAGCCGTTACCTCACGGCGAGCCATGAGCCAGGTGAGATCTTCAAGGTGGCTTCCTCCTTCTTCTACACCTTCGGCGTCAGGCCCGAAAAGTTCCTCGCCGGGGACGACGAGTAGGCTGCGGCGTCCACTCCGACTGTCGGTTTCGAGTCACGACCAAATCGGTGCTGCGGGCTGTTTCGAAAAGCTGCCGCTGCTAACACGAAACGGAACACTGCAGCCGCAACAGCCGCGAAGGGCGCTGCCGCTGCTAATGGGTGCGGCAATACAGTGTTCCACGCTGAGCGATGGGCTTACTGAGTAGGCCTTGTCTTCCCTGATTCCTGAACTCTTTTTCTTCAGTACCCGATCCCCTCGAGGTCCTTTTTGATCTTTTCGGGGACCTCGCGCAGTGGTGTGCCTGTGTCGCCGGGGCTGCGGTGGCGGGCGCGGTAAACCTCGCGCATCCGGTCGAAGATCAGGCGGCGGACGCCATCGAGCCGCTGGAAGAGATCGGGCCGCTCGTCAAAGAGATTGCGCCTCTCTTGCGGATCGTTCTCCAGATCGTAGATCTCGTGGCGCTCATCGAGCAGCGCACCGGTGAAGTCGAGCGGACGTTCCGGTGACCATTTGCGGCGCTGGCAGGTGATCAGCTTGAAGCGCTCGACGCGCAGGGCGAACTGTTTGGTGAAGGACTGCTCGCCGAGCCCGGTACCTCCGGAGCGCGGCTCATCGTTAGTCTTACTGCCACCGATGCTCCCCGCGCCGCGCGGCAGCGTAGTCAGTTCGAGCAGGGCCGCCGCATCTTCGCCGACTTTACCGCCGGTTGCGCCGCCGTGCGTCGCCCCGGACATAGCGGGCACCAGCGAGCGCCCGAAGCCGAGATCCGGCGCAGGGAGCCCGGCCAGCTCGAGCACCGAGGGCAGGATGTCGTAAATCCGCGCCGGTTCCGCGATGCGGCGATCTCGCGGCACTCTCCCGGGCAGCACGAAAATCAACGGAATCCTCACCGCCCCGTCGTAGAGGTTGTGCCGGTGCCCGATGCGGCCGTGCTCGAAAAACTCCTCGCCGTGATCGGAAGTCACCACCACCAGCGTGTTCTCCAGGAGCTTGGGATCCAGCCGTTCCAACCCGCGGAAGAGACGCCGCAGGTTCTCATCGACCCAGGCCACCTCCCCGTCGTAGAGCGCCTTCAGCCGCTCGAGGTCATGGGAGGCCATCTCCGGCCCGACGCGTGGGTCCGACATCACACCGCGACCATCGACCCAGCCCTGATAGGGCGCACCGAAACGGGTGTCGAAAGGCGGCGGCGGCGTGTAGTCGTGGTGCACGTCGAAGTAGTGCAGGAAGAGGAAAAAGGGGTTGTGCCGGTCGAGATCGCCGACGAAGCGTAGCGCGCGCCGGGTGACCTCGGGACTGGTGATCGCCTGATGGGAAAACCGCTCCGTCCGTCCCGTGATCTCGGCCACCTCGTTGGGGGCGAGCGCCTGCAGCTCCTGCCGGTCGTGGTCGTAGACCGTATCAAAGCTCAAGCATGACTCGTAGGTATCGAAGCCGCGGCCGAATCCGAAGAAGGGGTGCAAGTACGGGCCGGAAAAAAAACCGGCCGTGGCATACCCCTCGCCGCGCAGGACCGCCGCCATGAGAGGGATGTCAGCAGGCGGCGGCACCCGGTCGTCGACCATGTCGTGGAGCTCGTCGGGCAGGCCGCTGAACAGGGCGTAGTGACCGGGCAGCGTCCACGATGAGGTGCTTACGGCAAACTCGAAGACCGCTCCGCGCGTGGCAAGCTCGTCGAGAAAAGGCGTGGTGCTGACTCCCCGCGGCCGGTGCCCGTAGACGCCCATGCGGTCAGGGCGCAGCGTGTCGATCGAGATGAGGATCACGTTGGGGGGGCGCTTGCCGCCCGAGGGCCCGCACGCGCATACTCCGCAGATCAGTGCCGCGACGATCAACATCCGCGTTAGAAAACACACCGGATCCCCGCCGGCGCGAGCCACGAAGCGCAAGGCCATATTCAGACGCGGTAGGTATTCGGGGAGGCGGCGCACCATACCGCGAAGTGCTCTCGCGCCGATCATCGGCGATTTTCGCATGTCTATCGGTGTAACGGGCACCCGTCGTCCCGCCATATCAATCCTCCTGGATGCAGGTGATCTTCTTCCATGCCGCCTCCCGGTCGAAGCCCGGCGAGTGATGCCGGTCGTGGCAGCTCTCGCATTCGACCCGGTGATCAGGCGGCGGGCCCCCCTCGACGTGAGCACCGGCCGGGCCGTGACAGGCCTCGCAGCCCACCCCCAGAAGCCCAGGAGTCGACTCGGTGCTCTGGAATCCCCCTCGATAGCCGAAGCCCACCACGTGACAAGCGATGCAGCCGGGATCGTAGTCCCGCTTCACGGCGGCGAGTGTCGTGAACGCGCCAGCATGCCGCGAGCCCGCGAAAATGGCGTGGGTCCGCGGGTGGCATTCCCGGCAGGCCGCGGACCCTGCGTAACGATCGCCGGTGGGGTGCGGCTCCTGGTCCACCATCTGCTCGAGGATTTTCTCCAGGCGGATCCTTTCGCGATACACCAGCAGTGCGAAGCCCACTATGTCCGATTCGAGCATCGAATCGTCGAGCGCCTCGAAACGCGCCTCGGTCACCGTCACTGTTTGGTCCACGCCGGCCGTCACGGTGCAGAGGCCCACGAAACGTCCGCGGTCGCCGGCGGAGAGCAGACGCAAAGGGCCCTCTTTGCGGCCGAAGTCAAAAATCTGCGGCTCAGCGCCGGGCCGCGAATAGATGATCAGCCCCGGATCGGGAACGGCAGTGCTCAGCTCCCGGGCTTCGTCGCGCGAGCCGTAGACCAGAACCACGTTGAGGTCGGCATCCGGCGAGCCCGCGACGGCACGTTTCAACGCGTCGCACGGAGCCTCGACGCGCAAGCCCGCAGCCTCCAGGCCCGCGGAACGTAAGGGAGCGATGATCCCGAAGAGTCGCACACTGAGCGCCGATGCCTCGCGCCCGCCACCGCGGTCCCAGTCTCCGGCGACGGTGATGCGGTGAACGGCGTCGAAAGGCGGCGACCAATCATCAGACCCATCATCATCACTGCCCTTCTCCGTGCTGTGCGTGACGGTCACGTTGGTCAGGACGAAGGGGAAGTCGACGATCTCCCGAGCGGCGCGCAGCCGCTCGAGCCCGAGTCCCAACTCCTCGGGGCCGAGGCCCACGGCCTGGTAGCCCATCTCGTTGAGCGCCACGAGCAGGGTCTCGTAGCGCAGAAGATCGAGGGCGATGACCTTCCCCGATTTATCGACGCGGCCGGCCAGCCCGCCGGTGCCCAGCACGAGGCCGCGGCATCCCGGGGGCAGGATGGCCGCGATGAACGCCGCGCGGCGGCCGATTCCGCCGAGCATGCCCTTGGTGCAGCCGCAGGGTTCGAGGATTCCCAGGTCGGCGCCGGTGAAGGCGATGGTGAGCGACGACGCCGTCGGTGGAGCTAGCGCGGCCTGGGCGGGAGAGTCGATCGATTCCGCCTGGATGGATGCTTTGGCAACCACGGCAGAACCGCCGGTGTCGACACCCTCGGCGACCGCTGACGTGCCGTCGTCCGCCTCGGGTTGCGGCATGCAGCCGAAAATTCCACACAGCATCGTGACGTGCACACCGAGGACGGCAATCGACGAAACCAGCCGTGGGCTCCACGGGCGAAATATTTCGCGACTCGGGAGGGGGCGGTGCGAGAACCGCCCGCCGGGGACGAGAAACCTGTTCCGCACCACTATCTCTCCTCCTCGTTCTCTTTGCGCTTCTCCACCGGATCGGAAAGGTTGATCCACCCCTTGAAGGGGATCTCCTTGCGCGGCACCTCGGGGTGCTTGCTGAGCAGCACGATTTTACCGCGGAAGAAGCGCGACCGCATCTCTTCACTCACGTCGAGAAAGAGCTTGAAGCGACGACCCGCCTCTACGGTGCGCAGCCGCGTGGAGAGATGGGCGGCGTCGGGGGAGTCGAGGATGATCTCCTCGATCTGGTAGGGTACGGCGGGATTACGGTTGACCACCTCCACGGAAGCGCACGCCCGCTCTCCCTCGCGCAGCACGCCGAAGTTGATCGCGTCCCCGCCGGGCTCGGCGGTGAAAGTGACCTCGGGCTCGATCAATGCGCTCACCTGGATCTTCCAGGAACGGATCCTGGCGCTGTCGATTTTCAGCAGGAGGATCACGTTCTGGTTCCCCGCCGGCGGCTTGCGGCACAGGTTCAGCGTGATCCGCCACGTGGGCACCGGCGCATCCACAACCCGCTCCGCCTTGGCGTCGAGATAGGGGGGCAGGCCGGTGATCTCCTCGATGGCGAACTCCCCCAGTGCGGCGGAGCGGATGATCATCTGCCGCGAGACCGGCTCCTTCCAGCTAAAGCGTCCGAAATCGATACGCCGCGGTTCGAGGGTCAGCGCGGGCTTGACGTTGGCCAGAACGGGAAGGGTGAGCGCCGGGGCTGGTGAGAGGTCGACGAAGATGAAGATCTTGCGCGCCAGCCGCCCTGAGAGCATCTGCGCTCTGAACTCGAGCTCGAGCACACAGCTTTCGCGCGGTTGCAGAACGCACAGACCGTCGCCCTCGAGCTTTTCCGGAGAGATGGTCTGGCCCGAGGGCAGGGTGATCCATGGCAGGGTACAGCCGCAGGTGAAAGTGACCCGCGTCAAGGTACAGGCCGCATCTCCCCGGTTGAGCACCGTGATCTTTCTGGTGAGCACCTCCCCGGAGAGCACCTCGCCGAAGTCCACCTCCTTGCAGTCGGCCATGATGGGGCCGGTTCCGGCCTCCACGTCCTGTCCGGGACGACCACCGGGATCCCGGCAACGGGCGGTGTCGGCGGCGAACATCAGCAGCAGGAGCAGACAGACCATGCCGAGAGCAGAACCGAGCGGTGCGAACGAACGGAACGGAAGCTGCAACTCGAAAATCGGTACGTTTCTCATCGGTTTTATCGCAAACATGGAACTATAAACGTAGTCACTCGTCGGGAGTTGGATCCTTTCCGGCATCGTTTGTTTCGGCGCGCAGGGCTTGGCGCTCGCGCTCGGCCTCACGGCGCTCACGAGCCGCCGGCTCCAGGCGTCCGGTGCGCTCGTAGAGCTCGGCCAGGTGGTCGTGGATCAAGGGGAACGCCCCCGGCAGGCGGCTGCCGTGCAGGAAGGCCTGCTCGGCATCGGCGAGCCGCCAGGCTCCCAGAAGGGCGTTGCCCATCAGGTCGTGATGCAGGGGGGATGTCGGATCATCGTGCAGCAGATCGCCGGCCACCTCGAGGGCATTCTCGGAATTGCCGTGGAGGATCATGAGCCGGCAAAGATTGACGCGCGCCGCGTTGAGAAGACGGAAGTCCTCGCTCCTCTCAGGCGAGCGAGCCTCGAAAACGAGCTGCCGCAGCAGGTCCTCGGCCTGGCGCAGTCGCTCGAGGGCGATGAGCGCCTGGCACGCCTTGTAGAGTGCGTTCATCCTGACGGCCGAGCCCGGCTGTGCCAGATGATAACCCTTGACGGCGGTGGCAAGGGCGTCCTCGGCACAACCCGCTTCGAGCTGAGCCCTGGCCAGTCCCACGTGGCCCTTGATCGATGCCGGATGGGTTTCGAGCGCCCGTTGCCAGAGACGCTGGCCGTCGATCCAGTCGCGGCCGCGATCGATCGTCAGGAGGAGCAGCAGCAGCAGCCCGAGCACGACGGCACCCTGCGTGGCGGCGAGAACGACGCGTCGGCGGCCGCTGCGGGCGAGGAGCAGCAGAAAACCGCTCAGTACGAAAGCTGCTCCCGCCAGGGGCAGGTAGAGATAGCGGTCGTTGACCAGGCTACGCATCGGCACGATCAGGCTCGAGCTGGGAAACTGGGCGGCTGCGAAAAAGAGCACGCCGCCGGCACAGATCGGTGCGCGGCGCAGAAGCACGAGAGCGCCCGCCACGAGCACAAAATAGACCAGCGCTCCGGCCACGATCAGGGAGAAGGGGGTGGCGTCGAAAAAGCCGTCCTGGTAGTCGAGATTGTGAAAGGCGCAGCGCAGCAGCAAGCCCGTCTGATAGAGACAGCCGTATCCTCCATACAAGAAGCTGGTCCAACGGTCTCCGCCGTGAGGCGCAACCTGGTCGAGACGGCCCTCCATCACGTACTGCCGCAGACCCATATAGATGCCGGCCGCGACCAACGCGGCGAGAACGGCGAGCCAGAGACGCCGACGCCCTGCTCCTTCGAAGCGCCATGCAAAAATCGCAAGGAGCACACCGGTGACCACGCCGAGTTCCTTGGCGAGGCAGGCGACAAAGGCCAGCGCCGCGATCGACGCGAGTGCCGGCAGGGCGGCCGTGGTGAGGCAGGCTGCACGAAGGCTCGACCTTTCGCGACCGTCGCCGCGATCGCCGCCGGCCGCGGCGCTCCAGCGAAAAGTAGCCACCAGGGTGAGCAGGATGAAGAAGGTGGCGACCTGGCCGGCGCGGCTCGAGATCCACACCACCGTTTCGACCTGAACTGGATGGAGCGCGAAAAGCCCGGCGCCCAGGAGAGCTGAAATCGTCGCGGTGTCGACGCCGGCTCCGATGGCCCCGGAGCTGGAGCGACCATTCGATTCGTTGCGCGCTATGGGTGGGGCGAGGTTGCCACCGCCGCCGGCCAGCAGCAGCACGAGCAGAAGCCAGGTGTTGAGCAGATGCCAGCACAACCCGCCGATGTGGTGGGCCACCGGTGCACCGCCGCCGAGGCTGTGCTCGAGGCGCAGGACGAGAGTGCTGAGCGGTCGGTAGACATCGGGGTCCTGGTCGGGTAGGGTGCCGCGCTTGTCGAAAAAGAGCGCCTTCAGATCGAGCGGTTTTGTCATCGCCGGGTTATGGAGCACGATGCGGTGGTCGTCGTAGACGTATCCCGCCTGGAACGCCGGATGAAAGGCGACGATCACCGCGATCGCCAGGAGGGCGAAGGGAACCCGGGGCCGCAGAAGGCGCCAGGGGAGCGACGCAGGGCAGAGGAACGGTTTCCGATTCGAGATCATGGTCACAGAATTCCCAGAGCGATGTCCAGCTCGCGATGGCAGTTCCACCAGCATGCCGTGCAGAGCTCATCGTCCAGGGTAGCGAGAAAGCATGCGGAAGTGAAGACCTCCCTGAGACCGCGTCCGTGCCGTGAAGGACCGCGCAGTTGCCGGCCGGACAGGCCTCCCGCCGCCGCCGCGACGGCGCGGGAGGCCGCCGGAACACAGGGGTAGACCCGATCATCAGGGGCGATCACGATCGAGGTGCGGGCCGCCGAGCAGCGGCGCGGCATCGGTTCGCCGCAAAAGAAGCCCTGCAAACCCTCGAGATAGGCGCGGGAATTATCGATCGCGCTGCCAGGAGCGCATCTGGCGGCGAGCAGGTCCTTGGCAACCTCGGTAGCGGCGTCGCTGCCGGCTGCAAGATGCGCGCGTTCGCTGCTGCTCCACGTGGTGTGCACGGGAATGAAGGAGCAGCCATCCACGCCGAGCGTACCGGCGAGATCCAGGAAGCGCTGCACCTCGCCGGTGTTGTGCGCGCCCAGCGCCATGACCAGCCGCACGCGCGTGGAGAAACCCATCTGTTCCTTGACTTCGATCAGGTAGTCCACGCCGCGCACGGCGCGCTGGAAGGCGTTCCGCCCGCGGATCGCGTCGTGGGTTTCAGCCCGGCCGGCATCGAGCGAAACGTTGATCGAAAAGAGGCCGCTCGCCAATAGACCTCTCGCCCGGTCGCGGCTGACGAGGGTGGCGTTGGTGTTGAGGTGGACCAGGAGCCCCAGTTCGGTGCCGAGGGCCACGGTTTTCTCAATGCCGGGAAGCAGGAGCGGCTCGCCGCCGGTGAGACCCACGGCTTCCACGCCGAACGCTGCGAGCTCCCGCATCAGAGTGTCGAGGCGGTCGGCTTCGTCGGGCGCCGTGGCGGCGCGAGCGGCGCTTTCGAGGTCGCAGAAGGGGCAGCGCAGGTTGCAGCGGTAGGTGACCGGCACTGTTGCCAGGACAGGTGCGAGCCGCAAGGGGATCAGCGCCGGATCGAGACGCGCGGCGGCTCCCTTGAGCGCCAGACGCAGAGGGTGCCGGCCAGAAGCGCCAGGCCGCGCCGAGAAGAGATGACGTGCCACCTCGAGGTACGAACGCCTCACTCTGCATGCCTCCCATCGCTCAAGAGCCTGCCGAGCACCTTGACAGCCCGGGGCCTTAAGAGGCTTCCCAGCACGGCCGAGTATGCCTCGCAGGGAGTCCAGCACCCGGGGCACTGCTCGCAGGTGATGAGGCGCCGGGTATCGCGCCAGCGTTTGTCGATGCGCAGATTCGCCAGGCTGTAGCCGTCCTGCCTGAGATCGGCGATGGGGCGCGAGAAGATCGTGCACGGGTAGAGGGTCATGCGGGCATCGACGAAGACCGACGCGCGTAGCGCCTGGCAGGGGAGCGGGGAGCGGCCGGTGGCCAGGTATTCGAGGGTGTTGCCCAGATAGACGCGCTCCATGCTGTTCAGGCTCAGGCGCTGAAGCAGCGAACGCTCCGCCGGTTTCGGTGTTCCGGAGAACGAACCGAGACCGGGTTCAGGGGGCGGGCCGGCGTGCTTGTCTGTTCTGAACGGCGAACGCGCGGCCCAGGCCTGGTGCAGGATCGGCGCAAACGCACGCAAGGCCGATTCATCGGCACCTGATCCGGCATCCGCAGTATTCCGGTAGTAGTGCTCCGAGTGGTGCGCCACGTTGAGGTGCACCTCCTGTGGACCGCTGAGCCGCAGATCGCGAACGAGGTCGTCGAGCGGCGCCGGCGAGAGCTCGAGGAGCGGGCGTGAGAGGGTCAAACCTGGGTAGACCGCGAGGCGTCCTTTTGAGGCGCGCGCCAGATCGCGCAGTCCGCCAAAGGTCGCTCGAGCGCGCTCGAAGGCGCCCTCTCTGCCGCGCAGCCGGTCGTGGCTGGCGCAACCGCCGTCAAAACTCACCGTGACCAGCATTCTGGGGATGCCGGTACCAAGGCCCGACCGCACGGCGTCGACAGTGCGCCGAGGCGACTGACCGGCGGTGGGGAAGTTGAGCAGGGCGATGCGTGGGAGCGCTGAGGCGATCAACGCAAAGAGACCGTGCACGTCACTGCGCATGAAGATCTCGCCGCCTGTGAGATTGAGCCAGGAAATCTGCGGATTGGCGCGCAAAAGCTTCTCGAGCTCCTCGAGCGTCGGGTTCTGGGGCGACTTGTTGCGCCAGATCGAGCAGATCGCGCAACGTAGAGGACAGGTCTCCGAGACCATGAGGGTCATGCGGAACGGGGTGCTACGACCGAGGTTGAGGCGCAACGTGTCCCAGATGATCCGCCTCGTGGAACCGATCATTGCCAAGCCGCCTCGTCGGGGAAGGAATCCTGCTCTGCTGGACGCAGCATGTCGAGAGCCGCCGCGGTGACCCAGTCGCCGTCGATGTCGAGGATGCACGACGGGATCTGGCAGCTACTCGTCTTGGCGTTGAGGTTGGTGATGCAGGGCGAACAGGGGAAGTTGAGATAGAAAACTCGAGCCGTGTCGTGCAGCGGACCATAGAGATCCGGGGTGTTGGGCCCGTAGATCGCAATGAGCGGACGTTGCAGGGCCGAGGTGATGTGAACCGGGGCGGTGTCGTTGGTCACCAGCAGGTCGGCGCGCGCCAAGAGCTCGACGAACTCCATGAGCTTCAACTCACCGACCAGGCTCGTGAATGGTGTCGAGCAGTGTTCAGCGAACTCTCTCACCAGCGCCTTTTCCGGCGAGGTTCCGGTGACCACCACGCGTGCGTTGCGCTCGCGTTGGACCCGTGCGGCGAGTGCCGCGAAACGCTCCACCGGCCAGCGACGGGAGGGAAAGTTGTCTCCCGAGCCGGGATGGATCACGACCAGCGGCGATGGTGACGCGGAAGGACTCGCGTGAGGATCCGCAGGAGGAGTAATACCTTCGAGCCGCTTTTCGATGGCCGCGGCAGCGGCCAGGTTGCGGGGGACCTCCAGGCGGGGCAGCCCGGCCGCGGACACTCCGGCCGAACGGATCACGTCGCCGAAGATGAGGGTCATGTGGCGGTCGGTTCGGTAGGGAACCCTGATCTGATAGAGGCTGGCCCGGTACTGCCCCGGCGTCTGCAGGCCGACCCGCTGAGGGGCGCCGGAGAGAAAGCTCAGGATCGGTGTGATCCGCAGGAACTGCTCGAAGTCGAGAACCAGATCGGATCTGAGAGCCCGGAGCCGCAGGGGCAGCGTAAGCAGGTTGGCCAGGGTGACCAGCACCGATCCGGTTTTCAGCGTGATGACGTCATCGATCTCGGGGAGCGGAGTCAGGAGATCGGCGTTCGATTCGAGGGTCAGGAAGTGGATTCTGGCATCGGGAAAACGGCGCCGTACGGCCCTGATCAGCGGTATGATCATGACGAGGTTGCCCACTCCCCAGAGCTTGATCATCAAGATACTCCTGACCTCGACCTTCTTGACGGGCACGAACGTGGAGACGGTCCCGCGCAACAGAGACAATCCCTGCAAAACGGGCACGCCGACCCATCGATCGAGAGACTTGAGAATGTTGAGTGATCGCTCTTTCAAGGTGTCAACCTCTGCAAACGAAATCCCGCGCTAATCGCCGCACGGCGCCTTAACTACGTGCACTTCTGTAGCGTGGCACGCAGGGGGGCGTAACGATTTGTGGAGGTGGTGCGTTCTCACCCGTCCTGATAGGATGCTATAGATCATGGCAGCGCGCGCCAAGGGGCTGTCGAATTTTAGGGGTTGCTTGGCCTGTTCCTACGGCCTGTGCGCGGAGACGTCCGAATCCGGTTCCGCCCGCCGGGATCCGGATCGGTGCCGCCGGGCCGGTGGAGCGCGAGCCGGTGGAGGACGGTACAGCGATGAAGAGCGGCAGGATCATGCGCTGGATCACGGCCCAGGTGGCGCGCCGGTACCTGGGGCGGCCCGACCAGGCCGAGATCATCGCGACCAAGTACCCCAGGCTCAGGGATTTACCGGCGGCGCTGCTGAACGAGGCCGCGTTCAGCCTGGGACTCACCCGGTCCTTCAAGCTCACGGGGCTCAACGTGGAGCTCACCAACCGGTGCAATCTACACTGCACGATCTGCCCACACCGCTCTGGGGAACGCTCGAGACCTGACTGCGACATGGATCTCGCCACCTTCAAGGAGATCATCGACGGGACGCCGGACCTCAAAATCCTGCTGCCCTACCAGTGGGGGGAGCCGCTGCTGAGCCCGATCCTGGTTCCAGCGATCGAATATGCGGCTGGCAGGGGGGTGCGGGTCATGGTGACGACCAACGGCACCCTGCTCGACGAGCGCAACTGTCGGGCGCTGGTCGACTCCGGCCTTGAGCGGCTCACGGTGTCATTCGACGGCAGCCGAGCGAGCCATGAAAAGATACGCGCCGTGCCGGCATCCGCGATTCTCGACAGGATCCATCTCTTCAAGGAGGTGCGCGATACCGCGGGCAGCTCCTGCGCGCTCGATGTGTCGATGGTGGTCGACGAGCTCACCGAGCCGGAGGTCGCGGCTTTCAAAAAAAACTTCACGGGGATCGTCGATCGCATCCAGTGTGTGCCTCGGTTCGTGGCCGCGCCGCGCAGGTCGCCCTGCCGTGAGCTGTGGCGCGGGATCCTCGTGGTACTGGCCAACGGCGATGTCACCGTTTGCTGTGCCGATTATGCCGGGGCGGGTGTGCTCGGCAACGTTGCCGAGCGCTCCCCGGTGGAGTGGTTCAACAGCGAGGAGCTGCGCAACTTTCGCCGCCGCCACCGCCACCGCGACTGGCCGCAAATCTGCTGCAACTGCGGGGAGTATCATAGCTCCGCGGTCAGCGCACGGTTCAGTTGAGCGATCAGAGGGATTCTTATCGATTTCAATCGGGGCAAGGCGCAGCCTCTGTGATTTCATCTGTCCAATCGTCGTTGATTTTACTCGACCGTCAAGGCCATCAAATTCGTCAGCTCACCGCCCACCAGCGCCTGAAAGGCCAACTGCCCGCCCGATTGCCACGAGCCGGGAATCGTGCCGCTCAATGTGGACATTCCAGTTGTTCCGATCTTCTACCTAAAATTGTTGGCAAGCTGTGGCGCGAGAGCTCGGTTCTCCAGTGTTCAGCGGTTTTCCCGACGCGTACGCCAGATTCCCCGGGAACTAACAGGCTCGCCTGAGAGTCGCTGCGAAGCTTGTCAGAGTGAATGCCCATATATTCCAATTTTCTTCAATCTTCGTGTTCCTTCGGTGCGCCAGGAAAGCCTGGCCAACCTAGCTGAATGAAAGGAATCAGCCATGTGAATTACCCATACGACATGTAGCCAATGGAGCGGTGGTCGGAGTAATCCGGATGCCGAAGCCTCCGGCGG
>Ga0190284_1000442_pt1 | contig 24206 bp, 13 predicted proteins | sample 48691812_MG_FD_161668 | JGI IMG/M metagenome (GOLD analysis project Ga0190284, IMG submission 161668) | Hydrothermal vent microbial mat bacterial communities from Southern Trench, Guaymas Basin, Mexico - 4869-18-1-2_MG | ecosystem: Environmental > Aquatic > Marine > Hydrothermal vents >...
AAATACCGCTCTAGGGCAGACATCCCGACCAACTGCGGCATGGCCACTTTCTGCGCAGCCGAACCCGTCAAACAGGCCTTCTGGATCACCCAACGACCTGAAGACTTTGAAGTGCAGAAAGTCCCCGAATGCGACACACAGATTTTACGCATACCGGGCTATATCTTCTGTTATTTACTTGGTCAAGCAGAACGGTCACTGTGGGATGGTGTTGAATAATGAAAGACGTTGGCGGAGCTTGTTGTCGACAGGGGATCGGCGTATCGCCTTCGAGCCCTTGATGCGGCCGCTCGGAATGATAATACTCCTCGACGAACTCCTCGATGAGCCGGTAGAAATGCCGGTCGTTGAAGGGAATGATGTGGTTGAGCAAGCCGAAGGCGCGCGCCGTCTTCGAGGGTAACCGCGCAGCCTACCTCCCGATCGCCGCCGGCGGCATCGAACGTATCCTGAAGGAGGCCGGATTGTAGCGCGATTCAAACCCGGCACAGCAATCCTCTGTCGTCGTCTGGCGGCCAAGGCTGTGAAAATCCGGCTCCCGGTCTGCCCCCGCCCCCACCCAGTGACCGGGAAATCGAGGGCTGGGGGGCTTGCGTCCCCTTTGCACGCGGCTATAATCAACGGAATTTGTAACTGTTTAGCCATGTGAAAATCGACACCATTGAATCGCGGCAAAACCGCAAAGGATCAGGCGATAAGCTGCAGGCAGCCACGGAGTGGCTGATTGTCAGCTTCATCGGCTCTCATACGCCCTACGTGCTCTTTCCACTTCACTCGGCTAAAGTATTACCGGAATTTTATAACGCCTCGAAACGACGTGGCGACGGAGTCCGCGCTTGCAGCCCATGCGACTCCTTGGTGAATCGTGAGGAGTCGGATTTGTACAGCGTGTTGATGATCGGCATCGGCGGCTTCATCGGGGCCGTGCTGCGCTATTTCGTGGGGAGCTACGTTCAGGATTGGAGCAAGAGCATCGGCTTCCCCTACGGCACGCTGGCGGTCAACCTCGTGGGCTGCCTGTTGATCGGCATGTTGACCCAGCTCGACGAGATCACCACCGCGCTCTCCGCGGAAACCCGCCTCTTCGTGCTCGTCGGCTTCCTGGGCGCCTTCACCACCTTCTCCACCTTCGGCAACGATACCCTCAAACTGATCCAGGACGACCGTATGGGATCCGCCCTCTTCAACGTGGGATTCCACGTCGTCTTCGGCCTGGGCGCCGTCTGGCTGGGACGCTTGCTCGGCTATGTGTGCTGGAAGTGATGCTCCGAGGGGAGGGGAGCCAAGTACCGGAGCCGGATCGAGCGAGCAATCGGCAGGTGGATCGAAACATGATCGCAGCGCGCCGCCCTTCCCTCGCCATCGGGTCGCGGATGACCGTGGCGGATTAAAAAGGATGGGTTCGAGCGGCGCTCACCGTGGCCGCGCCGGGAGCATCCGTCCGACGCGGCCAGGTCAACTGATCGTCGACGATCAGTTGACCGTCACCTGCGCGGTATCGATGAAGCTGCCCTCGTAGGTGTCGTTGAGGGCGTCGATGGCGAAGGTGAAGACGTACGTACCCTTGGGCAACCCTGACATGCTCAGCACCGAGGTGCTCGACAGGTTGAACAGCCCGCCGCTGTACGTGCGCTCAGGCTCTGCCGTCGAACGCCAGCGTCCGCCGCCACCAGCGCTGTACGAGTAGATACCCATCGGCGTATCGACGAAGACCCACCAGTCCATGGACACGCCGTTCAGGCTCGCCGGGTTCAGCGCGACCGTCACGGTCAGGTTCTGCGACGTGTTGATCGTGATCGGCCCGTTGCTGCCGTTGACCTTCAGATCGGGAACAGGCTCGCTCAAGCCGGTCTGCAGGAGCCCCACGTCGAGCCGGGTGGCGTCGCCCGATCCGACGCTCACGCCGAAGAAGGTCTTCGTCTGGTAGCCGCTGGCCGAGAAACGCAGGCTGTACGTGCCGGGCAGCAGCATGCGGTGGTAGTCGCCCACCTCGGGATCGGTGTAGACTTCGTGGTCCTTGCCGACCACCTCAACGGTGGCATCCAGGGGCATCCCCGAGACGGCATCGGTCACAGAACCCCGCACCCCCTCGAGACACAGCTCCATGTAGGCCAGCATGGCATCACGGTTGTCGTTCCAGAGGCCGGCGATCTGGGAGTAGGAGGGCCACTTGGTGTTGGACAACTCGATGGTGACCTCGTTGCAGCCCATCCAGACGTAGTTCCAGTCCTGCATCCCGCCATAGACCAGGTACCACGCAATGCCGTTGGTGATTCCGTTGTTGAAGGAGTGGCTGTTGTACATCGGCGCATTGAGCCGCGAATAGGTCAGGGACTGCTCCCTGAACAGGGCGTCGTCAGGAGTGGCCGAATAGCTCGCCCACGGGTTGGGATCGGAATCGTAGGGGTAGTTCACCACGAGCGCCCCGGTGTGGAAGTTGGCCGACAGCGCGGAAGACTTGTTGAAGGCCCAGTTCATGACATGCCGGGTTTCGGTTCCCCGCCCGGTTGTGGTGTTGTAGGGATCGTCCACGCGGTCCGGGAAATCGCGGTTCAGGTCCCGTCCCTGGGCGTTGTAGCGGCTGCTGCTCGTATACCCATCGGGATTCATGAGCGGCATGATCCAGATCTCGACCTCGTCGACCAGCCGCGTGATCTGCGGATCGGAGCCGTACTGATCCACGAGCAGGTTGATCAGGTTGATGCAGAGCTCCATGCCCACCGGCTCGTCACCATGCATGGTCGAGATGTACTTGAACTCCGGCTCGTCCTCTTCCTGAGTGACGTTGTCCGAAATCTTCATGAACCACAGTTCGCGCCCATTCGTCGAGTCACCGATGCTCTCCAGCCGGCAGAGATTCGGATGCGCCGCGGCGATGGACTGCAGCTCGGCGGTGAGCTCCGAGAACGTGTGATAACCGGCCCGCAGCCCCGGATTGCGCTTTATCGGATTGGGAATCGCGGTCAGCTTGAATCCCAGGCTCTCGAGCTCCTGGAACCTCTCGGCCGGGATGTAGGCCCGCGCCCGGTCGCCCCAGACACCGTCGATATCAACGCCCAGCTCGGTGAGAAACACCAACGCCTCGCGGTGAACGCCGTCGATCCACACGCTCACGATCGAGTCTGGATCAAAGCCCTGGCCCGCGCTGTCCGCCGCAAGCGCCGGGGAGGCCCCAAAAACGACAATGAGGAGCCAGATCATGAGACAAGCACGGAAGCAACGCATGGTTCTCCATTCCTTTCTGAATGACGTTCGGCTGGCCCCGCCCCCTCACCCGCGTCCATGTGGCAATGAGCGCAGATCGACGCGGAACGGCGCATGCCGACGAGTCGATGAGAAAAACAATGATGTCGTGCGACCACGAGAGCAGATCGTAAGGCTTACTTTCGAGTTACGGCCGTCATATTAACCGAAACCACCAGGATACGCAAAGGTCATCACACCCCGGATTTGTTTATTATATCCCCGAGGCGCCGAAGTGTGACGGTCTTAATGAAGTGGCCCCTCATGATCCCGCTGCGCCGGAGCCGGACAACGGACGGCCCTGATGAAAAACATCCCGTCGTTCGAGGTGAACATCCGATAAAATAAAGGGCGGAAGCCTCCGCTGCGCCACGGCGGGTGCAGACCCGACCGGACGCTTTAAACCCTTGAAAAATAAATTTACAGGGTCGAGATCCCGGGACGACCCGGCAGGCGCCGCGGCCGAGCCAATCCCCTCACCGCTCGTTGAAACAGCCACCCTTGCTCCGCACCGATTCGGGATTATCGAACCGAGGGAAGACGGCACGAAAAGGTTTGTCCTCGGCGGATTACCCGACGAGGGATTTTGTCCGCGACAGATCCGAGGTGGGTTGTGCAGCTCGAGAGGTATTCCGGCGTTAAACGACTCTGAACTTTTCGCACTCTTAGAGGCTCTTAGATCATGACTTTCAAAGGCATCATTTCAGATCTCGATGGCGTCATCGTGAACACCGTGAAGCAGCACTTCAGGTCATGGCGGCTCATGTTCGCCGAATACGGCGTGAATCTGACCTTCGAGGACTACCAGAAAAAGTTGGACGGCATTCCACGCCAGGACGGTGCGCGCAACATCCTGCCCCACTTCGACGAGACCCAGATCGAAGCGGCCTCCGCCAAGAAGCAGGCCTATTTCCTGGAGGAGATCCGCAGCGGTGTGCAGACCTACCCCCCCACGGTAGCGCTCTTCGAAGAGCTCCAGCAGAGGGGCATCAAGCTGGCCGCCATCTCGTCGAGCAAGAACTGCGAGACGATCCTGCACTCCGTGGGGCTCTATGAAATGTTTCTCACAGTCATCACCGGTAACGACGTGAGCCGCGGCAAACCGGATCCGCAGGTCTTCCTGATGGCCGCCGAGCGGCTCGGTTTGAGCCCCTCCGAATGCGTGGTCTTCGAAGACGCCAATCTCGGCGTGGAGGCCGCCAAGCGCGGAGGATTCCGCTGCGTCGGCATCGACCGTCACAACTCTCCCCGGCTACTCGCCAAGGCCGATCTGATCGTCGAGGATCTCGGCGAGATCGGCTTCGACACACTCGTTCGTATCTGTGAGAGCCGAACGGAAGCATAGGTGAATCGATCACAATGGACATCAAGGATCTTCTCTCTTCGAAAGAGTGGCTGATCGTCGAAAAATCGTTCGATCCGTCGCTACAAAACGTTCGAGAAACCCAGTACACTCTGGGCAACGGTTATCTCGGCATGCGCGGGATCTACGAAGAGATTCCCTATGATTCGCTCGTGGGCACTTATATCGCGGGAGTCTACGACGCGTACATGTCACAGGTGACCGAACTGGTCAACGCACCCAATCCTATCGATTTCAAGATCATGTCGGACGGCGAGAAGCTCGACATCAAGGCCATGAAGATCAAGCGCCACTACCGCGCCCTCGACATGCGCCGCGGCACGATAGCGCGCAAGACCGTGTTCCTCGATCGTCACAACCACGCGATCGAATACCAGTCGCTCCGGTTCATGAGCAGGGCCGCCCCCCATCTGGGCGTTATGCGCATCGAGATCAAGTCGCTCGATACTGCCAAGAACCTCATCGTGCAGACCAATGTCGACACATCGGTCACAAACCGCGGCCTCTTGAACGAAGGCCGCAAATCTCATTTCAAGCTGACCACGGTCGACACCAAGAACAGCACAAAGTACACCGAAGTCGAAACCTACAGCTCGAAGATCCGGATCGGCTACGCCATGCGGCTCAGCCTGTCCAGGCCGGGAAAAGAGGAGGAAATCTGCCACGATCTCACCTTCCCGCTCGAGATCGAAAAGGGCAAATCCCTCTGCTTCACCCTACTCTTTTCCATCTACACCTCCAACGACGTTCAAGCTTCGCGGGTCAGATCATCAGCGGTAAAGGAAATCGACGAAGCGTCGCAACAACGATTCTCGGGCTGCTTCGAGCGCCACTGCCGATCCTGGGACGAGCTATGGCGACGATCGGATGTAATCATCAAGGGCGACGACGAGGTTCAGAAGGCTCTACGATTCAACATCTATCACCTCTTGATTTGCGGCAACGAGCACAATGAAAAGGTGAGCATCGGCGCCCGAACGCTCTCCGGTGACGGCTACCGCGGGCACGTATTCTGGGATTCAGAGATCTACATGTTTCCCTTTTTCCTCTACACCTGGCCCCAGGTGGCCACCAACCTCCTGCGCTACCGCTTCCACCAGCTCGATCAGGCCCGCGCGAACGCCGAGGATGCCGGCTACGACGGGGCGCTCTTCGGCTGGGAAACCGCCGATAGCGGCGAAGACGTCACACCCACATGGTTCAAAGGGCTCGACCACAGCGTCGTCAAAGTCGAGACATCTCTCGAACACCATCTCATGTCCGATATCGCCTACGCCATCAATCACTACCATCAGGCCAGCGGCGACGATCACTGCATGGCGTCATGGGGAGCCGAGATCCTGTTCGAGACGGCGCGCTTCTGGGCCAGCCGGGTCACGAAGCGAAACGGACGAGCCCTCTTTGACATCAAGGATATCATCGGTCCCGATGAATTCCATGTGCATGTTGACAACAACGCCTTTACCAACTTCATGGTGCGCTGGAACCTGGAGGCGGCTCACAGCCTCTACTACGAGATCAGTAACAAAAAGCCGGCTCGATTCAAAAAACTGACCGCCAGGATCGGCCTCAAAAAAAAGGAGGTTGATTCGTGGCTCGAAATCGCGCAGGGCATCGTGATCCCTACCAACAAAAAAGGCACCCTCATCGAGGAGTTCGACGGCTTCTTCAAGAGAAAACGCGTCAAGCTCGACAAGCTCGATGAAAACTTCATGCCCGAAGTCCGCGACGATCTTCCCGTGACGGATCTCACAAAAACCCAGCTCATCAAACAGGGGGATGTTCTTTTGCTCTTCAATCTCTTTCCCGACGAATTCGCCCCCCACATCATGCGCGAAAACTTCCGTTATTACGAGCGCCGCACGACCCACAAATCATCTCTGAGCCACGGTGTTCATTCACTCGCGGCGCTCCTGGCCCAGTACCCCGTGCGGGCTTATCATTACTTTCACTACTGCGTCCTTGCCGACATGCAGAATCACCACAAAAACACTGCCGATGGAATTCACGGCGGATCTCTGGGTGCCACTTGGCAGGCGGCGGTTTGCGGGTTCGGCGGCCTTCGAATCTCGAACAATCTTCCGTGGCTGAAACCTCACCTTCCGCTTCACTGGAAATCACTCAGCTACAAGGTTCATTGGCACGGCAACCTTCTGAATGTTCACGTCACGCAAGAAAAAGTGAGAGTATCCCTCGAAATGTCGAGCGGTAAAGGTGCTCTCACGATCGGGATATACGATAACATCTACGAGCTGAACGAAACGAGCTCTCTGACAGTAACTCGTGATCGCGAGAGGGTAACGAGATGACACCTACAAAAAAATACATCCGATCAGAAATCCAGGTTGTGCAAGTAAACTCCAACCTGCAGCAGATCAGCAAAATCTTGCGTAAAAACAAAACGAGCGGAGTTCCGGTGACCGACGGGAACATGAACCTCGTCGGCTTCATTTCGGAGCGGGACATCATCCAGTTTCTCGCGAAAGGCAGCTTAGGAGGAAATCTTAGAGACGTGACGGCCGAGGATATTATGCAAAAAAAAGTGCTCTCCGTCGAGGAGGACACGCCGCTCGAATATATCTCCAAGCTCTTCAGCGAGCACCCTTTTCGCAACATACCCGTGATGCGCGGAAAAATGGTGGTAGGTATCATCAATCGCAAGGATGTCATCGGAAATCTGCTGAGCCACTATTATTGACGAATGGTGGTTGGTGATGTTGAGTTCGTGATCAGCCGCACAAAAAAGAGATCTATCACTCGATTCCGATCCTGACAACGATCTATCGAGTCGTCCGTGCGATCAGAGTTGTGCGGCAGGGCAGCAGGGTTTCTCGGTTCTCTGGCGAGCATCTGAAAAAGAGTATGAATAAAAATGTAATTTAGGAGGTCAACACGTGAGAATCGCACAGGTCGCGCCGCTCTATGTGAGTATCCCGCCACGGCAGTATGGCGGGACCGAGAGGGTCGTCCACTGGCTCACGGAGGGATTGGTCGAACGCGGGCACGATGTGACGCTTTTTGCCTCCGGCGACTCGCAGACGAAAGCCGAGCATATCGCGCCCTGTAATAAGGCTCTCTGGCACGATGACGGCGTCACGGTGCCTGATACCTTTCACGCCATCGAGCTCGACATGGTCATGGAGGAAGCCTTCAAATTCGATATCATCCATTCCCATCTCGATTTCTGGCTCTTTCCGTTCCACCGTCATTGCCCCACTCCGATCGTCACCACCTTGCACGGCAGGACCGATCTCCCGGAACTGCAAAATCTCTACGACCATTTCAACCAGACCAACTTGATCTCGATCAGCCACGCGCAACAGACGTTTCTGCCCCAAGCGAACTGGATCGAGACTGTCTGGCACGGCATTCCCGACAAGGACTACGGTTTTAATCCCTACGGTGGTGAATATCTTGCATTTCTGGCCAGGATGTCCCCGGAAAAACGACCAGATCTGGCGATCGAGGTGGCCAGACGCACCGGCGTGCCGCTCAAGATCGCCGCCCGCATTCCCGACTACAAACCTCACTTCGATTGGTACAAGAAGGTTGTCGAACCACTGATCGCGGCGAACCCCAACGTCGAGTACGTCGGCGAGCTCGGCGACGAGCAAAAATTCGAGCTGCTGCGCAACGCCAAGGCTCTGATCGCCCCTATCGACTGGCCGGAACCCTTCGGGCTGATGCTGATCGAAGCCTGGGCGGTGGGCACCCCGGTAATCTCCCGCCCTTACGGTTCGATTCCGGAGCTGGTCAAACATGCGGAGGTGGGTTTCGTGGCCGAAACTGTCGAGGATCTGGTGCGGGCCGTGGATCGGATCGACGAGATCGAGAGAGAGCTGTGTCACCAGTACTTCTTGGATCAATTCACTCTCGACGTCATGGTGACCGAGTACGAAAAGATCTACGAAAAAGTGATCCAGCGCCAGCAGACCAAGTCGACGGTGTTGATATGACCCAGCGCCACCACTCGAGGTGGTCTCCCTACTTGTAACTGTTTAGCCATGTGAAAATCGACACCATTGAATCGCGGCAAAACCGCAAAGGGTCAGGCGATAAGCTGCTGGCAGCCACGGGGTGGCGGTTTGTCAGCTTTATCGGCTCTCATACGCCCTACGTGCTCTTTCCACTTCACTCGGCTAAAGTATTACCCCTATTTTATGTTGTGCTTTTTCTTGTAGTCCAGCCAGTTCTTTTTCAGCCACAGAAAGTCTTTGAACTTCTCGCGCAGCAGAAAGGGATTCTCCTGCCGCTCCTCGCCGATGGTAGAGGAGGGACGGACGCCGTAGTCGTGGCCGGGCCAGACCTCGACCCCGTCGTCCAGCTCGTCGAGCAGGCGGTGCAGGCTATCGAACTCGATGCGGGCGTCCTCCCCGAATCCTGTGCCGCCCACCTTACCCACGAAAAGAGTGTCCCCGGTGACCAGCTTGTTGTCGACGAGCACGCAGATGTCGGCCGGCGTGTGCCCGGGAGTGTGGATCACCGTGAGCTCCAGGGCGCCCACCTTCAGGACATCGCCGTCGACGAGGCACACGTCGCCATCGCCGAACGCCGCGATCTTGGCGCCTGTGGCCTTGGCGACCAGCCCGTTGTCCCGGGTATGATCGGAATGCGGGTGGGTGTTGATCACGTACACGAGCCGCAGCCCGTCGTTCTGGATCTTCTCCACCAGGAACTCTCCCGAACATCCCGGATCGACGAGGGCGGCTTCGCGGGCCAACTCGTCGGCGATGAGATAGGCGTAGTTACGATCACCCCCGACACGGATCTGTTCGAATATCATCTGCGTTCCTCAACGTGCTGTGACCTTGATCAGCCTGAAAGCGCCTGCGGGTATGCGCAAGGTCGCCCGACCTTGCCTATATTCAATAGTCTCTCCTGTAATTCTGTCAACCAGGTCCCAGTCCCGCCCGGGGAGGTTTATCTCGAGCTCGCACTCGACCTCCTCGGGGCGAAAGGGCTCTGGATCGAGCAGCGTCAGCAGGTACTCCGTGTCCGACCGCTTGTGGGCCGCCAGGAATGCATCTTTCGTTCTGAAAGGCAGTTGTGACGCCGCCGAGGCAAAGAGCGCCTCGACTTTGGGCTTGGCTTCCAGCGAGGAGAAGCGCTCGCCCTCGAGCAAAACCTGGTGCCCGTCGGTGATCAGTGCCGGTTTTTGCGACCGCCTCAACCCGTGGTACGGCACCACGGTCACCGTGCCGTAGGGATTGCGCGGAAAAAAGCCGAGGCCGTAGAAGTCGAGGTCGTAGAGGTACGCCGAGAAGCACTCCGGATAGGGCCGCTGCAGCGGGTACTGCCAGCGGTTGATGAAACCGCGCTGCGTCTCGTAGACCGCTCGTTTGGCGGAGAAGCTGAAATCATCGGGCACCGGCTCCAGAATCACAGGCACCGGCGCCAGACTGGCGATCGCTTCAGGAGCAGCCGCCTGGATCACGCCCTTGCGTATGAGGGCGTAGAAGAGCTCGCGGTGCCGTCCGGCATGCTTGTTGAGCTGAAAGGGGGCCTTGGCGGTGTAGTCGAAGCTCTCAGGGTCCTTGGAGGCATAGTTGTCGGTCTCCGTCTGCCACTCGATGCGCATGTAGGTGGCGCCGAGGGCCGCGCAGGCCAGGTCCAACCTGAGCTTGACGTCGGGCGGACACTGGAAGACCAGGTCGGTGTAGCATCCCAGTCGGTACATGTCGTCCTGCACCGAGACGCCCCACCCGCCGACCAGCCCCTGCCGGTAGAGCCCCACGATGCTGCCGATGGCCAGATCCGGGCAGCGCCCCTCGTTCCCCTTGTAGATCGGCACTACGGTGTCGGGATGCTGCTTCAGGATCTTCTCGAAGAATGTCTTGTTCGCCGGCAGAAAGAGCCAGGTGTCGTAAGGTTCGCTGATCAAATACTTTTTGTCGTGTTTGGCGCACACCGACACCGCTTTCTCGAGGAAATCGAGGTAGCGCTGGCGGCGCCTGCCGCTGCCCAGGGCGAAGCAGGTTTCATAGGAAAAACACCCCAAAAAAGACTCCCCTGCAACCTCGGCCATCTTCGCGATCGTCTCGGGTTTGATGAAGATCTGGTCGGTGTGGCTGGCCGCCCCCCAGTAGAAGGGGATGCGCGCCTCGCCGAGACGCTTGGCGATCTGCAGGATCTCGCGCGTCGACAGGGTGGTCACCCGCGATTTGGGTTTCAGCACATCGATGCCCTCCTCCTGAACCTCGCGCAGGCCCAGCTCGAAGCGCAAGGCCCCCCCGCTCTTGCCGCGCAGGAAGCGCCACAGGTTCTGGATCTCGCGGGCGTCGCCAGGCCCCGTCAGCCGCACCTCGTAAATCGCATGGAACGGCGCGCCTCCCTTGGCGCGCGATCGAGCATCGGGCAGCGCCTGCACCTTGGCGAAGATCGCGTCGAGATTGGCGTCGACGGGGTTGATGGTGCGCAGCGCGGCCACGTTGTCGCGCTCCTTGGTTCCGAGCCCCACCGTGTAGAGCCGCTTCTCCTCCTGCGAGCTGAGCAGAATCTCGTCCTTGCCGTCACCGTCGAGATCGAGGCGAGCCATGCCGAGCGGCGCAAAGGGCAACGGCGTCTTGAAGACCTCGCGCCCGTCCTTGTTGACCACGAAGAGCATCGAGTGCCGCGGATTGCGGAAGCGCTGCCCCCCGATGCACACGATCTCCTCGGCGGCGTCGCCGACCAGGTCGGCGGCGAGGGTCTTCACCGTAATCGGCCGTCCATAAATAACTTCAGGAGCCCGCGACGTGTAGAGCCATTCCGCCTTGCCCTCACTGTCGTAGAGCTTGACCACGCCGCGCGTCTTGTTGATGAACACCGACTTGCGCCCCGGGGTGCTGCGCTTCACGATTCCACCGAAGGCGGCGATCTTCATGCCCCCCACGTGTCCGATGGCACTCCAGAGCAGCTTGCCCCGCCGGTTGGCCACGTAGAGCCCCTCGTTCTGGTTGGTCACCACGATCTCGTCTTGGCCGTCGCCGTCCAGATCACCGACGTCCACCGAGCCGATGATGCTGCGCCCGATGCTGTGCGCAGCGACGAGCTTGCCCGCCACGTCCAGCTCATAGACCCGGGCGCCGCCGCCGGCCAGCACCATGCCGCGCCCGATCGCCGCCGACAAGATCAGGTCGTCCCTCTCGAAGCGCCATTTTTCACGGCCCTTCGCGTCGACCAGAACCAGCGTTCCCTTCGACCCCAGCGCCACGCAAGCGATCTCCTGCGTCCCGTCGCCGTCCACATCTCCCACGGCGAGCCGGTACGGCAGCCCGGGAAGCTCCACCTTCCAGGCCTGCTCCATCGAGGGGTAACGCAAAGCGTAGAGCGCCCCATCAATGCCGCCCACCAACACGGTGACCTGTCCGCTCGCACCGGTCAAGCGTGCCGCCGCCACCGACCAGGCAAACGTGGGGATCTCCAGAGGGGTTACCTGGCGTCCTAGCTCGATATGCTCTGGAGTCAGGGTGGGAGGCCGCTTCTGAAGCTCTTTCAGCAACACGATCGCCTGATCGAGAAGGCGTCCGGCGCCCTTGCGATCGCCTTTCTCGAAGGTGAGCTGAGCCTCGATGATGAGGTCCTCGGCCTCGGCGACGTTGTAGCCCTCGTCGAGCATCGAGCCGAAGGCATCCTTCATCTTGTTCCACTTGGTCATCACGGCATCGCCGTGACCGCCCGGTCTCTCCCCCTGTTGCTGCCCGCCTCGTTTGCCTCGTTGACCGCCTTGACTTTCGCCCTGGGCGCTGCACTGGGACTGGCCCATGAGAAAGAGCAAACAGAGGAGAATACCGAACTTGGTCAGGTTCATCGTAGGTCCTTCCTTCCAGGAGCTCGCAACACGTGGAATCGTCCGGTCGCTCCGGGCGCTCGCCCGGACTCTATCCTACCGCAACACCCTTGGATGACGAACAACCGGCCTGCACATTACGCGCAGGCCGGCAGGTGTATGTCGCTCATGGGGATCACCAGACACTTATCGCACGTCTCGAGCAAGTATCAACGCGCCACGTCACGGAACCCTCGAATTTTCCGTGTTTTACTTGATCTGCACGTTCCGGTTGTCCTCCTGGTAGATCTCCTGCAAAGCTTGCACGCCGCGCTGCTGGAGCTCGCGGTTCTCGGAAAAGATATTCTGCAAGGCCCGGCTGCGCCCCTTGAACTGGATCTCCTGCTGCTCCATACCCTTGGACCGGAGCTGCTGCTGGGGCACAGGCTGCGCGAGCAGGGCCAGCTTGCCGCGGTGGAAGGCGTACTCGCCTTCGCGCTCAGCGATGACCGTGCTCGTGCCTTGGACGCCGTCGGCGATGAAAACGCCGCGCAGATCGGTGAGCCCGCTTTGGAAGACACTTTGCTGCGAGCCGATCACCTTGACGTAGACGTTCTTCAAAAAGGCGCCCTTCTCGCGGTCCTTCACGTTGACCCGCACGCGCCCCGAGCCGCCGTCTTCCTGCACCTCGAGAGCCAGGTCGGTCACCAGGATCATGCCGGTACAGCCGGCTCCCTCTCCCTGGACCACGACCATGTAAGCTCCTTTTTCAGCCAGCGGCAGCTCGAGATCCTTTTTCTTTTCCTTGTAGTCGCGCCCATCGCCGAGCTCGACCTGCTCCACGTGAGCCGGAGTGATCCCGGCCAGGTTGATGTTGGTGACGTTGTTCAGGCTCTTGCGCAGCAGGCAGAGCTTCATCAGATCCACCTTGTAGACCGACACGGTCACGGTGGGCACGTTGCGGTAGGTGAGTGTCACGTTGACCTTCTGGCCGCCGCGAAAATCGGAGATCTCCTCGAGGCTCACGCTTTTTCGCGTGAAGAACTCCACCGTCTCGGCGGCGTCGGCGAACTTCTTGACCACCTGGCGATAGCGCTCGATGGCGCTGGCGATACGCCCCTTGGCGTGATCGATCTGCCCCAGGATGTAGACCGCCAGATCGCGGTTGTCGCGCCCTTTGGGATCGAGACGCGCGGGATCGAGGTCGGCAACCTTGCCGAGCAGGGTGGTGGCTTCCTCATAGCGGCCTTCCTCGAAGAGCGCGTAGGCCTCGGCATACTCCATGCTCTGCAGAAAGCGGCTCTCGGGCCAGCGTTCGCGGAAGATCGGTGTCAGCCGCACCACCTTCTCGCTCTGCTCCAGGTCGAGCAGGGCAGAGACCAGCGAGTAGGCCGCCTCGTCGGTGGCGGGGTTCTCGGGATAGGCCGCCAGAAAATCGATGAGCAGACCGATGGCGGCGGTCATGATACGCCCCCGCGTCATGCCGGCGATGACCGGCTGGCCGCCGGCGGCGCCGGCTTTGTCCTGAACCGCCTGGGAGAGCGCGAGATAAGCGCTCTGGATCTCGGGCAGGTCGGGATAGGTGTGGATCAGGTCGGCCAGGAACAAAAGTGATCCGGCCGCCTCGCCCTCCCGCTCGAGAGCCTCGGCCACCTTGGCTTCGCGACCGAAGGATGATGCGGCCACCATGCCTAAGATCTGCAGCGACTGCTCGTGCTCGCCGCGCGCCCGGTAGGCCGAGCCCACGCGGGCGGTCTCGTGGAAAGTGAGCGCCAGCGAGGGTGCCCGCTCCCGAAGCAGCTCGAAGTACTTGATCAGCCGTACATCGTCGCTGGCGGCAAAGGCCGCCGTGAAGAGACGCTTGGCCGCGTCGACGAGGTAGCGCTCCTTGGGATTGTAGCCGCTCAGAAACTCCTCGAGCAGCTCAGTCGACCCGGTGCGGTTGTTGTCATCGTCATAGGCCACACCGAGGTTGTAGAGCTCGTCGGGTGTCATGCGGTAGGGGATCTTTTTCGCACTGCCGCGCGCGTTGAGCGGCAGCTCGTAGGCGATGCTGTGGTTGCTGATGCTGGGGGAATGGATCGAGCGCACCACGGCGGGCGGGGTGTGGTAGTCGCCGGGATGAGCGGCGTAGATCGGGTAGCTGATGCGCGACCGCGTACCGCTCACGTAGAAGGTGATCGTGCCCGCTCCGATTTCGTAGTGATCGTAGCGCCCAGAGATCCCCGATTCCACGACGCGGCAGCCCGCGGGGAGACTGTCGGTGATCACGAGGGGATGCATCGACTCACGCGACGTGCGCCGCGTGAAATCGCAGCGCAGATGGACGTGCGCGGTCTCGCCCTCGTTGAGCTCCTCCAGGTCGTGTTCCCACGTCTTGAAGCCCTGCGGCAGATCTACCGTTTTGAACCCGGAAGAAACGGGACGCCCCTCGTGTACGAGCGGCGCCATGAGATACCTGCGCTCCAGCCAAACCAGGCTCTCGCGGTAGGGACGCGGGGTCATGTCCTTGGTGAAACCGGTCATACGTACCGAGTAGGTATAGTCGCCGCGGCCGGCATAGCGGAAGGCGATCGTGTTGTCGCCGGTCACTAGCTTGTCCTGTGGCACGCTAAAGGTCGTCACCGGGTGCGGGCCGTCCACCTTCAGCCGCTCGATGAGCTCACCATTGACGGCGATATCGAGGGTGTAGCGATTGGTGGCCAGGCGCGCGCCGGCGAGGTACTCGGAGAGCGCCCTGACCACGGCCGCGTGAGCCGGGCCGGTCTGCCGGAAGGCGTGGCGCTGTGCGAGCAGGCTCGCGATCCCGCGCTTCACCAGGGGATGGCGCGGCTCCACGAGTGCCACGGCCAACACGGCGTGAGCCACGGTCATGGTGGGATTCTCGAACCATCCGCTGCCGATCTCCTCTTCATTCGCGACCGGTTTCCGCTTCTCAGCGCCGGCGGCGCCACCCCAGGGATTTTCCCCGGTGCCGGCGCGCTCGATGAGCATGTTCACCAGCGTGCGCGCGTTGTCATCGTGGCCGCTGCGCTCGAAGGTCAGCGCAAGCAGGGCCAGACCATGGATGGAGAGCGAGTTGCGTTTGCGAAACAGACTGTTGAGGAAGGTGAAGTCGGGTTTCTTATGGAAGGAATAGGCGTCCAAGAAGAAGGCCTTCTCATCGCCAGAGACGCGGCGCTGGTGGCGGTCCAGCCAGTAGGCCGCCTTGACCAGAGCCTCCTCGGGGACCTCGAATCCCATCGACGAGGCTAGTGCGAGGGCCTTGAGGGACTGCGCCGTGGCCAGCGGAGAGGCCTTGCCCTGACGGATCCAGGGAACGCCGCCGTCGTCGCCCTGCGCCAGCAGCAAGGTGGCGATGAGCGCTTCGACGCCACGCCTCAAAGTGATGTTGACGGCGGTGTGGCCGTGGCCGGTGCGCTGCAGGTAGCTCAGGGTGTCCAGCTTGACCAGCACCTGGCTGGCCATGTCGGCAAAGGTGGGCAGGCAGCAGAAGCGATAGCTGGTCCTGGCCATGTGCAGCAGGATATCCGAGAGCGAAGTGCCCACGGTGATCTCCATGTAGGTCTGGCTGTACGCCTTGTCACCAGGCAGCGCGCAGGTCACGGTGTGCGAAGTGCCCACCGTGCCGCCCACTCCGGTGGCTACCTCGACCCCCAGCGGCTTGACCACCAGCGAGCGGGTCAGGCGATCGCGGTGCGCCACGTTCGCCCCGCGGGCCTCTGCGGAGCCGGCACGGGCCACCGCCTCGAGCTGGGCGCAAATCGAGCCGGGCAAGCCGGCTACCACGCTGAAGTCGACTTCCTCGACACCGCCAGCCGGCACGGTCACTGTGGCCGTATGGGGTGTCACTTTTTCTACGGCACCCTCCGCGGCCAGGGTCAGCTCGGCGCTCAACTCGGAATCGGAAGTATTAACCAGCATGGCGGTGAAGGTGGTGCGATCACCCTCGGTGAGGTCGAGGGGGGTGTGCAGCTCGACGAAGAAGGTCTTGCGGGCGCGCACCTCGGCGTCGCCCTGGCCGCCGACGGTCTGCTTGGTGAGGCCGCGAGCCATCAGCTTCCAGGTGGTTGTGTTGTGGGGCAGGTCGATCTCCACCTCGGCGGTACCGTCGGGACCGGTGGTGACGCTGGGGTTCCAGTAAGCCGTCTCCAGGAACCGACGCCGCAGCTCGGGGCTCGGAGTCTCGGCCGCCGTCGGCTCGAGCCACACCTGCTTGCCCAGGGTCCAGTTCTGGCCGGCGATGAACTGGGCGGCGGCATCGTCGTAAAACCGCGCCGCCACTTCCGACTCCGGGGCTGCGAACCTCAGGTAGTAGGCCGCTTGCTCAGGAGCATCGCTTTGCCCGCCGCCGTTGTAGCCCAGGCTCGCCAGCTTGGAACGGAGTTCGTCGTCGATGGACTTGTTGGCGCTCTGGGCGAGCTCCATCGACTTTTCCCGCTTATCGGCATCGCGGCTGCGCCGCTTGCGGGCCATACCGCCTGTGGTCGCCCCCCTGGGGCCGGCAGGACCGGCTGTGGCGGGACCAGCGAGGTTGGGAGCCTTGCGCCCCCTGCCGACGAGAAAGCCGCTGGCGTCGTCTTCGTTCCGATCGGCCAGCCCCTCGTCGATGATCTCGAAGTCATGGAGCATGTCGGCCAGCTCCAGGCCGGCGCGCGCCTCCTCGCGCCGCAGCTCGCGGCGCTTGCGTTCCTCTTGGAGCGCACTGTCGATCGTCCTGGTGCGCGCCTTGTACTCGAAGGTGCAGGAGCTGTCGGTGCGCAGGCGCCCCATCCGCTCGCGGCCGAAGAAGTACTCGTGAATCGAGGCGCTCGGATCGGGAAAACGCGCCAGCAGGGCGGCATCGACGGCGGCCAGGGCGAAGCGCGCCTCCACAGGATTGCCGGCGCGGTCGGTGGCGGTGAGCTTGACCTTGACAGTGCCGCCGGGTTCGACCTCCTCGGCGGCCGGCTCCAGCACGACCGTAAGGCTGGAGCGCACCTTGAGGTCGAGCTCGGCCTTGTGAAAGCGGTGCCCGTCCATGAGTGCTGCGGCGAAGGTGAAGTTGGGCGCCAGGTCGGCGGTGACAGGCAGGTTGATGGTGTTGTCGCCCTTGGCTAAGCGGCGGATCTCGTAGCGGAAGATGCGCTCGCCCTCGCAGGTCAGCAGCGCCAGTCCGGGATCGGTGCGGGTGTGCACGCGCGCCGTGAACGCACCGCCCACGTCGCCGGCCGCCGTCTCGGAGAAGATCCGCAGCTTGACGGCGTCCTCCTCGCCGGACACGAAGAGGTCCTGCTGCGTCGTGATCAGGTTGTCGAAGCGGTCGCGCGCCGCAGCGCGCAGGCGGTAGCTTCCGCCCTTGGCGAGCTCGAGAGCCACCACGCCGCGGCCGTTCGCCTCCTCGAGCGCTATGGCGTCGATGCGCTGCACCTCGCGTTCGGAGCGGATGCCGTCCTGTTCCTCCAGGTAGATGACGCGTAGCTCGGGGGTGGGCCCGGCGGGCTTGCCGTCCGGTTTGGAGGCCTCGATCTCCACGGTGATCTGCTCGCCGGCGAGGATCACGTCGCGCGAGAGGGAGAGTGCCAGGTTGAAGCCGGTATCGGAGATGTGCAGGAGCTTGCGTGCCGCGACGTTCTCGTCGGGCACCTCGGCGACCAGTTCGTAGTGGCCGGCGCCGCCGAAGTCGCGTGTGTCGATCTCCACGGGGACCTCGCCCTCGTCGTTGACCGAGGCCTCGAGGGTCACGCCGGTGCCGTAGGAGTAGCGCACCAGCTTGCCGCGCGCCGGCTCGCCGTAGTTGTAGAAGACCTTGATCACACCCTTGACGGTTTCACCCTGGTAGAAAACGTCGGCGGCCAGCTTGAAGTCCACTTTCACCTTGGGTGGCGTGTACTGCCCCACGGTGAAGGCGAGGTGCTCGGTCCAGCCGGCGCGGGCCTCGAGCTGGAGGCTGTAGGTGCCGAGAGGTGCGGAACCGTCCAGGTTGAAGTCGGAGGCGAAGCCGCCAAAGGCGTCGAGGGTGATCTCGCGGGTGGACACGATGCGGCCTTCGGGGGAAAGCAGGCTCGCGCTGTAACTGCTCTCCTGGTCCACGGTGTAGCGTCCCTTGGCGACCTCGCGCACGAAGCCCTTGAGATGCACGCACTGTCCGGGGCGGTAGATCGGTTTTTCGGTGAACAGGTAGGCCTTCGCCTTGAGGCCCTCGGCGGCGGCCAGCCCCGAGAGGTCGAGGTTGTTGGAGGCGAAGTGACCGTTCTGCGCCACGAGCACGCGCACCGAAGGGCTGGCCTCGAGGGTGTCGTGGGCCTGATGGAAAACGCCGTCCTCACCGGTCTTTCCCTTGAAGAGCACCTTGGTGCCGTCGCTGACGACCACCTCGGCGCCGGCGGCGGGCAGGTGACGGTTGACGTCCTCTACGAAAACCAAAATGTCCTCGCGCCCGCTCTTGAGGATCATCTGGAGGTCGGTGATCATCACCAGCGCCGTGGCGGTGCGCTCGTCGTCGGAGACGTTGATCACGTAGGCGCCGGGTTCCTCGAACGGCAGCTCCACCTGGCGCGAGATCTCAGCGTAGCGCTGGTATCCCTCCACCGGGGCGGTCCACTTGCTCTCCGGCTCGATGAGATCGATATCGAGATCCTCGACGGAAAAGATCGTGCCGCGCTTGAGGAAATAGTCGCGCAGATCGATGTGGTAGGCGCGCATATTGAGCTGCTCGATGTTGCGCGTGCTCACTTTTATCGTAGGGGTCTCGGCGGTCGTGAAGGCGCGCTCGCTGAGCAGCGTGAGGGTTTTGGCCTTCATCGCGGCCAGGCGAAAGCGGGCCTCGCCCTGGTAGGGGCCGTAGGTGACCTTTTCGTAGGCCTCGACCGCCTTCTCGAGGTTGCGCATCTCGCTCTCGTAGATCAGTCCGATGCGGAACTGGGCCTGGGAGGCAAGGTCGACGCCGGGATACTTGGAGACCAGTTTTTGCCACTCGCGGATGGCCGCGGGAAAGTCCTTGCGGTCCACCTCGAGCGCACCGAGCACGAAGTACGCCTGAGGGGTGCGCTGGTCGAGGGGATAGTCGCGCACGAAGTCGAGGAAGCGGTTGCGCGCCTCGTCGTGGGATTTTTCACCGAGCAGGGTGAGGCCCCACTCGAACTCGGTGAGAACGATCTGGAGCTGGGCGTCGTCCCAGAGCTCGTGGGCCGGGTGTTTCTGGAGGAAGTCCTTGTAGGCCGCCAGGGCGGCGGGAAACTTCTTCTGGCCCTTGAAGCAGGCGGCGAGCTGAAAGCGCACGTCGGGAAGCTGTTCGGCGGTGTTGTTCTCGCTGTAAGCGCTGAGGAAGGCTTTGAAGGCGCCCACGGCCTCATCGAGACGGCCGCGGTGGCGGTAGGCGCGGCCGATCTCGAAGCGTGCCTTGGGAGCCATCTCGTGCGTGGGGGCGCCGGCCAGGAACTCCTCGAGGGCCTTGATGCCCAAGGCGAGCTCGGTGTCGGAGCGTGGCTCGGGCATGTTGTAGGTGAGAGCGATGCCGTAGCGCGCGTTCGGCACGCGCACCGACTTTGGGTGAAGGCGCAGGAAGTCACGGAAGCTCTTGCGGGCCTCGGCCTGACGGCCGGCTTTGAGGCGCGCCTGGGCGATGCGATACTCCACCTCGTCGAGAGAGGTGCTGGTGGGGTGGCGCGCCTTGAAGGCCACCAGCACCTTCTCCTCGTCGCTATAGCGCTGCAGCTCATGGAAGCTGCGGGCGATCTTGAAACGGATCTCCTCGTCGGTGAGGCCCGGGATCTCGAGCTCCAGGGCGCGGCGGTAGAGCTCGATGGCCTTTTCGTATTGAGGTCCTCCCTCGCGGTCCTCGATCGCCAGGGCGTCGGCGTACTTGAGGTAGTACTGGCCGATCTCCTCCTTGCGGGCCTTGGAGATCAGATGGGTGATCTCCTGCTCGTAGATGGCGGAGGCCTCGTCGTGACGCTTGAGGCCGATGAGGGCTTCGGCCAGCAGGAAGCGCGCCTTGTGATTGAGTCGGCCCCTCGGAAACTCGCGGACCAGGGTCTGGAGGGTGTCGAGGGATTCCTGGTGGCGTTCGAGCTGGATCAAAACGCCGCCCAGCCGGAAGAAGGCTTCCTCACGGTGTTTGCCCTCGGCGGCGATCTGGAGTAGCTCGATACCCTGCGCGAAGCGGCCCTCCATGAGGGCTTTCTTGGCGGGGAGCAGCTCGGCAGAGCCGAAAAACTTCAGCGCCGGCTCAGGGGATGGGGGGGCTTTTTCAGCTGTCTCGTCGGCGGCGATGGCGGTGGAGGTGCCGATGCCGAGCGAAAGTCCGAGGAAGACGAGGAGGAGAAATACGATTGTGACGAGGTTGCGGGAGGTCGCGTGAGGCCAAATCATGATCCGGCTCCTATCAATCGGGACCGATGAGGGTCTGGTCGAATTCGTTTCGAGACAGAATGACCGTTCAAAACCTTGATGCACCATGGTCAACATATAAACGACGAAACGCTCGCAGGGGAGGTTCTTTTGTGTTTGATGCCTCGATGCCGAGCCTGTTCCTCTTTTTTCCAGTCGATTTTCGCGGGCTTTTCGCACCTGGTGATCAGCTTCCCGACGCCGCGGGGTGTCGGTGGCTGAGATTCCTCCCTGAGCTTGTATTCCCTTGGAGCAGCGTATAGGATGTCCCTTTTTGCCCGTTTGCACCGAAGCGGCGCACGAGCCGGAGCCCTCGTTTCGGCCGGCGGTGGCCGTCGTACGCGCAGATGTTCGATTTTAAGCATCGTCACGGAATTGTGATTCCAGGGGACGCTGCTATAAAAGCTTGAAAATTCGATCGCTCGATGCGATTTCGGACACGATCCAATTTCGATCGTTTAGCAGCAATTTTTCTCGAGGAGGTCTCTTTCATGGTTCAAGAAATGAACACCGCCGAGCTCCAGGAGCTCATTCAAGGCAGTGCCGTTCCGGTCGTCGTGGATTTCTGGGCAGTCTGGTGCGGCCCGTGCAAGGCCCAGGGTACGATCATCGAGGGCTGGGCGTCCAAGCAGGGCGACAATGTGAACGTCGTCAAGCTCGATGTGGATTCGAACGGCGACTACGCCACCAAGCTGGGCATCACCAGCATCCCCACGATCATCGCCTTTTCCGGCGGCGGCGAGAAGGCCAGGGCCGTTGGCGTGCAGGACGAAGCGTCGCTCGACGCCATGCTGGCCAAGGTCTAGATTGCTTCCTTCCTCGCCATCTTCTGCAGACCAGGCTCCTTTCGACCGCAGCGCTTACCGGATCGACCTGGAGGCCGCTGTTGCGGCGGCCTTCCAGGATTCGCCGCTCGAGAAAGAGCAGCTCGAGCGGCTCCTCTCCTTCGGGGTGCTGCTGGCCGAGCGGGCGCGTTGTTTCAACCTCACCCGGCTCACTGCCCCGGAAGAGATGGCCCTTCTCCATTTCCTGGACACGTTCTTCCTGGCGCAGGCGCTCAGTGCGCGCACGCGCTCTGTGCTCGACATCGGCACGGGCGCTGGCATCCCGGGGATCCCGCTGGCGATCTTGCGGCCCGAGATCCAGGTGACCTTGATCGACGGCACGGGCAAGAAGATCGCCTTCGTGAAGGAGGCCATCGAATCTTTGGGGCTCACGAACGCCGCGGCGTTCCAGTTACGCGCCGAGGAGCATCTGCGCCGGACGCGGTACGGCACGGCGGTGCTGCGGGCTTCGGTGAAACCTGTGCGCATGATGGAGATCATGGCCGAGTGCCGCGAGCCTCTGCAGGCGTTGGTGTTCATGCTCGGGGGGGATGGAAAGACCGTCGCCAAGGCGCTGCGCACGCCGCGCTACCGCCTGCTCTCCGTGGAGCCCTACCAGTTGCCGGGCCAACACAAGGAGCGGCACATCGCCACCTTCATCCGCAAAATGCAGAAGCGGCGGTGATCGCCGGCCGATTTCTCTTCTGAGGAAAATCATGATCGAGGCACGGCACCTGGCTGTCAATGCACAGGCGCCAAGGCGTTCAGTCCAAGGTGTTCAGTAGCCCGGCCGTGAGGGAGGGCGGCGATGCACCCACGAACCGAGATTGAAACTCGATCGTTCCAGGCGCTCTTCGCCTTCGGTTATCCCTTTCCTTTTTGTAGGGTACCTTCCGTCACGACGCCAGATCCTCGAGGATCTTCGGCAGGTGTCTTGTGATCAGCGAGTAGTGCCCCTCGTCAGCCAGATAGTTGGCCCGGCTCTTGGGAATGGCGTTCTCCATGTGCTTGGCCATCGTCGCGGGCACGACGATATCGCGCTCCCCCTGCCAGATCGACACTTCGCAGGAGATGTCCTCCAACCGAAATCCCCAGGGCTGGCAGTAGAGGGTCAGGTCCCAGGCCGATCCCTCGGAGCCGAATCGGTAGGCCTCTTGAAAGGTCTTCAGGAGCAGCTCCTGGCAATAGGTTTCCTGGAGCACCGAGTTGTCAGGATCGGGAAGGCTCTTCGAGATATTGGCTACGAAACGCTCGGGGAAGTGCTGGAGCCCGGAAGAGACGGCGCGGTAGATGACGCGTGCCATGAGCGGGGCGAAACGCGCCAGGGAGAGGCCGATGCGGTTCTGCCACATCATACCGTCACAGTTCCCGGGGACATTGACCGGTCCGAGTCCACAGACGATGGCTACATTTTCGAGGCGGGCCGGGATCTCATGGGCACAGACTGCCGCGTAGGGGCCGCCGCCTGAGATGCCGACGATCGAAAAGGATCCCAATTCCAGGGTATCGGCCACCTTGACCACATCTGAGGGCCAGTCGAGTATTTTGCGGTCCGGTTGAAATCCGGAGAGCCCATAGCCGGGGCGGTCGAGGGCGATGATCCGCAGGTTGAGATCGATCGCGGCGGGCTCGGCGATCTCCGCCTCGAGCCGCGATCCGGGAAATCCGTGGAAGTAGAACACCGGCTTGCCGCCGAGATCGCCGAACTCGGCGAACTCCAGTGTTCGACCGTTGTCTGCAGCTATGTTCATCGTCTGCCTCGCACAAGGCCTTCCGCTGATACCATCTAATAGTCTTTATCGACATTCCGGCCGGTGGTAAAGACCGTTAATCGCGATTTGTCGGGTAGTAAGGCGGCCGCGGATGTGCTTGAGGCAGGACGCTGCATCACATCATGTGCAGTGTCCCTTGCTTCGTATGAGCAATTGCAGCGATGACAGCGAGATGATGGACGTTTCGTGATACCTGCTCGATTGAGATCGTTGCACCAGATACGGTGCCATAGCAACCCGCTCAACGGTTCTGAGATGGTAGTAGTCAGGCGTTAGCACGACGATGCACGACTGACCGCCAGCGTTTGCCGTCACTCACCGCAAGCGCCACGGCCATCCGTAGTGCGTCCCTTCAGCTCATCTGAGCACCATACCCATACCGCAGCACTTTCCGTAGCCCGACCGGATTATGGAGGGCGACGATGCACCTGCGCACAGTGATCGCCGCCCGATTGCTCCCATCGACGACCACCGACGATCCGCGAGTTCACTGCTGCACCGGGCCTGTGGATCTCCTCCCCACGGAGAGCCACGACCGTCACTCGTACCACTACCCTGCTCCTCCTGTGGTCCCATCCGTAGCCCGACAGTGATGGAGGGCGACGATGCACCTGCTAGCAGCGATCACCACCCGATTGCTCCCATCGACGCCCACCGACGATCCGCGAGTTCACTGCCACACCGAGACTTGTGGATCTCCTCCCCACGGAGAGCCACGACCGCCACTCGTACCACTACCCTGCTCCTCCTGTGGTCCCAGCCGTAGCCCGACAGTGATGGAGGGCGCCGATGCACCGGCGAGCGGCGATCGCCACCCGATTGCTCCTATCCCCCCTCCACCAAAAATATTTCAGTTAATTAATTTTCCAACCCCCCTTTTTCAAACG
>Ga0190284_1000443_pt1 | contig 24175 bp, 20 predicted proteins | sample 48691812_MG_FD_161668 | JGI IMG/M metagenome (GOLD analysis project Ga0190284, IMG submission 161668) | Hydrothermal vent microbial mat bacterial communities from Southern Trench, Guaymas Basin, Mexico - 4869-18-1-2_MG | ecosystem: Environmental > Aquatic > Marine > Hydrothermal vents >...
GTGTATCGTTAATTTCTACCGCGTTTTTTAAGGGATATGTGCTGCCGAATTGATTAGATAATTGTAGTTTATTCATACCCCTACAATACATGATTGTACGGAAGTATTGAAGCACTATTTCAAAAATTATCGGACTCTCACCATGTCGAGGCCCTGGGGCGGAACCTTCACGAATCGTCGATTGCATCAAGCCTAAAAAGGCGTGTCAGGAGTTCTGAGGCTACCAGATGTTCGACGAGGCCAGCCGCAACAAAGGGATCATGACCGAAGCGGTGACTCTCCTCACCAAGTACCTCTTTGGCACCAAGAAGATCAACAGGCTGCAGCTCGTGATCATGATTCCCAACAAGGCGTCGAAGAGGGTGGCCGAGAAGTGCGGCTACAAGCTGGAGAGTATCGCCCGGGGCGCGGTGTTCCACAACCAGGAAAACCACGACCTCGAGGTATGGTCGCTGCTCCGCGGCGAATGAAAGAAACCACCCATTCCCGTCTCACAGAATTGACATCGATCGGCGTTCATACCTCAGGATTGCGTTGCTTTGTGCGCAGCGGTGACCTAAATCCGTTGACGACAAATAGTGTACCGCCGATGTAGGTGATGATTGAGACAAGGAAATAAAAATGAACGAGTGCACGTGGCAGATCAGCGACGAGACAGTCCAGATCGCCAAAGGTGTAAAAGATCTCAAAAGGCATTTTTATCAACGTACAGATTTACCAGGCGTAGTGACTCTATTTCTGCTATGCGTTTTTTCAATCAACGGCGGACAATTTCTATCTCACCTCATGGTCCTCTCAAAGACAGTATTTTGACTGCTTAGCGGATGCCGTTGCGAAATCTTCCTGCTGGAATCATGGTCTTCTTCAGGACGGCCGGAAAGCGCCACACCCGAAACCGAGGAGTGCATCCTCATCGGTCGCGTCGAAAACGAATTATTCCGGTTCCACATCTCGCGGGCTGCCGTATTGTATTTGGGAACCGGCTATTCATTGCCTGTCATACGTGCTCTTTCAGCGAACGCCCCGCGCTCAGCCGCGGGCCTGTTCATACAGCCCTGCCAGCTCGCAGCTGACATCCCGCGGCCCGTCGGCTGCAGCGGTTTTAGACGGATATAGTTTTTTCGCTAGTCACTCGCCGTTGATTGACGCCCCAACAAACTAAGGATTAGAAACCGAGCACTCGCTTCGCTCGACTCGGTCCTAATCCTTGTTTTGTTAGCCCTAATTCTATTGAAACTACGATTCGTCTGTTCAGTATAGTATTCGTGGATTCCTCGGCTGTCAGTAAAAGACGCCGATCGAACTGCCGTGAAATACGTGGCACCTCATAAACTTCCAGTTCCCGACGGATCCCTGGGCTCGGCTGGCGGAGTTCTAAGCTGATCAGTACCGCTCCCCACCGAGAATCCTTCCATCACGCTTCTCACACCCTCCGAGCCTTGGTTGCGCGTAATAGTCGTCACGCTGGTTCATGCAAGACTCCGCACACTGTAAAGTCAACATAAAAAATATTCGCTTCGTACGAATCACAGGCCTACCGGCGCGTTGGTCATGTCTCGCAGCGAGGCTTGACAAAGTGCGTAGCGTAGGTCTCCTCGATGTTATGATCACCAGACCTCGAGAATCTGAGATCGACCTTTCTACCCTTGCCCCACGACTTGTAGCCCTTCCAGCTCGGCTTCAGATTGCCGTTGAGACTGTTTTTACGCACCGTCTTCATGATGAAGTTGATCTTTCCTGGATTGATCTTGATGACCTTCTCGAGATAGGGAACGCGTTTGAACCTCCACTCTTCATAATCACTCTTCGACAGGTATTCCAGGCCTATGAACACGTCGATGAAGCTGATATATCCTTTCTCATTGATGAGCCGGGATGTGATTTTGCTCAGTTTCGTTTCCAGATCACGACGATTCAAAGCCATTTCATCCACTCGCTGTACGAATCCATGATATAAACGCTTGACAAAACTCGGCAGAAATTTCTGCCAGGGACACACCGCGCTGAGAGGTTCTATGATATCACATCACCGGCAGCGGCGAGAGCAGTTTTCGGTCGATCAGAATTTGGAAGTGGCTCGACATGCTTGCGGCGAGGGCCCTGTCGCGCACCACCAACGCCCGATCGAAGAAGTCGTTGTGCACTTCGCAGGAGGTCTCCGCCACGTAATACGGTGCCGTAGCAATCTGTTCGAATACAGCGGCCAGGCCAGAGCGTAGTCGACGGTCCTTCTTGTGTCGCGGCCTAGAGCAGCACGCAATGTCCGAGCACGCGACAACACCACGTGATTTCTTGGAAATATCTGTGCGTCGCTTCGCCAGCTGTCGTGGATGCAGTTCAAGGCACAACTTGCCGATGAGACGAGTCCCGGGGCCGTCATTCTCGTGCCCGAAACCATTCGACACCTGATCGCCGGGAACTGCCGGGCTCGTCCCAATCAGCGTAGCGCTCTGTTTGCGAAGCCGGGTTTTCTTCGTGATGAGCTGGAGACGGGCGTGCTGCGCGACGTTTGCGCGATCGAGTATCAAGAAGTCGCAGGCGTCCTAGTCAGCTTGCCAAGCGAAACGCACCGCCGACATGCGAGCTGCTTTGGTCTTGTGTCATCGTTGCCACCACGACTGCTCCGATTGCTACCGGCCGGAGCACCAGCTGTCGGGTGGGATTCTCATCCGCTGAAGAACCGTGCCATTTCGCAGCGCACCGAAACAAACTGTACGTTATCCAGAGTCTGTGATTATCTCATGACATGCGGTACCATAATCGGATAGAGGTCATTTTTATACCACCCTTGGATGATACCGACGCCTATAGAAAAGAGCCGTTATTCTTATCCCCAATAAGTGGCTCCGACCGCAGTTTCAGAATTCAATCAAAAAAGGAGGACAATCATGAAAACAGGATTATGGATTCTTGGGCTTCTTGTTTTTTTCAGTATATCGGCGGTCGGCTTTGCAGCCCTGCCAAAATCGTCGGGCAACGAATCGGGAATTTCAAGCGAGGCTTCGTTGAATCTGTCTGTATCCAATTTACACCAACCAGACGTGCACATTGGCAAAACCGCAGCGGACCATAAAAGAACTCTCGTTCAGCAGGCTTTCGACCGGCTGCCCCTCTATTTCATTGAAAATCAAGGGCAAATCGACAGTGAGAAAGTGTTTTACTACGTAATGGGCATGGATAAGACGTTGTATTTCACAAAGGAAGGAATTTCGTTCTCGCTCCGGGGGCAGGATCAACTTTGGACGGTCAAGCTAGACTTCGTTGGTGCAAATCCAGATGTCGTGCCGCACGGCTACAACAAGCAGGATGCTCTGTTCAGCTATTTTAAGGGCAAGCCGGAGGATTGGAAGGCCGGTTGCGCATCCTACAGTAAGGTGGTTTACGAAGACCTCTGGACAAGTATCGATCTTGTGTATTCGGGGACGGCGAATGAGCTCAAGTATGAGTTTGTGGTCGAGCCAGGGGCTAATCCCAGTAGAATCCGGCTGGCGTACCGCGGGGCGAGCGACGTAACCCTCGATGAGAACGGGGAATTGGTTATCAAGACGCCGGCAGAGGAGTTCAAGGATGCCCGGCCGTTCGCATTCCAGGAGATCGACGGCGAGCGAACGGAGGTGGAAATAGCCTACGTCATTAGAAAGGATGCTGAGTCGAAATCATTGGTGTACGGGTTTGATATAGAGGAGTACGACATAAGTGTTCCTCTAGTTCTTGATCCAGCGATACTCGTCTACTGTGGGTACATCGGCGGCACTGAAGACGACTGGAGCTGTGACATCGCTGTGGACGACACCGGAGCAATGTATGTAACGGGTGATGCCTGGTCCGGGGAGTCCAGATTTCCAGTTATCGTCGGGCCAGATTTGATACACGTTTGATACACGACAGAGTCGGAGACGCCTTCGTTGCTAAGATCGATAGCTTTCAGTTGATTTTAATCGTTGCTCCCAATCCGCTAATCGCTGGACTTCATGGAACCTTTACCGCCACAAACGGTGATCCCTTCACAAATACCTTTTTGGCCTATAGCCTAGTCGGGAACGGGAGCACTTACGTCCCCTTCCTCGACGTCACACTTAGCAATGCAAATCCTGTTCAAGCAGGATCTGTTGTGCAAAGCAATATGCAAGGAACAGCGGTCTGGAACCTGCCTATCCCTACACAGGGAGCCGGACGTAATGTGTGGCTACAAGCGGTCCAGTACGGCGAAGTGTCGAATCTGGTAGACACGACCATTCAGTAGCAAGATCGGTAGGTTGAAATGGGGACGGGACAGTTGGTTCAGTCTCTCTTTCAGTTCATTGGGCGACCCTGTAAAAGATGGCCAGGTATTCGTTTTTCCATGACTCCGCTCCTGGACCGGGACCTTCGATGGACGCCTCGCGCTCGGACTACGCGATCCGCATCGTGCCATTGGCCGCGTGCTTCTTGCGCTCGAGTCCTTTTGGGCCGCTCTACTTGTAACGACGTATCCAATTGCCGAGCGTTGCCGGTGAAAGGTCCCATTGTTTCGCAAAATCCTGGAGCGAAAGGTCTGATTTCTGATAGGCCTCCACAGCCGCACGCCGCTCTTCCGGTGTGAAGCTGCGGCGCTTGACCTTTCTTTTTTCCCTGATCGCTCCCTGCCGGACTTCTTCTTGACCCTGCTTTCACCGGCCTGCGCTCGCACGCCTTCCGGCGTCCTCCCTCCTGCGGATGAGATCGATGATCTGCTCTTTCTCTGATCGCTCATAATCGCCTCCTCTTCTAGGATTTGATCCCGGGCTGGAGGCGGACAAACCTGCTTGCTCAGCACTCAGAACTGGAAGAACTTGGCAGAAATATTCCCCTGCCAGGACTCGCCCTCGGTGCGGTTCACCTACACTGCGGCCGTCACCATGCCCGCGCCGCTCAACGCGGTCATGTCGGCGGCACGCACCACCGTAGATCAGGACGGCACCACCACGACCTGCCGATTCGAGATGCCCCAGGCGATCCCGTCCTAACTCTTCGCTACCGCCGTTGGCAACCTCACCCACCGCGACCTCGGTGAGCGCTCGCGCATCTATTCCGAGCCGAAAACGGTAGACGAAGGCGCCCGCGAGTTCGCCGGCACCGAGAAGATGATCACCGAGGCGGAGAAGCTCTTCGGCCCCTACATCTGGGACCGCTTCGACTTGCTGCTCATGCCGCCCGCCTGCCCCTACGGCGGCATGGAGAACCCACGCCTCACCTTCCTCACCCCCACCCTAGTCGTGGGCGACCGCTCGATGGTCAACGTCGTGGTCCACAAGCTTGCGCACTCGTGGACCTGCAACCTGGTCACCAACGCAACCTGGGAGGACTTCTGGCTCAACGAGGGCTGGACGGTCTACGCCGAGCGCCGCATTCTCGAGATCCTCGAGGGCCAGGACTACGTTCGGCTCAAGGGGTTCTGCGGCGCAACAGCATGCTCGAGGACATGAAACTGTTTGGTTTCGACTCCGATCCCACCAAACTGAACTACTCCCAGAAAGGCATCGATCCCGACGAGGTCTTCTCCACGATCCCCTACGAGAAAGGCGCGGCCTTCATCACTCTGTTCGAACTGTCCGTGGGACGCGACACCTTCGATCCTTTCATCAGGAAGTACATCGAAACCTTCAAATTCCAGTCGCTGACCACCAAAGGCTTCGTGGCTTTTCTCGAGAAGGAGCTGCCCGCGGCAGCCGCCAAGGTCAACATCGACCAGTGGCTTTACGAGCCCGGGTTCCCTGACTGACGATGCACCCCACCTCGAATCGACGCTCCTGCAAGATGTGTATGCCCTCGTCGCCGCTTTCGACGCAGGCCGCAAGCCGATGCCGGAGAACGTGCAGGGCTGGAAGCCGGAGCAGATCGAGCTCTTCCTCAAGAAGCTGCCCGAGTCGATCCCCGTCGAGGACTGCCGCGCCCTTGAAGGTCTCTTCGGCTTGAAAGCCAGCCGCTACAACAACCACCTCGTGGTTTACTATTGCACGGCGATCCGCAGCGGCTGCGAAGAAGCGCTCGCCTGTGTCGAGAAAATCGTCTCCACCGTGGGCCGCATGCTCTATCTCAAGCCGCTCTATCGCGCCCTCGTCGCGACCGAGTGGAGCAAGCCAAAAGCGCGCACACTCTTTGAGCACAACCGCGCGGCCTACCACCCGATCGCCGCCGGCGGCATTGATCGTATCTTGAAAGAAGCCGGGTTGTAGCACGAACCGATCCGGCCACTGCGCAAGCCGCATAAGACTTTTCTCTATCAAATCCTTGATCGGCACGAACCACAATCGATCGGTTCCGCGTCACGGCCACATCGGTGCAGCGGCTGTGTACCACGCTGCCGCTGCTAAAACGGAACGGGACACTGCCACCGCACAGAAGAAGATTAACTACGAAACACGCGAAAGGCGCGAAAAGGGAAAGAAGGAGATGTATATTAATTCTCTCGCTCCTCTCTACCACTGCTGTAAGGTGCGGTAAGGCAGTGTCCCAAGCTAAGCGAGGGGCTATTTGAGTAGGCCTTTTGTTTTCTCACTCCTCACTTCTCTCCCCTCACTCCTCATGTATGCAGTGATGTCGTCCGCAAGTACATCGATTGCGGGGTCTATGAATGTGGATTCGCGCCGTCCATGTCCCAAATGCCGCAAAAAAATGTCTTAACTTCTTCCTGCAATAGCAGGCTGTGCCCCTCTTGCGAACAGATCAGGGGGACCAGGGTTTTCCTTCACGTTCGAAAAGAAGTGGGGACGATCGGATCCGTTTCATCACAGCTTCCTGCTTGGTTTTGTCGAAACCGTAAAAATAGACAACTGCGCGGTCCCCGAGTCTGCTGAGGGTGCGCGTCTCCAGAGGCCGGTGGAGTGCATAGGCTTCGATGAACGCATCCCGGTCCTCTTTGCTGTCCCACAGGGTGAACCAGATCCCGCAGAGATTCCCTGGGTTCAGCAGGAAGAAACCATCACCGCCCCATCCCGCGGCCGCTTCATTGGACCAGAAATCCGGTAACATGAAGGCCATGGGACTGAGCTTTCTCTCCTTGGGAGAGGTCAGGAGAGCCATCAAGATTTCGCCCAGAGTATCCTTGAAGCATGTCTCTAACCCCTCTTCCGCCAGGAGTTTCTCAACCGCCTCGTGGTTCAGATCGACCGGTGCGTCCTGCTTTTTGTTGTCCCAATATTTTTCAGGGTGCAGGAGCTGCTCCGTAGAGCGGGGCAGGTTCGTACCGGCTTGCTTTAGAGCAGGGCCCACGCTGCCCGGATCTTTCTGATGGGCCAGGATCATGTTTCGGGCCATGGTGTCCCCCTTCAGGAGAAAACGCGAGCCCAGGGGGAAACAGGCAGGGAACGGGATCAGCGCATGGAGCGGTACCTTGAAGAACGATTTCATGGCGTCCATGTCCCGCTCGGCTTTTTGTTCGCCGGATGCCTCTTTTTTCATCAAGTACCTTTCCTGAAGCAGGATGGCCGCGCCTTCGAAGATTGATAGACGCACGGTCAGTTCGTCGCTGGTCTTGGGGCCTTTTTCGCCGCTCAGGTTCAGGCCGAAGTATTGATCGTCCATGGCATGGACCAGCTCGTGAAGGATTACGGTTTTTATACCCTCGAAGTCTTTGTCGTCCTCCTTGGGTTTCAAGACATAAAGCGCGTGGGCTTGATGGTCGTACACCCCGGGAGGCAGGAATTCACTCATCATCTTTTCAAAGGTGTCGGTTTTGGTCTCGCTCTCGCAGTTCAGGCCGACCATCCGCCTCAATGCATCACGTCGCGCCGTGGGGCCGAACTCTTTTTCATTTTTTCCACCGCTCAGAAAAGCCTTGATCTGCTCTTCGGAATAGATCTCCTTTTTCACGGGGCCTTTAAATTTCCACCCCCGCAACGCTTCCACTTTTTTTTGCATCTCCGTGGTCAACTTGTCGAAGGTTTCCTGGGTAAAGGTTTCCTGGCCAAGCGCCCAGCCGGGGATCAATAGGAACAGGCAGATAGTTTTGATTAACATCGATGTTCTCCTTTTCAATGTCATATCTCTTCCACACCCAGCCGGGAGAATAGCAGTTTTTGACCGGGGATATGGGTGCTGTGAAAACTGGGATGCTCGATTAATAGTTTTTGGATGGCCGAGGGGAAGTTTTCCTGGTCTTTGAGGGCGGCGATACTGTGAAAGAGATGCTCGCGCAAAAAACCTGCATGGAGCACGCAGGCCAGGAAGGGGCTCTGGGTCCAGATGGCTTGAAAGACTTTGGAGAGGTTGTTCCCCATGAGAGCCAACAGGACTTCTTTCCCGTCCGACACGCAGTTGAGCTGCTGGCATTTCCAGTGGGCCAGGATCTCTTGACTTTCAAAAGCCTGCACCAGGTGGACCTGCTTGATCGTTGTGGGTTCGTAGACCTGCACGTAGGTTTCCACCCCGCGGGCAGCGGTCTCTTCGATGGCGGGCAAGAGCTCTTCCATGGCTTTGGGGAAGATATCGATCACCGCGATCGTTTCGGCGCGACCCAGCAACGCCCTGCACCGCTCGAAGATGAGCGGCATGGAGTGGATCTGGTAGATCCGTTCGTCTTGGGTCGGTTTACTCAGGTGGGCCAGTGTCTCGGCTGCTTGACGCGCGGTCTGGACATAGGTTTTCTCCAGATGGCCCAAAAACTCTTCCAGCGGCACAGGACGGCAGAGCCGCGGCTCTCCGTCATCCACCATCACCGCGCCTTTCCACATCAAGGAGTCGATGGCTTTGTACACATTGGCCGTGGGTTTGTTTATCGCCTTACCGATCCGGTAAGCTGTGATAGGCTCGTCCTGTGTCAGAAGCAGCATATAGACCTCTGCCTCGAGAAGGTTGAGCCCCAATGTTTGAAGGAGTTTCATTGATTGATTCATAGCGATAGTATTATATATTGCTACTACTTCTTCAAGGGGAGTTCGATTTTCTTATTGCAGAAAAAAAAAGCAGATCGATCTGATCGAGCAGGTTGAGCGCTTCGAGCAGGTGCTGGCCGCTGATCACCGGTGGCGCCGGGGCGTACACCTTGTTACCGCGATAGCTCGTGTGCAGCGGCGCGCGCCAAACCGCCTCGTGGCGCGCTAGATCCTCGAGGCTGAGCCTGCTGCCCTGCTGCAGCGCCCCGAAGCCGGGGCGCACGGACAAGGCACCGGAAGTGCCGGCGACCATAAAAGCGTTGCCCTTGGCCGCCAGCCACGCCTGTCCGAAGATCTGGTTGAGGTTGGTGAAACGCGTAAGCAACTCGGCCGACCAGGTCTCCGGTGAAACGGCCGTCCGCATTGTCGTCGACGATGAAGGCGAATCGGTAGGCTCCCTCAGGCAGTGTCCTAGCGGGCACCGTCATGTTGATGATCCCCGTGAGCGGCGCCCGAGCTGCCGCGGCGATGCCCAGTTGCCATACACCGGCGGGCCGCCATGCGAACCACGCCGTTGTTATGGTTGCCAGCACAAAAAATCACCGCGCCGACCCGTGGCGCCACTCACATCGAGGTTCACTGTGATCGTCAAGCGATCTCTCACGTCGAGCGCTAGAGGAACAAAATCTAATCCAATGTGCCCGAAGAGAGATGGAAAAGGTCAACCATCGTCTCCCTTTCTCCACTCCACTTCAAACAACTCCGGCTCAAATCAGCGCAAGAGCTCAATCAATCGTCTCTCGTAAAGGCATGGCCACCACATCGCCAGCACCCTTGCGACGTCAGGTCCTTCTCAGTATCAACGTCCTTGTCACAGAGCCATAACTCGCCATCTGCGTCTTTGATTACCTTCATGGGACGGGCGCCTGGATGATAAACACCAGAACCCAACTTGCCTCTTATGTCTCTTGCAGTACTCATGAAATTCTCCTTTCCTATTTAGAAATCTCTCGATATCCTGTTATCAATAAATACTATGTAGTAAGGTCGCAAAGTCCGTGCCAAGACTGGCAAAAACAAGCATAACGTTGTCGAGAACAATAGGCCGAGATCGTTCCTTCGATCGCCGTTATCCATCGGAAATTGAAGGGAGTTCTCATAACGGTAGCTACAATGCAACTCTGTTGATTCTAATCACTGAAAAAATGCTACGAGGTTTAATCGTTACGCGTAAAGGGAATATCCCTGCAACGCCAACATCCCTGCTTCTCAAGATCCCCCGAAGGATCGACATCAGAATCGCATATCCATGGTTCACCATCCGCGTCCGTGAGGACCTTCATAGGACGAGCAGCACGGTGGCTTTCTATGACAGGAATCTCTATGTAACTACATGGATCTTGATATGTAAAAACCAACTTCTCGTCCAGAACGAGGTCTTTGAGGGCCTCTTTGACAGGAACAACTGAAATCCCAAATTTTTTTGATAACATCTTCTCCAGTTCAAAAGGTCTGATCCGTTTATTTTTCGCAGAGGACACGATCAACATAATTTGTTCCTTTATCCGTTTTGATAGACTCACTGCTTCAATCTCCTTTCCAATATTTTATTCACAACGATTCTGAGAATTTTGCTTGAGCTCGTACTTTTAATAATCTTTTGTCGAGGTAAGTACTACGTATCTGTTGCAAGATAAGCAAAGGTTATGCCAAAGTCATTTCGTGGGAATATACATATTCGAAGCTTGCTAACCTCTTTCAAAATACTAGGCGGCAACTATCTTGGAATGGTATCTTGGAAAGGTGCACCGGGGAATGGTCATCGCCGAGAGTAGCGATGGTGCTACTATAGTACGGCTATAAGGGTGCAGAATTGCTACTCTCGAGATCGGCCATCTTTCATCGGAAGAGCAATGCCGAATTTCTGGATCTTGCGAAAAAGTGTGGTCTTGTGGATACCCAGCTCTTGCGCGGCTCTAGTCCTGTTCCAGTGATTTTTTCTGAGAGCCGTCAATATCAGTTCCCGCTCGTATTGATCCACTCGTTTGAGCTCTTCATCTGGAGTAGAGGTGTCTTTACGCTGCATGTTTTCAGGTAGGTGTTTGACCGTGATCATTCCTCCTGGGCACAGCACAAACGCGTGTTCAATAATATTTTCCAACTCTCGAATGTTGCCTGGGTAATGATGATTCAGAAGGATTTGAAGAACCTTCGGTGATACTCCGGCAATGTCTTTGCTTTTCATCGTAACGAATCGAGCCACGAAGTGATCCACCAAAAGAGGTATATCTTCAGTTCTCTCTCTGAGAGGAGGCAAATCCAAGGAAATCACCTTGATGCGGTAGTACAGGTCGGTCCGGAATCGCCCTTCCTCGACAAGTTGATCCAAAATCCTATTAGTGGCTGCCACGATTCGGACATCTGCTTTGATCTCCTCCACTCCTCCCAGAGGTGAGAAGACCTTATCCTGAATAACTTTAAGGAGTTTAACCTGTATCGAAGCAGGAATATCACCGATCTCGTCAAGATAGATTGTTCCTCCTTGGGCAAGGGTGAAGCGCCCAGGTTTGTCTCGGATCGCATTTGTAAACGCGCCAGCCTTGTATCCAAAGAGTTCCGATTCCAAAAGTGTATCAGGTAATGCGGCGCAATTTATCGTGATGTATGGACCATCCCCTCTCGAACTCGTCTTGTGAATGGCTTTTGCAAGCAGGTCCTTTCCTGTCCCGCTTTCACCGGTTATCAATACGGTGCTATCACTTTCAGCAATGACCGGAATCAAATCAAAGATGCGTCGCATTTTGGGGCTTTTGCTGATAATGTCCTTAAAACTGGAGGGGGCTTCCAGAAGGTTGCGAAGCTGTTCAACAAGGCTGAGATCCCTAAACGTCTCCACACCGCCCACGATCTCTCCTTGCTTGTCCCGCAACAGAGCTGTAGAGATGCTGACGGGCTTTTTTTCTCCTTTGGAATTGGTGATGGATACCATGAGGTTAACTAGCGGTTTACCCGTTTCCATGGTAAAGCGCAGGGCACAAGCCCTTTCACAGATATTAGTTCGAAAAACTTCACGACACGGCATTCCAATAGCCTGTTTTCTAGGAACACCAGTGATGGTCGCGGCTGCTTGGTTGAAACACGTTATCTTCCAATTTTCATCGACGCAGAACACTCCATCGTTGAGGCTGCACAGAATAGTCTCGAACCACTCAGGTGATAAACGGGCCTCGACGCATGTTTCTAAGTTGCCCTTCTTATTTTTCGACATGTGACACCTCAAACCAAGGCCGATACAATAGCCAAAGAAAATACTTACTTGTGTCCTAATGCCCTACCAAAGCGCCGCTAATAACCGTTTCGGCGTCGAGACTTTGAATGTGAGACTCGCTGTCTCTGCCACTGAAGAGGGGTAGCACGAAATTAGCACCTCTCATCATCGTCCAGGTTCAGCATGAATCAGCCGGCAGCCTAGACCAGCGACTCTATCGACAAGAGAACATATGAACTTTCTAAACTTTCTACAAGATCTTATCATTCCTGTGGGAGGCACCGAAGTCCTTTCCCACAAGCAGATGTATCTGTCGGTTCAATCATGTCCACGCTTTTCATTCGTGCCGAACGGGAACAACCGATTCTGCAATCGCGTAATCATACTTCTTTCAGGCCATATGGATCGCTGTCATCCTACCGGGCGGGCCCAGCCCCTGCGATGATCACATCACTTTTGAGGATCTTCATACGCTATTCATGGTATACGTCGAGAAATTCTTTCAAGAGTACGGTGCCAGTTCACTCCTCAGATGTTGCTTTGTTTCTTTCTGATCCTGGCCGGTGATTGTTGTGGGCAGAGTTTCAATGCCTCCACCAGGCCAGCACGCACCTCGAGAGCGGTGGCCGGCGCGGTGGCGTCGCTCTAACATTCGATCATCACGACGCTTCCAGACTCGCAACTACTATTCCACCGGTCACTTGTGAAGATCACCGGGCTTTTACGGTTTCCCTCTCCATGAGGTATGAGACCGAAATGTGCCAAGCGCAAAGCTGATCAACAGGAGCGAGCTGAATCGACGCAGAGCGCTGATCCTCACGCGTACCACCACCCCGCTCTTCCAGCAGACCGATCCGTAGCCCGGCCGGTTCAGGAAGGGCGGGATGACCTGACATTCGTGACGGCCAGTGATTGCTCCACTCTCTCTCCGAGCTGGTACTGGCGAGCAATCACCAGGTGTATCGATGCATGATCGGTGGTACGGCGCCCGGCGCACCGGCCGGCTTCCGCGTTGTCGGCGATCCCGGAGAGCCGGTGACCCTAGCCATCGGCTCCGGAGTCCAGGATCCGCCACAAACGACCCCATACGGCGATCTGTACCTGGCCTGGCCGATCACACCCTACAACATCGGCAGCACCTCGGCCGACGGCATCCTGGCGCTCAACGTCGCGATCCCCGGCTTCTGGATCCCCGGCGAGGAAAAACCGATGCAGGCGCTGGTCGGCCCGCTCGGCGCTTACACATCGGTGCTGACTCACCTTATGGTGCTGATCGTGGAGTAACGGACGGCACGTTACGGCGGAATGAACTGGATTTTCCCCGTGCCGTGATGCTGGCTATATCAATACGACCGACCTCCCGGCGACCGACTGCAAAACTCGACCGCGTCGAACCGGTATACGCACTCTACGGGTTTGTCCTTATCTTTTGCCTTTGCCCTGCGCGATCCCTGGAATCTTCCCTCCAGTCCGGTTAATGTGGAGATCGTGCCCTGATTGGCGTGGATTCGAGGATCCACACGGCTGGGCTGAAAAGCCACGTTTCCAATGAAATAAGGTTGTCGGTTCGAAAGCTGTTAGAGCCCAGGGGACAAAAAAATGATTGAAACAGTCGATGCCATCATGATCGTTCTCGAGGTCGATACCGAACAGATTCTGTTCCTGATGCTGGCGTCTGACGGCTCGATCAATCGATCGGGGACCGGTACTCTCGAGTGGCAGAAGCCGGGCATGTTCATCGGTATCACGAAGGAACCGCTGTTCGAGGAATTACGTGCCGAGATCAGCCCGGCGTGGTTCGATCAACAGGGCGTCTATGATGCACGCGAAAAGAAAGGCCGCTCCTGTGAGCTCACCATTTCCATGAAACACAACGACGGCAGGCAAACGGACCTTCTGTTCCGCTACGGCTCGAAGTCGATGGGCCCACCTGCCGATGTCAATCACTTTGTCAAACGCGCGGTGACGATCACTGATCCTTGGTTCCATAGGCAGCTCAAGTTGGTTGCCAAATCAGATTCGGACAAAAAGACGCCCCGTGAGTAACCATGGCGAATTCTCAATAAACTCTCGAATCGAGGATTGCCGACGATAAACCACGCTGCAATGCTCGTCATGCGAACGTGATGCTAGCACTAAGCAGACGACCGTACCAATGCACGGGATCGGGCTTTTCGATATGATCGGAAATGTCCATGAATGGTGTGAAAACCACTGGCATGCCAACTACAAAGGAGCTCCTTACGATGGCAGTGCTTGTTTTGAGGACGACACAAAAGACTTCCTGCGGGCGGTCTTCTGGCGGGGCAGAGAAAGGATCATGCGAGGTGGATGCTGGGGTAGTGATGTCCATCAATGCCGTTCGGCTGCTCGCGGCTCGCGACCTATGCTCCGTGGGTATCACTTCGTAGGATTTCGCTTGGTCCGCGCTGGCTAAAAACAGCTTTTTGTTTCCCGTTGAATTGCGTACCAAGACAGGCTTCAGATGCGAAAGATGCATCGTTGTCCTTCGTTCTCGTCCTGCGCTTCTTCTTCGGCAGGGATGGCCATGCGAAATGTGTTCTGAGTTCCCAAGCCAGTCTCACATGGTGCCGTGTGATACGGTGCGAACTTGTTCTCAATTTTTACGGCCGTATCGGCCGGGGTGCTCGTGTGGGCCTCGACCCGTGTGGGCCTCGAATTGGCTCCAACAACTCTTAGACCACCGCGCCGGTTCAGGACTTGCGCGAAGGCACCTCCGCACAGGTCCCGGGCCACGGCACGGTAGCCTCGAGAAACGACCGTTTTCCGCTGCTGAGATCAGTCAGCTAGGTCAAAGCGATCGAGGTTCATCACCTTGTTCCAGACCGCTACGAAGTCATTGACAAATTTGTGCTGTGTACCGGCGCTGGCATAGACTTCCGCGATGGCTCGAAGTTGCGAGTTCGAACCGAACACGAGATCGACGGAAGTGGCCGTCCATTTGACCTCACCGGTCTTGCGGTCCCGTCCTTCGAAGAAGAACTCGTATTTGGGGGACTTCTGCCACTCCGTGCCGATGTCCAGCAGGTTGACAAAGAAGTCATTGGTCAAGGTCTCCGGCTGCTTGGTGAAGACACCGAGTCGAGGATCGCCAACGTTTGTACCCAGGACCCGCATGCCGCCGATCAGAACGGTCATCTCTGGGGCCGTGAGCGTGAGCAGGTGTGCTCGATCGACCAGCATCTCTTCCGCCGGTCTGTCGAGCTCGTGACCGAGGAAGTTGCGGAATCCATCTGCGGTCGGTTCGAGCACGGCGAACGAGGCCACGTCGGTCATCCCCTGCGACGCATCGGCACGCCCGGGCGAGAAAGGAACGTGAATAGCGTGCCCGGCCCTCTTCGCTGCTTCCTCGACGGCTACACACCCACCCAGCACAATCAGATCAGCGAGCGACACCTTCTTCTTGCCGCCGGACTGCGAGCGGTTGAAACCCAGTTGGATTTTCTCGAGTGTTTGCAAGACCTTCGCCAGCTCAGCCGGCTGATTGACTTCCCAATCCTTTTGCGGTGCCAGGCGGATGCGTGCCCCGTTCGCTCCTCCCCGCTTGTCGGTCCCACGGAATGTGGACGCCGATGCCCAGGCGGTTGAGACCAGTTGCGAAACAGACAGGCCGGAGGCGAGAATAATGTCTTTCAGGCCAGCAATCTCCTGCTCCCCGATCAATTTATATTCAACTTCGGGAACAGGATCCTGCCAGATCATGACCTCGTTCGGGACATCCGGGCCGAGATAGCGCGAACGGGGGCCCATGTCGCGGTGGGTCAGCTTGAACCACGCCTTGGCGAAGGCGTCGGCGAACTCCTTCGGGTTCTCGAGGAAACGCCGCGAAATCTTCTCATAGATCGGATCGTACCTCAGCGCCAGGTCTGCCGTAGTCATCATCGGCCGGTGCTTCTTCGACGGGTCGTGAGCGTCAATCGCCATGTCCTCTGCGGCCACGTCCTTGGCCAGCCACTGATGCGCGCCGGCCGGGCTCTTGACCAGCTCCCACTCGTATTTGAACAGCACTTTCAGATAGCCCATGTCCCATCTGGTCGGGTACGGCTTCCAGGCGCCTTCGATGCCGCTGGTGATCGTATCGCCGCCTTTGCCGACTCCGAAGCTGCTCTTCCATCCGAGGCCCTGCTCCTCGATGGGGGCGGCCTCGGGGTCCGGACCGACCAGTGCTGCATCACCCGCTCCGTGACACTTGCCGAAGGTGTGTCCGCCAGCGACGAGCGCAACCGTCTCTTCGTCATTCATCGCCATGCGCGCGAAGGTATCGCGGACGTCAATGCCCGACGCGACTGGATCAGGATTACCGTTCGGCCCTTCCGGGTTCACGTAGATCAAGCCCATCTGCACGGCGGCGAGGGGATTCTCAAGGTCCCGTTCACCGGAGTAGCGCTTATCGCCAAGCCATTCGCTCTCCGATCCCCAGTAGATGTCCTCTTGGGGTTCCCAGACGTCTTCACGGCCTCCAGCGAATCCGAGCGTCTCGAACCCCATCGATTCGAGAGCCACGTTGCCGGTCAAGATCATCAGGTCGGCCCACGAGATTTTGCTGCCGTACTTCTGTTTGATCGGCCAGAGCAACCGGCGCGCCTTGTCCAGGTTCGCGTTGTCCGGCCAACTGTTGAGGGGCGCAAAACGTTGGGTGCCATACCCCGCACCCCCGCGACCGTCGCCCATGCGATATGTGCCTGCGCTGTGCCACGCCATCCGAATGAAGAGCGGTCCGTAGTGTCCGTAATCTGCGGGCCACCAGTCCTGCGATTCGGTCATCAGCGCCTCGAGGTCCTTTTTCAGGGCATTCAGGTCGAGTTTCTTGAACTCCTCGGCGTAGTCGAACTGCTCGCCCATAGGATTGCCTTTGGCGGGATTCTGATGAAGTATCTTCAGGTTCAGTTGATTCGGCCACCAGTCCTGAATCGACATGGCCCCAGCGGCCGTGTGTCGGTAGGGTCCAGCCTGCTGACCCATGACCGGGCATTTGCTACCGCTCTGCGTACCTTTCTCAGACGTAGATTGGGCCAACAACATGTCATCATCAAGCCCTATCCAGAGGCCAAGGACCAAGGCAAGGAGCCAGATTGGCCTTGTTCCTCTGATGGGTCGCGCCGGGTGTCTTTGAGCTGCTCCGCTCATCACGGGGCACTTGCTCGTGGGTGTGTTATCTGTCACGTGATTCCTCCCTTTACTACTGAGATGAATAAGTCATATAAACGCGATTCATGCAATTAAACCCGCATAACGAACCGAATGGCTGATAGCGAGCAACTCGACATCCTGTAAATCAGAACTATTACTAATAGGCCACAAAATGAATCTTTCAAGCTGTACTTCATCACCGGAGAGGCGATCATAAGTGGCAGGACAAGAAGGCCCTGTGAAGGGCAGAGCCCTAACCGAAAGGCCAGATGAGGGAATCGCGCTTTGAGGGCACCGATGGAATGCGGATCGGATCACACCCCTGCTCGTCGAGCGACCGGCCCCTCGATAGATGCCCGACCGGTTGCGGAAAAGCGTGGCTACCGAGGAAGGCAGTCACCATCACATTGCTCCACTCCACACCCTCCCTCGAGCCAGGATGGACGAGCAATCACCAGGCGCATCGACGCATGATCGAGCCACGCCGCCTGCCTCTGCGGTTGGGCTTCCACCGTCTCGTGTCACTGTAAAAGAACCTCGAAGCAGCTCGAATACCCGTTTATAGGTAAAATAGCCTGGATACATGGCAATTTTCCGGTAATATCGCCAACTATGATAACAAGATTACTGAAAAAGCCGGAGCAGTCGATCTTGCTCCTGGGCCCCCGTGGAACCGGAAAATCCACCTGGATCAACCACCATTTCAAAGACGCGGTGGTCTATGATCTCCTGAACACATCCGAAGCTCTGCGACTCAGTCGTGATCCCTCGATGTTGTATCGTGAGCTCGAGGCCGAACCCGCTGAGCGCTGGGTCGTCATCGATGAAGTTCAGAAGGTTCCCGTTCTCCTCGATGAAGTGCATCGGCTGATTGAGAAGAAAAAGCTGCGCTTCGTCCTGTCGGGCTCCAGTGCCCGAAAGCTCCGTCGCGGCGATTCGAACCTGTTGGCAGGTCGCGCGATCGTCACCAACATGTTCCCTTTCACATCAGCGGAACTGGCATCTGAATTCTCGGTCTCCGAAGCGATCACGAAAGGCACACTCCCCATGGCGGTCCTAGGCGGAGACCCTGTATCGTACCTGAAGACCTATGCCGAAACCTACCTGCAGGAGGAGATCAATGCCGAAGCGCTGACCCGCAACATCGGTCATTTCTCCCGCTTTTTGGAAGTGGCTGCCAGACAGAACGGTCAGGTCACCAATATGACCAACATCGCCCGCGATGCCGCTGTCAGCCGCCAAACGGTGCAGAACTATTTTAGTTTGCTCGTCGACACGCTGATCGGCGACTGGATCGAGCCCTGGAAGCTCAAACGCGGCACCAAACAGGTTCAGCAACCCAAGTTCTTCCTCTTTGATTCCGGCGTGGTCCGCGCCCTCTCCGGTCGCATCGCTTACCCCCCCACGCAGGAAGAGCGCGGCCCGTTGTTGGAGACGTTGCTGTTCAACGAAATCCGCTCCTTTCTATCCTACACGAAACGACCTTACCCGATCCACTTCTGGCGTTCCTACAATGGCGTCGAGGTCGACTTTCTCTGTGAAACGCGGGATGGCATCGTGGCCGCCGAGTTCAAAGCCTCCACCAGGTGGGAGAAACGTTTCAACAGGGGGCTGCACCGCATGCAATCGGAACTCGGAAACCGTCAGATCAGGTGCTATGGGGTCTATCTGGGAGATCGTGCTTCCCGTTGGGACGATGTGGACGTGCTGTCCGTCGAGAAGTTCCTGCACAAGCTGTGGAACGGTGACGTGCTGAAATAACGTATTGTCCTCAATAAATTTATTTACCATTAAAACCGCAAATTTTACAGAGGAATAGAGAGAGCGAAGGATCCGCCAGGGTGTTGTGTTAGATAGAAGCACCCTTCCTGGCGCGAGCACCAGATTCCCCACGGGGACTAACTCGGAAAACGGTCATGCGCGCCGAGCAATCGGCAGGCGTAATGACGCCAGATCGTACCGCGCCGCCCTCCCTCACCATCAGAAGACCGTTGGGTGATTTTCGTCGCGAGGCTGCCATCACAGGATCCCGGTCTTGGCGGAGATCCCGGTCGGGTTACGGTTGGCCGTGACGATTGAGTTAAATAGAAGCCCATTCCTGGCATGAGCGCCAAATTTCCCGAAAACTCAAGACGGCTCCCCGGCTCTTGTGATAATCCCATCCATAGCCCGACCGGTTTAGGGAGGGCGGGATGACCAGGCATTCATGACAACCATCGGATTGCTCCATGCTCCCTTCAAGCTGGTCCGGGCGAGCAATCATCAGGCGCATCGACGATTGATCGCACCACGCCATCCTCCTTTACAGTCGGGCTACGGTTCGCCGTGTGTCCAGAGCTCTGTTAAGTCTATTCGAACATCACACAACCTCTCAAGGAGACATCATGACCGCCAAGGCGTGTTGGCACCCACTCACGAGAAGAGATCGCCCGCGGCGCAGTCGTCGCGGGCGGTGCGTTTTTTGGTCTTGCGCTTTTTTGTGGTTTTCTTTTTACGGATGCGCCTCTTTTCGGCAGCCGCGGCGGCGGCGCCGCTGAGCTGTTCCTGGCGGGCACGCTCGGCGTTGAGCTCGAGCAGCCTTGCCAGCACCTCGTCGCGCACCTCGTCGGGCCAGCGGTAGCGCCAGGGTTTTTTGCGGCGCGAACCGGCCTCCTCTTCCTCCTCCTCCTCCTCCTCGATCTCGTAGTCCATCAGAAAGGTGCACTCGTTATCGATGTCGTCCCAGCCGTAGGCCTCCAGTACTCGCTTCGCCTCACAAGCAGGAAGCGACGACCTACCAGAGGCTACTTCGTGGTTCGTGAACTACCAACCATGTCAATTGCGAATCCGTCCGAGCGTGCCAGCCTCTCGGCGCGTTCTAGCTCATGGCCTGCTGCATTCGCCATGGCCTCTCGCATCTCTGGCGAGAGCTCCACCCAGTGGAAGGCAGCGATTCTAAAGTTAAACTCATACAGTTTGGGATCAAGCGCTTTACCAGATGTCACCAGAGAGGGGACGATGTGTAAAGCATACCCGAGCGAAAGTACTGCACCTCTCGCACCCGCCACCCATAATCTCGTCAAATCGACGGCAGCAACGTAGCATAAATCGAGCAATCGGCGGCTACTCTCGAGAACGCTTACTCGCCCGCTCAACTCAATCTCTGGACCGCACCCTATTTTCCGTTTATAATAGGATGATAGCGGCTCGATGCGTGAATCGGGGACCTCAAGCACAAGCACTCCCCGTTCCCGCACCTCGTCCAAGGTCGGTATGAGAACCGTGAGAAGTGCTTCGGTCTCAGGCAGGAGACGGCGGCAACTCTGGAACGTCTCGTAGGCCAATTTCATGCTGTCGATGAGCATAAACTTCCTCCTGTATTTAACGCAGGCAGTTCACTCGTTATCCGCGTGGCAGCATAACGTTTCGGCTCAGTGCGTTGGCGGCTGACGCCTGAGACAGAGGAAAAAGACAACGCCGAAAAACAGCGAAGACTCCGAAAAAGCCGAGCTGGTAGCCGCCAATCCATTGAAGCCGATTGTTCAAGTAAGCCGCTTCGCGGCAGTTAGAATCAAAGGCCGCTCATGGTATCATTACCAATCGTGCGGATCGGTATCTTCCACCCGACAAGGAAATCAAATGAAAGGAAGGTACCATGAGCGACATTATAAAACGATTCAGTCAGGACCTCCAACTTGCAGGCTATGCCGAGAGGAGTTCACAAGCCTATGTACAAGCAGTGCTCAAACTGCAGCGCTTCCACAACAAGCCCTTGGAAGATATCTCAGACGAGGACCTGCGTCAATACTGGCTGAGCTGCAAGACTGAATACGGCTGGAGTGCCGCAACCCTTCGAATCAGCTTACTTTCCGCACATCTCGTCATCAATATCCGCTATTTTAAGTCAATTCACAAGGCGACTCTTCCCAAGTAGTGGGTTGATCAGCAACGTCAGAAATCAACAGATCTCGAACTTGAAGTGAGAGAGTCAAGTGCGAGGGTGCCTTGCGTTGGGTTATGGAGAGCTTTGGCAGTCAAAACGAGCATATGATTTTACCCGAGTTGGACACTTATGCCGATCTCGACTGCTTGAGTTTTAAGTTAAAAGTGTTCACATCTGGTCAAACTGAAATAGACCTCAACATCACTGCCTTCACGATTGCAAGAAGCAGGTCGAAGACGAGCACTTGGTCTTGTTATTAAACATCGAATAGCATACGAATCCTGAATTCGGCAAGTAATAATTTTTAACGATCACTATCCAAAAAAAACTCAGAAGAATTCCGTTGAACATAAATTCTGAATTTCAAGATTTATATCATCATGGTTTTTTCTAAGTTATTTTTTCAAATTTTTTGTAGTTGTTATAATAAAGACGAAATGTTGTTATTTGCGACCGTATGATGAAATAACAATGGAGATTAATAAGTATGAAACAAAAGCCAAACCAGCCAAAAAGAAAACAAAATTTAGAATTTGGAAACATATCACGGGTGGTTGACAAAACTCTGACTACCTACAATATAGGTGCCCTTCCTATTCTCAATAAAATTATAGAGCTTTCTAAAATTGAAGATTTTCTATCAGATCGTATTTTAGAAGACAAGCGCTGTAATATTTCGAACAAGAACATAATTCTCATTCTCTTTAAAAACTTTCTTGTGGCAAGAGAACCAATCTATGGCGTCGCGGAATGGGTTCGACAGCAGGCGCCCGAACTTCTCAATCTGGATCCTGTTCAAATTCGAAACTTCAACGACGACCGGATTGGTCGGTGCTTGGATCGATTGTTCGACGTCAAGCATTCTTCGCTCGTGTTGGCTATAACTGCGCATGTGGTTAAAGAATTCAATATTAGCCTAGACGAGCTCCATAACGATTCTACTACAATTACTTTTCATGGGAATTATAAGGACGCTGCACAAGAGACTAGAGAACGCGGGAAATTGACAAAAATCATCACATGGGGTAACAACAAGGACCATAGGCCCGATCTAAAACAACTTCTTTACACACTGACTATCGAATCACTGCAAATCTACCACGAAGAACGAGACTGTCGAAAGCCAACTACACGCCGAATTATCGACCTCTTCCAAAACATTCAGAGACATGAGTTGGTGGTTTCCGGTTCTGAAACTACTCGATTTGTCACCGAACTCTCCTCTGTTCAAGAGAAAATACGGCGCCTACTTAAGGTACCGCTGACAGACTACAGCAAGTAGAAGGAACCTAGGCTGGCGAAAATTCAGAGAAATCTACGTCTAGAAGTGCGGAACATAAGAATACATACAGCAGAATCTAAAGCAAATAAACGAGAATTATTTTTAATTACAGCAGAACAAAATATTGGACCACATAAAAACCTCGCAATTGAATTTCGATGGATTATCAATTTTTTTCAGCCAATTCAACGATTACACCCTGTGTAGCATCTGGATGTATAAAAATAACTCTGGCACCTCCAGCTCCTATAAGAATTTTATCCCACTGTAAGTGAATGTTTTTTTCTTTCAATTCCATAAATGCCTCGTCAATATCTTCGACAATGAACGAAACATGATGGAGGCCGGGACCTTCCCTCTCAATATCTTCCGCAACGATGCTGTCCGGTGACGCGGGTTCGCAAAGTTCGATCTTGCTTTCCCCTGCTGAAAATAAACCCAAATTGGCCAAAAATTTTTTCACATGAAAGGTTTTCACAAATTGAAGCCCCAAAATATCTGACCAAAAATTTTTCCCTTCATCAATACTTGAAACTCTTATCCCGATATGATCGAGTTTTACAATTTTCACTATTTTTTCCTTTTTGTCCTTTTATCAAATATAATCCATTTAACACACCCTACAAATGAACTGGAATATAACCTTAATCAATCGGAAAATGCAAGAAAGAAATCTTGTATCTGGCAGCCATTCAGCCATACCATCGTCTATCATTATGGATTACAATATGAAGGTGTTCATTTCTTTGTGAACGCCTCTGATTCTTTTTTGTGTTGATGAAAGTTGCTTAATACGCGAAAATACGGTCTCTAACATTTAAGATTTTCTGAATTTTCTTCTGAAGTAGAACCTTTTGTATGTACTATCAACATTGACAAATAAGCCTTCAATATGATATATATTTTTAAGATAAATAAACAATTTACTTTTTCGACAAAACATACGGAGTTTTTCCATGCAAGATCGAAAAATTGAAAAAATCAAAAGAGATATTATGTCGGAATATTTGATTAGGTCAGAAAAATCAAAAGAACATTTTGATAAGGCTAAAAAATGTATACCCGGGGGCAGTACGCGAACTGTAGCTCATTTCGCTCCACATCCATTTTTTGCGGCGGAAGCCAGAGGCTGCACCATTTATGATTCCGACGGAAACAAATATTATGATTATGTGAACTGTTTTACTGCAAATATTCATGGTCACGCGCACCCTCATGTCATAAAGGCTATAGAATCGCAAGTGAAAAAAGGAATTTCATATAGCGCCCCTGCTGATCTTCAATATAGACTTGCAGAGCTTTTATGCAATCGAATACCTGGCATGGACTTGATACGATTTTGCAATTCCGGAACAGAAGCGACAATGCTTGCAATGCGGGCCGCCAGAGTTTACACAGGAAAGAACGGATTCATCCGCATGGATGGAGGATATCATGGAAGCCATGATTTTGTGGGTGTTAATAACAAGCCAGACTTGGAATCGACTGGCCTTCCGAAAGCCAAGACAATCCCAGGAGTGCCATCGAGTGTGTTAAAGGATATTTTTGTCGCGCCATTCAACGATTTAGATGCTGTGGAAAGAATAACAAAAGCAAACAAGGGAAAAATAGCCGCAGTAATCATGGAACCTATGATAGGGGCCGGTGGAGGTATTCCCCCGGAAGATGGTTATCTAAAGGGAATGAGAGAACTTACAAATCGATATGATATTCTATTGATT
>Ga0190284_1000444_pt1 | contig 24159 bp, 25 predicted proteins | sample 48691812_MG_FD_161668 | JGI IMG/M metagenome (GOLD analysis project Ga0190284, IMG submission 161668) | Hydrothermal vent microbial mat bacterial communities from Southern Trench, Guaymas Basin, Mexico - 4869-18-1-2_MG | ecosystem: Environmental > Aquatic > Marine > Hydrothermal vents >...
GATGTGGGGCAAACTGATCGGAATCACCCCTGATTATACAAAGGGTGACAAAGCCATCTCCATTGGAGTTTTTCTCTACACCCTGGTTTATCAGTTCGGGATGCTCTTTCTGCTGGTCCTGATATGGAACAGCATCACCCCGTGGACAATACCGTACTGGTCAAAGTACTGGTTTATCTCCTACCTCGTGATCACTCCGATCATTGGAGTCATCACCTCGGTCTGGTTCACCTGGGGCGGAATCCGCGACATCCGGCAACTGTTCAAGGACCTTGCCAAACGTGTGGACAACCCGCTCGATGACGGCAGAGTGGAAGGGCATGTCTCACTGGCCGATGTCGAAAAGTTCGGTAAAGATGAAGACTGATAGAAGGGGTATCACGATGAGAAACGAACGGAACGCAATGGAAATTAGTAACCGTTCACACAAAAACAAGAACCACGGATAAACACAGATAGACACAGATATTTAAAACGGCGAAAAACACGAAAGAAAAAACAAAAAACTTCATGGTAAACTTTGTTTTTTTACAATAATTCGTGTTTATTAGCGTTCATTCGCGGTTCTCGTCCGTAAACGGTTACGAGAAAAAGTTGTCAGTTATCCCAGCACTTATTTGCGAAATTTATGGCTGGGATAACTGACAACTGATGTTATATTTGACGGGTGGTGGCTGATTGTTGGCGGTATGCTGCGGGGGATATCCCGGCTCGTTCTTTGAACCATCGCGAGAAATAGGATGACTCTTCAAAGCCAAACTCCTTGGCAATTTCCCCGATGGTGGTATCTGGTTTGGTGTCGAACGCTGCACGGATAGCAGCGAGGCGTTGATCTTCCCAGAATTTCTGCGGGCTGCATTGAAATGTCCGTCTGAACAGCCTATTCATTTGGCTGGTGCTGAGATGACACGCATGGGCTAGCTCCTGCGCGTCGTAGCGGCGTCGCAGATGCTCGGGGGATACCAGAATGTCGTGGAGCTGCTCGATTCGATGATCGATAAGCTCGGGCCTACTGGGCTGCAGCTCGGCATTGACCCAGTGTTCGAGGACGATTTCGTGGGCAATGGCGGCGGCTTTGGCTTGCTCCCGGGGACTCTCGCAGTCAAGTGTGCATAGCTCCTCGAGCAGCTCTTGGGTATGGCCAAAGTAGTCCGGAGCAAAAACAAACGGCAGTATCCATCGCCGCTCGACAGGCTTGCCGTTGGCAGTCCATAGCCTAAAGTGAATGTTTCTCATGATAAAATCCCCGCTCACGCTGGAGTAATATCGCGTACAGGGAGGAACAGCTCGCACCGACCCGACGGGCGTGGGATACGTAACACCGTCAATGGTGATTTCGGCGTCCCCGCGGATGATATGCATGAGGTGATAATCCTCAAAAATCTGGATGGCGGCGTTGGGCATGGCGTGGTAGACATCGCAGAAGCTGACGAACTGGAAGCTATGTTGTGCGAGTATTGATTTCATATATGGTTTCGAGTTGTGGGTTGACTTTGTTTTGTATGCAACCGCAGGATTTTCCGCAGGAGCATTTCCTCGCCGGAACGGTTGCCCTCTATAAGATGGCCCAGGAACTGTAGCGCGTAGCCGCCTACGAACATCGCCAGGGCCAGGGGCCAATTGCCCAGGATAAGGAACGTCGGCGCGGCGATAAAGCAGGCGGGTATGCCCAGCATGTGCAGCCAGAAGCTGGTGGTGTTTTTATGTCGGCTAAGCCAATTTTCGATTGGTTTTATCATGTTTCTCCTGACAACTAAAAAATGTCCAAAGCCCAAATACCCAAGGCCCATTGAATAACCAATACCCAAGACCCAGTCAACCAATCAACCTGTCAGCTATCCCAACAGGACTTTCACGCCCCAGACAGCTTCGATTATTGAGTTCAGTGCCATGCCCAGAAAGAAGTCCAGTCCGAGGATAGCCATGCAACTGGCGACGAAACTCTCTGTGCACGCTCTGCCCACCCCCGCTGCGCCCGGTTTGCAGTGGAAGCCTTTGTAGCAACAGACAAGAGCCATTACCGCCCCGAAAAACGCGCATTTTACAGGCCCGTAGAAGATATCGTAGATGAATACCGAGTCTGCCGCGTTGGCCCAGAACATCGTTTGGCTAGCGCCGTAAAGGTGTACGCTGATGAGGTATCCTCCCAATATGCCCATAAAGCTCGCGTAGAGGGCCAGTATCGGAATCAGCAACACGCAGGCCAGGAACCGCGGCACGACCAGCACGGCGATGGGGTCTGTGCCGATTGCCCGCAGGGCGTCGATTTGCTCGGTTACGCGCATCGTGCCAAGCTCCGCCGTCAGACCGCCGCCGACGCGGCCAGCCAGCATTATCCCCGCCAACACCGGGCCCAGTTCTCGCAGGACCGACATATTCACGATAGTGCCCATCTGGTCGATCATGCCGATGGCTTTGAATTGCGAGACCGTTTGCACAGCCAGGACTGCTCCGACGAACGCGCCGGTAATCATCACGACGGGAATGCTCCGCGTGCCGACCTCGAAAAGCTGTACGAGCAGCGAGCGGTAATGTTGTTTGTGCATCGCCGCAGCTGGCACTTGGCTTAGGGTTCGCCCGCAGAAACGACAAAAGTCGCCAAAGTCGTTTATACAGGCGTATACCATCGCCCCGAGTTGTGCCGCCAAAACCATAGCTATAACTTCTACCCCCTCGCGACGAAAAAATCAACCAGTCTGGTTTTTTGTTCGCATTGCCAGAGTTGCTAAAACGTCTGCCGCTATGGCCAGGCTTATGCCCAGGGCGTCGGCGAGGACGTCCCATGCTGAGGCGCCTCGGCCTGCTACGAGCGTCTGAGTCGCTTCGTCGAAAACGGCGTAGACCAACAGCACCCCCACTGCCAAAGCGACGCGCCTGGGTAACGACAGGCTTCGCGACCGCATCATCAGCAGGAACAGGCTCGCGAGTATCGCATAGCCGACGACGTGCAGCGTGTTGTTGCTGACGTCCATCGGTATGGACGGAACTCGCTCGGAGGGCAGGTGCGTGCCGATAAAGCACACCAGCCAGGCCAGGCTACACGAGGCTGTTAGAAATCTGCGAGCAGCGACGGAGCGTAAGTTCATGGGCCTGGCTCGCTATGTTTAGGCCCGGCTGTCTGGGGGGCAACAGGCGGCGAAGGCGTAACCGGCACGGGCGCCGGCACGGGCGCCGGCACGGGCACGGGCACCGGTGCTACGGGCTGAGGCTGGGGTTCGTCTGGGGCGACGAAAAGTTTGACGAATTCTTCGCCCAGCTTATGGTAATCGTCCGCGCCATGGCTTCGCGGCTCGTACTCAAAAATCGTCTTGCCATAGGAGGGCGACTCAGCCAACTTGATATTCCGCCGAATGACCGTGCTGAATATCCGGGCTTGGTCCCAGGGCTTGCCGCTGCCTCGGGCCGAGGCGAAAAACTCTCGCAGGTCGCTTACGACTTCCGCAGCCAGGCGAGTAACGGACTCGAACATGCACAGAACCACCCCGGCGACGCGAATGCGGGGATTAATCCGCTGCTGCACCAGCTCGACCGTTTCCAGGAGCTTGCCAAGGCCCTGCAAGGCCAGGAAGTGCGCCTGCAGCGGGATGACGACGTCGTCAGCCAGGGCCAGGGCGTTTAGCGTCAACATGCCCAGGCTCGGCGGGCAGTCGATCAGCACGAGGTCGTGTGGCAGAGGCTGGGCGGCGAAACTTTCGCCAAGGCGATTCGCCCGGTCAGCCTGGGCAGCCAGGTCGCCCTCCACCGCGGCGAGGTCAATCGTCGCCGGTATCAAGCTGAGGTGCGGCGTGAGCATCTGCGTAGCCTGGGGAACCGTGCACTCGCGAGTGAGCACGTCATAGGCACTTAGCGTGTGGTCGTCAGGCTCGATGCCGTAGTGCAGCGTAAGATGGCCTTGCGGGTCGAGGTCGACCAGACAGACGTTCACCCCAGCCGCGGCGACCGCTGCGCCAAGGTTAGCTACGGTGGTGGTCTTGCCCACGCCACCTTTCTGATTGATGACAGCTATTGTTCGCAAGGCTGCATTATATGCTTTGCGGCACCGGTGGCAATAGCGCAAAAAAAAGCGACAGACCTCCCGCATAGACGGGACGCCTGTCGCAAAAATCACTGAAGCGATAAAGAAGGACGCCGACGCTCACATTCAGCTAGCCGCCGACAATCCGCCAAGAGCTACCTTTTCTTCCTGGCAACCTTCTTCTTCGCGACTTTTTTCTTAGCTACCTTTTTCTTAGCTACCTTTTTCTTGGCAACCTTCTTCTTCGCGACTTTCTTCTTGGCTACCTTTTTCTTGGCAACTTTCTTCTTCGCGACTTTCTTCTTGGCTACCTTTTTCTTGGCAACTTTCTTCTTCGCGATTTTCTTCTTGGCTACCTTTTTCTTGGCAACTTTCTTCTTCGCGACTTTCTTCTTGGCTACCTTTTTCTTGGCAACCTTTTTCTTCGCCACTTTTTTCTTCGCTGCTTTCTTAGCCATTTCCAATTTCTCCTACGTTGTGATTCATTGGTTAACCCTACGGCAAACCTTATAAGTACGCGTCAGACTTCTGACGACAAAATCGTCCAGGTGGTGAAATTACAAAACGCATGCTGCAACATTTCAAAAAGCTTACGCCTACATTAAATTACGAGCTGCGCCAGAGTGCAAGGAAAACCTGTGTTTTATTCAAATTCTTTTTCGACATAATACGTCGCGTAAATGAAGTTTTTTTGAGGTTTTTTTGCAGTTCTTTTTTCAAACAAACACAATAGCCGATGGTTTTTTTTAAAACCAATAAATATATGCGAATATGTAAATATACATAAGACCGTTTTTATGCTTATATTGCCGCGTTTTTTTGGGCTTGTATCGTTTTTGTTATTGCACGCATAAAACTGGCTTGTTTTTTTAGCAATCCACCCTGGTGGTGAACTTCGCATAAAAAGACTTTCGTTTTGTCGCCCTGATGTGTATTCTATGCGGTCAAATGTTTTTGCAATAAAATTTATCGTTACGAGTGAAATAGAAAAACCAATCGCACCGATAGCCAATTTCGGACGGCTGGCTGGCGAGCGATTCAGGACACGAATATGGCGTGGTTGTCGAAATTAGTTTTGGTTTTGTCCCTTGCGGCGCTCGGCGGGTGCTACGTTCCGCCGGGGCCTGTCGAGACGGACGACCCCTGGCTGTACACCGACCCAGCTACGGGTCGGTCGTATTATCTCTACGTCCCTACAACCTACAATCACAACAAGCCCGCACCGGTGATTATCTCGTGTCATGGCACGCCGCCGTACGACGTGGCCAGGCACCATATAGATACCTGGCGAGGCTATGGCGAAAAGTATGGCTGCATTATCATCGCGCCGACACTGGACGGCACGGACGGCATTTTCGGCGACGGGCCTGTCAGCGGAATGATGGTCAACGAGCGAAGCATACTGAGCATCCTCAGCGAGCTAAGCTATAAATACAACCTCGACCGGTCGAACATTATGATTACCGGTTTCTCCGGCGGCGGGTTCCCTGCCTACTGGGTCGGGCTGAGGCACCCGGACGTTTTTACCGTAATCGTCGCGCAGAACTGCAACTTCAACCGTGCCAATACCGACGGCTGGTACCCGTTGGCTGATGCCATCAAGATGCCCGTTATGGTTTTTTACGGCGAGCACGACCCGGGGACGATCGTCGATCAGTCACGCAAAGCTATTGACTATCTGCGTAGCCGGGGATTCCGCGTAGACACAGACATCATCGCCGGGGCCGGGCACGACAGGCACCCGGAGGTGGCGATGAGCTACTTTCGAAAACACTGGAAGAAGCCCCGCGGCACGCTACACACCTCGCACTCTGGCCGACGCACTCGCAAGCCGATCCGTCCGCGAACGTACCGCAACCCCAGCGAAACCGTAGAGCTTAAAGGCCCCAGGCCACCGAAGCCGAGGCGGTAAGCAACCCCTATGCCCGCCGGTTTACGGCATCATCATGAACATGAAGACGAAGGAGAACAGCCCGACCGTCTCGGCAATGCCCATCGCGATGATGGTAAACGTAAACGGCTTGCCGTCAGCTTCGCTCATCGCCCGGATGCCCGCAGCGCCGATAACGCCCTGCATCCATGCGCTGAACAGCTCGCCCAGGCCACAAGCCAGACCGATGCTGAACATCGCGCCGGGGTTCTCTGCGACGATCTGGCCTATTCCGCCGCCATCGCCATACATCGCGCCTTTGAGGACGACGAGCATCAGCACAAAGCCATAGATCGTCTGCGACAGCGGCATGCCGGTCAGGGCGATGTACAAAAAGTTCATACCCTTGCCAGCCTTGGCTTCCTTTGCCCAGGCTCCCGCAGCAGCCCGGCCTGCGGCTCCTATACCCAACGCACTACCGATAGCACCAAGCCCCAAAGGTAACGCGAATCCGAGTTGACCTAACCATTCCATGTTTACTTCCTTTCCAATATTTTTCGTAAAAAAGTTGTCAGTTATCAGCCGTCAGTAATCAGTAAAAACAAAAAACAGATACCACGAATGACACGAATTTTTGTTTTTTCTTTGTCATTCCCGCGCAAGCGGGAATCCATTCTTTTTCTTTTTTTAGTCGTTATTCATCATTGATTCATTATTCGAAATTCGTCATCTGCCATATATTTCGTAGTTTCAAACATCTGTGCACATCCGTGTCTATCCGTGGTTTTTTTGCTGTTTTTGTTTTTACTGATCTCTGATTACTTTTTCACAGCGAACGGTGTGTATGGATGTCCTGTCCACTGTACGCCTGCGTTATTTGAAAACTCCAGCATGTTCAGTCGCACGCCGTGCGCGAAGATAGCTATGAGACAGAGGATGATGTTCAGTGCGTGGGCTGCCAGCAGGATAACCACCGATGCGATGATGAGCACGGGCGAGACCTTCGCCACGTCCCCAGCCAGGCCATTGAAGGCTGAGGCTATATAGAAACTCGCCAGGCCCACTGCCATCAGACGGATGTAGCTCATCGTGTCGGAGAAGGTGCCTATCATCGGCATGATGTTGCCGACCAGGCCCAGGCCCAGCATTTTCAGCGGGTTTTTACTGGGGTAGCTCATCAGCACCACCGCAGCTCCACCGCCGATGAGTAGCCATTGCATGACCATTGGCGGCATGACCGGGCTGGGGAAAAACAGCGTCCACACCAAGCCAAACATGCCGACCAGAAACGCGCACCAGCCAAGCTCAGCCAAGCCTTTCAGACCGGGCAGTAGTGCGATAGCCTGGCGGAGATGGGCGGTTACCAGCTGCGCGCAAGCCAGGCCGAAGCTGATTTTCATAACGATATTGCGGGCAGCCTCCGGGTCGCTGCGCCACAGCACGCCAGCTGCTGTTACCACGCTGCCGAGCATCGCGAACAGGCCCTGGCCCGCTTGCATAGCCTGAACGGACGCAAAGCCACCCATGCTCGCCAGGGCGTCGGGCGTGATGCCGAAGTAGTTGGCTGTGAGGATGCCCCACGCCATCGTGGCCAGGCCGAAGACCAATATTAACTGCGGTGCTGCCGGGCTGGTGAGCTTTTTCAACTTGCCATAGAACAGAGCGCCGACAAGCGTGAAGATTAGGCCATACCCCGCGTCGCCGACGAGCATCGCGGTGAAAATCGGCATGGCTATCATAAAAAACGGCGCCAGGTCATACTCGCGATAGCCCGGCGTCGTGCCGAGGATGGCGAACAGTGCTTGTATAGGCTTGGCCCAGAAGGCGTACTCCACCAGCGTGGGAGGCTGATCGTCCTCGCCCGGGGCGAGCTGCCGCACCGCGACGCTCAGGCCCGCCGCAGCGATGCCCGCAGCCAGGTCATTGGCCTGCTTCTTCGGCACCCAACCCTGCACGGCATAGATAGCCTGGTCGCTCAGCCCACTGTTGACAGCAGCCTGGAAATCCGCGTGAGACTGAAGCTGGACAAGTTCCCGTTCCATGCTTGGCAACAGATTGGCCAGGCCCGCCAACTCAGCTTCGGCGCTTTTCAGCTGGGCGTCTATTTCCGCAGCCTCGGCCTGCAGGTCAGGCCTGTCCCGCGCGGGCAAGTCGATAAGCTCAGCTGAGGCGGGGAGAATTTTTTCATCCCCCTGGCCTTGACGAACCACCGCGACGATGGTCTGGGCTTTGTCCGTCGCCCCAGCCAATGGCCAGGCAAGCTCGGCCTGGATATCCGACAGCTCCGCGGTGGGAACGAGGTAAAACTCCAGCGAGACACCCGCTTGTTTTAGCGAGTCGATGTCAGCCAGCCTGGCGTCGCCCCAGATGTCCAGTTGCTGGATATGGCGGTACAAGGCGGTAAGGCGATTCTGATTTTCCGCACTATGTCGCAGCACAGCCAGGGCCTGGTTGGCAGCTTCCTGGGCGCTAATTTCCGGCACCTGGCCAGCGGGAGTGTAGTGTCGCAACTGCCCCACCGCCCGGTTCATAATGTCCAGTCTGGCTCGCGCGTCCTCGCTGGCCTGGGCAGTTTCGGGGTCTACCGGCAGGATATGAACCACGCCGCAGCTACGCAGAATCTCCATCAGCCGATCTCTGTCATCAGCCCGGGAAGCTATCATCACTTTGACCATTTTGACGATCATGCGTTGGCCTCCGCTGGTTTGTCGCCGTCGTCCTTGCCGCCGTAGATGGTTTCTTCGCTTTTGAGGATTTTGCCCTTTGCGATTTTCGCTCTGCCGACCGCTGCGGTCATCTCGTCGCCCAGTGCGATGCGGATGCGTCGGATAGCTTCGCGGGCATCGGGTATCATGAGCTTCTCGAACAGGTTCACTCGCTGGACAATTTTCGTCAGCTCTCGCAGCAGCAGGTTGTGTTCTTCCTGGCGGACTTCAAGCTCTGCCTGCTTGGAGCTGATGGCTCGCAGATCTCGTAAGGCTCCGTCCACCCAGGGGGGCGTGGCAAATAGGCTGTACGACACGGGCGGGAACTCCACGCCACGGAAAACCGGCACGACAACTCCCGCGATATTTTCCGGGTCTTTGAGCACCTCGACAGGCTTGGCTAGCTCTTGGACATTCACGCCGGCCCGGTCGGCCAGGATAGCTTTATATGGCTCGAAAATTTCGCGGGCCTTTTGCACTGCCTCGCTAGCCCGGCGGCAAGCGAGGGCTACCTCGCGCACCATCATCTGCAACTGCTGCTGCTTGAGCTTCAGCATAGGCAAATACCGCTCAAAACGCTGCAACGCGTCGCGATGCCGCTTAAGCTCAGGCCGAGTTAGTTTTATTTTCTTCGCCACAGTTTTATTTATTTCGGATTTGGGATTTCGGATTGTTGATTGCGGATTTCTGATTTTTGCTCCGCGATATCCGGGCCTTTGTGGTTCGTATCGAGGCAATCATAATTTTCGGAATCTCTTCGGCTTCTTGCATTAAATCGGTAATATTTTCCTGTTTAACAAGATTGCTCCCAACGAGCAAGTCCATCCAGTACATAGTTTCGTCAGCTTCTTCTTCGACAATGCCCATCCGGGCCAGGAAGTCCTTGTCGCTTCTGCTTCGGCAGGACGCCCGATAATTGGCACCCACGCTGGTTGCGGACCGGAGTAGTTGTCGCCCAATGATATTGGCTTGCATATTGTGCGGAAGAGACGACACGAGGCGAATCACCCGCAAGGCAAAAGTTTTCGTTCGTGTTTTTAATTCTTCCGGCGTCATATGTTTTCTGTTTCCAATCCGAAATCCGAAATCATTTTGGCCAATGAGCTTCGACGATGCTTCGGCGGATGCCGGTTTCTACTGGCTCGAAGCAGCTGGCCAGGATTTCCCAGCAGCGGTCCAGGGCGTCGCATAGCGGGATGTTTACGGACAAATCCATAATCTTGTCCTCAAACAGTTGGCCATATTTCAACAACTTCTGATCCCAGTCGGACATCTCAAAACCCATGTCGCGTTTCTCTCGACTTTCCCGGCAGTTGGCGTATAGCTGCAAGCACCCATCCATTATCGCGCGGTGGTCGTCGCGCGTCTCGCCGTTGACTTGTTGCTTCAGTCTGCTGAGCGAGCCGAACGGTTCGATTCTGCCGTTGCGGAGATAGAACTGGCCTTCGGTTATGTAGCCCGTGTTGTCTGGCACGGGGTGTGTTACATCGTCGCCGGGCATGGTAACGCAGGCCAGGAGCGTCATCGAGCCTGCTCCGTCGAAGTCGACCGCTTTTTCGTACCGCTTAGCCAGCTGCGTGTAGAGGTCGCCGGGGTAGCCTCGGTTGGACGGAATCTGCTCCATCGTAATAGCGATTTCCTTCAGCGAGTCGGCGAAGGCTGTCATGTCCGTCAGCAAGCAGAGCACTCGCTTGCCCTGCAGGGCGTAAGCCTCGCCGACAGCCAGGCAGAGGTCGGGCACGAGGAGACACTCGACGACGGGGTCTGCTGCGGTGTGGACGAACATGATAGTTCTGCCCAGCACGCCGCCAGCTTCGAAGGTGTCGCGGAATTTCAGGTAGTCGTCGTGTCGCAGCCCCATGCCGCCGAGGATTATGACATCAGCCTTGGCCTGCAAGCCCACGCGGGCCAGCAGCTCGTTGTAAGGCTCGCCGGCGACGGAGAATATCGGGAGCTTCTGACTTTCGACGAGCGAATTGAAAATATCGATCATCGGTATGCCCGTGTCTATCATCTGGTCGGGCATTCGTCGCATGACGGGGTTTACCGCGGGCGTGCCGATTTCCACCTGCTGGGCTTCCACCGCGGGGCGATTGTCCCGAGGTTGGCCCGAGCCGTTGAACACTCTGCCGAGCATGTTGTCGGAGAAGGGCACCTGCATGGACCTGCCGAGGAAGCGAACCTTGTCGCCCGTCGAGACGCCCTGTGTGCCGGCGAAGATTTGCAGCGAAACCTGGTCGCCCTCGAGCCTGATGACCTGGGCCAGGCTGGTTCCGCGAGCGGTGGTAATCACCGCCAATTCATCATAGCCAACCCCGCTGGCAGTGATGCTAACCACATTGCCGGCGATACGCGTTATTTCATCGTAGTATTTTCTCATGTTATGTCCTTCGGACGAATGACGAATTCCAAATTTCCGAATTCAGAACCACTAATAAACACGAATATGCAGCGTGTCTAACATTGCTGTCCATTAGTGTTCATTCGTGGTTCTTTTTCTGTTTTTCTTTTTGGTCATTCAATGGTCATTGGGTGTTTGGACATTGGGAATTTATTCTTTTCCCTTTGCTTCCAAAAACGCATCGATTTTCTCTATGCTTTTCTTGTATTCGTCGCTGTCAGCTGCCTGGTAGTTCCAGCTTCGGAAGATGTCTTGGATTTTGAACATCGCGTCGCGGGCTTTGGTTTTGTCGTCGAAGTCGAAGTCCGTTTCCAGCACAGCCAGGACTTTGTCGAAGACATATTTTTGTCGATCCGCAGCCGTGGCTCCGTCGACGTCGTCAAAGGCGTTTTGCTGGAGATAACAGTTGTCGAAGAAGTCTCCCTTTAGCATCGTCGTAAAGTCGTCAATCGGCGTGCCCTCCTCGCCGACGACCGTCATCATCTGGGCGACCTCATTGCCGCGATGAAGGATAGCCTTGGCCTGGGCGACTTTTTCAGGCTCGATAATGCCGACATATTTGCTCCACGAATCCAGGGGGTCTACCGAGGGATATCGTCTTGCGTCGGACCTCGCTCGGCTGAGGCCATGGAAAGCGCCGACGACTTTTAGCGTGCCCTGGGTTACGGGTTCTTCGAAGTTGCCCCCAGCTGGGCTGACCGTCCCGCCGATGGTCATCGAGGCGACCGTGCCGTCTTTCAGCTCCAGCGAGCCAGCCCGTTCGTAGAAGCCTGCGATGCGACTTTCCAGATACGCGGGGAATGCTTCCTCGCCGGGGATTTCCTCAAGTCGGCCTGACACTTCGCGCATGGCTTGTGCCCATCGGCTGGTCGAGTCTGCCAGGAGCAACACATCCAGGCCCATCTGCCGATAATACTCCGCCAGCGTCGCGGCGGTGTAGACCGAAGCTTCGCGGGCTGCGACGGGCATGGCGGAGGTGTTGCAGATAATAATCGTCCGCTCCATCAGGCTCTTGCCGGTGCGCGGGTCGGTAAGCTCGGGGAACTCGCGGATGGTCTCGACGACCTCGCCAGCCCGCTCGCCGCAAGCTGCGATAATCACAATATCGACCTCGGCGTGTCGGCTTGTGATCTGCTGCAAGACCGTCTTGCCCGCGCCGAATGGCCCGGGGATGCAGTATGTGCCACCCTTGACGATGGGGAACATCGAGTCGATAATCCGCACGCGGGTGCACAACGGCTCGGTCGGCATGAGACGGCGATTGCAGATAGCCAAGGCTCGCTTGACGGGCCAATCCTGCTGCATGGTAACCGCGATTTCCGTGCCGTCCGGGCCTGTGAGCGTAGCGATTTGGTGGTCCACCGTATAGCTGCCCGCCGGGACGATATCTTTGAGTTTCCAGTCGCCCATCAGCGTGAACGGAGCCATGATTTTGTGCGTGAAAATACCTTCCGGACATGTGCCGATCGCGTCGCCAGCGGTGATGGTATCGCTGGGCTTGGCGGTGGGTGTGAAGTCCCAGGTTTTTTCCGTGTCCAGGCCCGCGATGTACTTGCCGGGCTTGAGGAAGAAGCCCTCGGCCTCTGCCAGGCGAGGCAGCGGGTTTTGCAAGCCATCGTATATCTGCCCCAGCAGGCCCGGGCCTAGCGTTACCGATAGCATCTCGTCGTGAAACTCGACGACATCGTTGATCTTCAGGCCTCGCGTTTCCTCGAAAACCTGCAGGTCTACCTGCCGGCCTCGCACGCGAATAACCTCACTCAGCAGACGCGCACCGTCCTCACGACAGCAATAGCCAACCGAGTTCTGCACAATATCGCCATCGGTATAGGCGACGACCATATTTCCAAAGACAGCTACGATTCTTCCATTCACGATTCAGTCCTCTAATCGACCGGTTAGCTCAAAAACCAAGGCTCACCATAAAGCACATGAAGCACATGAAGAGCATGAAGTTATTTTTTTTGTTTTTGTTTTTTTTGTTTGTCATTCCCGCGAAGGCGGGAATCCATTCTTTTTCTTTTCTGTTTTCTGTTTTTCTTTTACTGACTACTGAATCCTGACTCCTGACTACTTCTTCTCCGCCGTTTCCATTAGTTCTATCAGTCGGCCCCATCGTTGCTGGAGCATCAACTTGGCTCCGTAGGCTATCAATTCCTCGTCGCCAAAGCCGAAGTAAGCATCGTTTTCGCCCAGCCAGTTCCAGCGAGCCTGGTCTAGTACGCGCTGCCCAGCGAGGGGGTCCGGAGCAGATGACCACTCGTTGACCGTCGAGGCCAGGTCTATGGTAGTATCAGCGATATCCTCAGCTACGAAATAGTCGCCAGGCTCCAGATCGAGCGCCTCAGCCCGCTCCTGAACTATGGCGTTTCGCAACGCTATCTCAAAGCCAACCCACGCGATGAGGAACCGGCTTTGCAGTTGGTTAGCCAGGGCATGGGCGTGTCGAAAATAGGCTTCCCACACGACGTCGGTTACGATTTTCGTCGTCTCGGCCGATCCCTCCGCGGTGAGATATTCCGGCAGGGGCTGCTCGTCGCAGAGTTGGCCTGTCGTGAGAATAACAGGCTCAGCCAACTTGGGGTCAGCTTCGTTGGCGGGGTCTATCTCGCCCCCCAGGTGCGCGTCGCGCAGAAGCAAGTCGTCGCTCAGCAGGACAGCACGGGTCAGTTCCAAAGGCCTGGCGAGGTTTTCATCCTCAGCCAACAACCCCAGGAACTCCGCGCAGGAAACCGGCGGAGCTTCGCCCAGGTTGCCCAAGTGCGGCAGATAAGTCAGAAGATAAACATTACGACCCGACATTCACGCCTCTTGTAAAAAGTTGTCAGTAATCAGTAAAAACAGCAAAACACGAATTTTTTTTGTAAGTTCAACCTGTAGCGTGGGCACCTTGCCCATGTTTTTTCTATTTTCTTTTTTTATCATTCCCGCCAAGCCCCCTCCCGTGTCATTCCCGCGAAAGCGGGAATCCATTTTTTTCTCTTTTTTGCTTTTACTGATAACTGACCACTGATAACTTTTTTTTCTTTTCTCTTTTTTGCCTTTACTGATAACTGATAACTGACTACTGATTACTTTTTTCCAGTATTTCTCGCAGGGCTGGGGTTACCAGCTTGCTTATGGTTTCGACGACCGAGTCGAGGGTAACTTCCACCGTGCCTTCGTTCTCGACGGAATACTCAAAGCCAACCTGCCGCAGCTTGCCCCGCAGGTCCAGCGACGGGCGAAGCTCTGCCACAGCGTCCTTGCCCAGTTCGCTCAGCGCCCAATCCCGCAGGCTGTCGCGAATGTCGCCCGGCACATTTATGTTGATATGCAGCTTGCGTTCCAGATTCGCCTTGGCATAGAGCAGGACTATTTCGTGCAGGGTTTTGCCCAGGAAGTCCAGGTCGCTCAGCGTAGTTTTGGCGCCAGCGGCGATGACGGCGTTGAGCGAGTCACTAAGCGTCTGGCGGAGCTGGGCGACGGTGTCCCGGGCAGCGAGTTGCAGCTCGGTTTGGCTGCGGGCGATGATGCTCGCCCCCTGGGCCTGGGCGTCGGCGATTATCTGCTTAGCCTGGGCCTGGGCGTCGGCGATTATCTGCTGGCCCTGGGCGTCGGCATCGGCCCGAAGCTTCTCCGCCACAGCCTGGCCTGCCTGGACGCCATCCTGCTGAAGCTTGGCTACGAATGTTTCAATGGTATCGACCATGGTCTCAACTCCCAATCAATAATGATGTTACATCGCTATTCTCTATACTGTCGGATTATTTGACGCATTTCTTTAACTTCATTGCTCGCCCGACCAGCGTTGCTATCTGGGCCAGGGAGAAAGCCGAGCAGTCGAAGGTCAGGCTGAACTCTGGTTTGTACGGGAATTTCCGCTCGTATATTTTCCGCAGATACTCGCGTTGTTCGGTTTCTTCGCGGACGCGAAGCTTGGCTTGGGTTTCGGTCAGGCCCTCGCGAAAGGCGACCTGTTTGACACGCCAAGCCTGGGGAGCTACCAGCCGAACGCTCAGGCCATTGGGCAGGTCGGCTGTGGCAAAGGCAGAGCCTTGGCCCACGAGAATCGCATGTCCGTCAATGGCTAACTCGCGGATGATTTTGGTCATGCGGTTGCGGATTTCCATGCCGCTGGGGATGCGACCGCCCTGGCCTGACACGCTGCGAAAGAAGTTTTTCAGCAGTCCCGGCTTGGCCTTTCGTTCGCGGTCGATTATCTCCTTGGCCAGGCCCGTGTCGCTGGCGAGATTGTCCAGAATCTCCTTGTGATAGATGTGCCAACTCTTGCCCTCCTCAGCATAATCGTTCAGCAAATCCAGCAACAGCAACCCCAGCGAAAACCCGCCACAGCCAAACTGACGCGAGATAGCGACGAAAGGCCCAGCGTCAGAAAGGTCTTCTTCACACGCCGCTACCATGCTCATCTGTTGTGACAAAGATTCCTTGGCCATGTTTTACCTTTTTAAAGTTGTCAGTAATCAGTTGTCAGTAATCAGTAAAAACAAGAACCACGGATAAACACGGATAGACACAGATATTTAAAACGGCGAAAAACACGAAAGAAAAAACAAAAAACTCCATGGTAAACTTTGTTTTTTACGATAATTCGTGTTTATCAATGTTTATTCGTGGTTCGCTGTTTTTTCACCCTGGCTTGCCTTGCCGAAGATCATTCGTCCAGCGGAAGTTTGCAGGACGCTGGTTATTGTAATTGAAACATCCTGGCCGATAAAGCTCTTGCCCTGGTCGACCACGACCATCGTGCCGTCGTCAAGATATCCCACGCCCTGACCTGGCTCTTCGCCGGCTTTTAACACCTTAAGCCGCATCGTCTCGCCCGGCAGTGCGACGGGCTTGAGCGCGTTGGCAAGGTCGTTTATGTTGATTACCTCGATGCCGCGGAGATGGGCGACCTTGTTGAGATTGTAATCGTTGGTAACTATCCTGCCGCTCAAATGCTCCGCCAGGGCGACGAGCTTGGCGTCCACATCCGCGGCGTTTTCCACAGTTGGAACGTGAACTTCGAGGATATTTATCTCAGCTTTGTCCGTTTTTTGCAGCGACTGAAGCACATCCAGCCCGCGCCGGCCTCGGTTGCGTTTGAGCTTGTCAGCCGAGTCCGCAATCGTCTGAAGCTCCGCCAGAACGAAACGCGGAACGACCAGTTCGCTCTGGAAAATAGCGGTCTCCACGATATCCGATATTCGCCCGTCGATGATAGCTGAGGTGTCCAGCAGCAGAGGCTGATTGCCCTTGGCCTGCTTGGCAAACTCCACATAGGGGATGATGAACCGGAACTCGTCCTTAGTCTGCATGACGATAGTTACGCAGAGGAATATAGCCATGGCTCCCAGCAACCATTTTATCAGCCCGACCACGGGATCGCCAGCCAGGGAGGGGAAGACCTGCATCACCATGTCGAAAATAAGCGTGATGACATAGGCGATAACAAGCCCAGCGACCAGCCCGAAAAACAGCCCGCCCAAAACATTAAGCCGCTTGCGACGCCAGAACATGTCCACCAGTATCACGCCAACGCACGCCAACACCGGCAGCAGGATAAACATCGTCACATAGGTAATATGCGAATCGAGAGCACCGTCCTGCTGCTCGCCGTGGAGAGCGTAGACAGCTGGGTTGAACGCGAAGGAGACCGTTACGGCCAGGACGACAACCAGAAAAATCGCACGGATAATATGTAACATATCAGCCTACCTATATACGAATGGACGGTCGAAATACAATTACGCTTCCATTTTCAGCACAGCCACATTAACCTACGCATGACAGAAATATAACACCCGCCGCCAACGATTGCCAGCGCATAAATGTCGGTTGACTGGTTAATTGGTTGATTAGTTGGCTGGTGGGTGCCGTGGTTGCGGTGTTTGCAACCACGGCACCCGGGCTGAAATTTTATTGAAAAAGCGTGAACGGTTACAATTTTGAAGGGAGTCATTATGAAAACCTCAACCTGTTCTGCTGCAACATCGGCTGCTATGCTTCTGCTGGCTTGTATCGTCCTGACCAGCCTCGCCCCCCCTGCCCTTGCCACCCCCCCTGCCGAGCTGTCCGCTACTTGGTACGGGCCTATGGTTGCCCAGGGGCATGCCCAGCAGAAACCCCCGCCATTGGTCGTGGTACTGGCTTCGAAAAACTTCCCCGCCAGGGCAAACGACTTCTGGGTTTCGACGCCTTGGAAGTTGAACTTCGCTACGCTCGTGCTGCAGTGCAAAACCGACGCCTGGAAATCCGTCGGCGTGGCACAGATAGAGCAGCAACTCACCCGCAAGCCCGCCAACGTACCCGCCGAGGTCAACAAGCTCGTGCTGGTGTGCGACCAGGCGTCAGCCTCGCTTGCGATGCGATTCATGGATGGCCACCCCGACAGGCTGGCTGGGATCGTGCTGATATCCGTCGTGCCGCTGGAACTTACACGCAACGGCCTGGGACTCTGGTCGCCCAGGGAGGCTTGCTGGGCGGTACCGATATGGGCCGTCGTTGGGACCAACCCCGCCGACGCAGCCAAGGCGTTGCAAATGTGGCGAAAGTTGGCCAGCTACGCACCAGCCCAAGCCTCGCTAACCGTCGACGCCAGGCCAGGTCAAGCTTCGGGATATCTCCACCCGGACGGCGCGATTCTCGATTGGCTCGAAGCTATCCGGGCCGGCAAGCGACCCGCGCCAGGCCCGGACCGCCAAGCCCTCGCCGAGCAGCGACGCATGGGAACCATCGCCAAACACATAGCCACCGCCGCAGGCGACAGCTCGTGCATCGCACAACCCGGAGAGACGATAAGCAAAACCGCCGGGCCATTGTCGATATCCCTTACCGCCCCTGTTGGTTGGAGTCGAGACCGCTCAGCCGAGCGAGCTTACAACCCAAAAGGCCTCGCAGCCGACCAGGCCGGTCTGCCGCTGAAACCTCGCAAAAATCCGTATTGCGAAATCTACATCACCCCCGCCAAGCGCGGGCCGCTTTTTGCTCGCGCGCGGGTTCGCCGGTGGACAGGCTCTGGCGAAGACCTGCTGAGAGACTACAACCTAAGCCTAGCCCGGGCTGAGTATTTTCAGGTCTCGCTAGCCCGCTGGCAGCAAGGCCCCTGGGCGTTTGAAATTTCTTCCATAATGCAGCCTGGCCAAGACAAATGGAGACGCTGGCTGACCCTCGCCGCGGCAAAAGGCCCCGCAAAAGGCTCCGGGAAAACCAACCCCGCAGGCACACTGATCCTACTAATGGACGCCACCAGCCAAACCAACCCAAAAACCCTAGCTGAGACAATGAACCAACTCCGAAAATCTACCAAGGCAAATAGGCAAGTAGGCAAATAGGGAGTAGTGTACTGGTTCAGCGTGAATTGGACAAATCCGTTTCACAGTTAAGAGACTTTTTCTGCCTTCGGCAGATATTGAATCCGCCTTCGGTGGGACTATTTTGTCAGTTTTTTTCAGGCATAACAAAGCTCTGAATTGTCTCGGGTTATAAAATGGGGCAGCAGGTGTATAACTGCCACCCCAACGACAATTCGTCGCCTTGAGCTGGCTATCCCTGGCAGGTTTCGCTGCCGCAGAGCCTGCTTGGCCAGTTGTCTTGCCCGCACATCCCCCGCCGAGAGAACACCGTCCGTCTTGCCGAATCCGATAATGTTCATGTTTCGTCCTTTGTTACCAAAAAATGCTAAAAAAACGCTAAATATTGTCAAACAGGCCAGTTTGACTATACTATACCCCAGCACCACTATCTTGGAAACGAAGAAAGGCTGACGGGAAAGCAGTTGACTGGTTGATTGGTTAACTGGTTGACTGGTTGACTGGTTTAAAAACAAAAACGGCAAACTACGAAACACGCGAAAGAACGCGAAAACGAATTATTATAAAAACAGAGCCTGTTGCACAATTACCCAAGATTTTCATAAGTCTTTTATTTATGTGGAACCAATCAACACAAAACAAGGACTTATGTTAATTGGCTAGAATTATGCAACAGCCTCAACAAAAAAACAGAAGACATGAATGAAGATTCTACATCCAGTGCCTGTTCGACTGGTTCGGGGCGTCGGCTGCCACCTTGGCTGAAGCGTCGGCTGCCGGCTGGGTCTGATGCCCAGGCGGTAAACTCTGTGCGAGTGTTGCTGGACGAGCTGGGCCTGGCGACGGTCTGCGACGGGGCGATGTGTCCCAATCGTGGGGAGTGTTTCGCCAGCGGCACCGCGACGTTTTTGATACTCGGGGACACCTGCACCCGCAATTGCAAGTTCTGCGCGATACCTCCCAAGGACCCCGCGGCGCCCAGGGCCGACGAGCCGGCCGCAGTGGCTACCGCTGCGGAGCGAATGGGGCTGAAGTATGTCGTGATAACATCCGTTACGCGGGACGACCTGCCCGACGGCGGAGCGGGCCACTTTGCCAAAACGATACGGGCGGTGCGGGCCAAGTTGCCCCAGGCCAAAATCGAGGTTCTCGTGCCGGACTTCCAGGGCAATCGCGAAGCCATCGACACGGTAATATCAGCTGGGCCTGACGTGTTCAACCACAATATCGAGACAGCTCCCAGGCTATACGAGCAAGTTCGTCCGCAGGCGAACTACCAGCAAAGTCTTGGTGTCTTAGCCTGTGCAAAATCTCTCGCTGGCGGGTCAGCCCAAACCATCTACACAAAAAGTGGCCTGATGGTCGGGCTGGGCGAAACCGATGATGAAGTTTGTAAAGTAATGCGAGACCTCCGCGGGGCAGGCTGTGATATCCTGACCATAGGCCAATATCTCGCGCCGTCCGGGTCGCACGTGTCGGTCGATCGGTTCGTGACGCCGGAGCAGTTTGACTGCTGGCAAGGGCTGGCGATAGAGACGGGTTTCCAAGCCGCCGCCTGCGGGCCTTTTGTCCGCAGCAGCTACCACGCAAAGGAATTGGTCTGCTGGTTGACTGGTTGACTGGTAAAAGATTACAGAAAAAATGGATTCGATAGCTGCGTAAGAGATGTGGCTCAAAAATCTCGTTCTCACACAGTTTTTATCAAAAATTCAATTCTCTCATGTACGGGACTTTCGGGCACCGGTGTCGAACCCGGCCAAGATAAAATCGATGATCTTTGGCGGGTTCACCAAGAACCTGTACGCCCAGCAGAAATTCGATTCCGACCCGGAGCGGCGATTCTCGGTGGTGCTGGAGAACGACAAGGCCGTGGTGAAATGGATCAAACCGTCCAAGGGCGACTTGCGGATTCACTATAGTCACGAAACTGACGGTTATGAGCCTGATTTCGTAGCCGAAACGGCTGCCGGGATGTTTCTTTGTGAGCCAAAACGCTCCAGCGAGATGACCGATAAGGTCGTACTGGCGAAGACGAATAGACGGACATTGCGGCTGGGCTGTCGCCTTGGCCTGCTGTGGTCTTGCTGGCGTGCTATCTTGCTGGGCCACATATGCTCTGAGACTCCTGATCGACCGTGCTATAGGCGAGGCGATAGCTGAACATGGTATTTTTTACCAGAAACGATCGCAACATCAGCGGGTGTGGTGTATTTGTATACTACCTGCCGCTACCAAGATTTGGTTGTCATCTGGGAAATGACAGCTTAACCCTGGCTGATGCAATTCATTTTCGCTCCTTTGCCACCTGAAAATATCCCCGGCCAAGCTGTACTCATACCAGCTGTTGGTCGTTTTGGCGGTATAATGCGTACATACCAAGACAATTATTGGACGAAGGCCTCACCATCAGAACGCTTTTGGTTGTCTTGAACTCGGGCACATGCGTTTGGGTTGGGTGAGAAAATACTGGACATCCGTCCTTGTACAAGAGATGATTTTTGGGGAAGCAGCCGTTGCGGAGTTCCGCGGCGGAACATACGGGAGATGCGATAATGTCATCCAGCAAATCTAAGCAGGAAGATGTTCGTCAGCGGATGGAAGCATTGGAGTTTCGCCTGGGCAAATTGGAACGGGCTATCCAAAGGCTGGCAGGGCCTGATGACGAGGCTTCGCCCGCACATGACAAAACCATCCCGCCACCATTGCCCGCGGATAAGACCGCTGCAACCGGGCCTACAGCCTCGCTGAAAACAGCGAATACTATTCCCACCGAATCGGCCAAGACTTCCCCTGCTGCTAACGGGGTTCGTTGCGACGCATCTACCTGGGAAGAATCAACTGACTTGGTGGCCGAAGCTAAGGCTGATACCAAGGAAGTCCGCAAAACATCCCATCTGTCGCTTGAGAAGCAAATCGGCGAAAAATGGTTCCTTTTTGTAGGCTTGGCTGTCGTGCTGATCGGGGGCGTGTTCTTCTTCAAGTACGCCTACGATCGACGCTGGATCAACCCTCCGATGCGAATGATAATGGGCACACTGTGGGCGTTTGGCTTAATTTGCATGGGCTTCTTGACCCTACGCCGCGAAAAAATGCGGCTGTTCTCCGCGGGGTTATTCGGTACTGGCGTAGTGTGGCTGTACTACACCGCCTGGGTCGCCAGCCCAAGTGGATGGTACTACCCGACATACAAATTCCTCACCACCAACCAGGCCCTGGCAGCCATGTGCGCGGTAACCGTTGTGGGTGTGGGATTGGCTCTGCGGGCGAATATGCTCAGCGGAGCTGTCATCGCGCTAATCGGCGCAATGGCTACGCCCGTCCTGCTTTCCAGCGGGGAGAACCGCCAAGTCGAATTGATGTGCTACTTGTTGGCTGTGGACGCAGCTTTCCTGACACTGGGGCTTGGCAAACGATGGCAGGCCCTGGGCCCCATCGCACTATTCGGTTCGCTGGTTATCTTTGGCAGCTGGTTCGCACAGTTCGGGGCCGAGTTGTTGTGGAAGCTGACGCTGCTGTTCTCGTGGGCATTTATCATCCTGTTTACAATATATGTCGTCGTCGCTCACAAACTTCGCAGGGCCCACCGGTATACCGGCATTGCTATTACCGCCCTGGTCAATGCGGGCGCGCTAGTTCTCTGGATGGCGATGTTAATGCCAGCCTGTAGATTACTGCCCTGCCTGGCTGGGCTGAACATTCTCATGCTGGCCATCTACTGGATGCTGAGGGGCCATTGGCTGAGGCTTGGTGCAATGACATTTACTGCCCTGGCTATGCTGACCACTTTTATTCTTGGCGTACTGGAAGGTTCGGGCAACATAATCGAGTGGCTTTGGCTGTGGTGCCACTGGACATGGGGCATATTCGCGATTTTCACCATCGACATTATCGTCCGTGGATTGCGGGAGCAAAAGCCCCCCCAAATTGCCGAGACTCTTGATGTCGTTCTCTCTGTCTTTGCCACGGCCATGATGTTTGCCGCGACTTTCTTTCTGCTGGACCACGAGTATTCGCGATGGATGGGGCTGTACACCCTTGTCGTTGCAGCCATAACATTTTTGCTTTCGTTGGCCCTGCGTTTGCGGACGGGCAAGACGCGGTTGTGCCTTGCATACTTTATCCAAGGCTTGATCTTGTTGACCCTGGCCGTGCCGATCCAGTTTGACAACGCAGCCACTACACTTGTTTGGGCAGGGCTGGGATTGGTGATGGTTCTCCTGGCTAAGTGGTGGCAGAGTGGTCTGTTGCTGCTAATGCCGCCGGTGCTGTTGCTGCTGGCGGTCGTACACTGCTTCACATGGGAATTGCCATACGACCCAGCCATGAAAGAAACGCTTCTGGCCACGGATGGACTGATATTCAGCAAGGGACTGCTAATGGTAACGAGCCTCTCGGTGGGGTTGCTCGCCGTAGCCATTGCCACGAGCATAGGCAAAGCTGTATTCTCCGAGAAAACCGACGGGGACATCGCGTACGTCCTCGCAGCTGTTGGCGCAATTATTTTTGCACTTCGCACAGCGACGGAACTACCAGCCGTGCCGGCGACTTGGTGTTGGCTGGGGGCTGGAGCGGTGCTGTTCGCTGTCGGCCTGACCTTGCGTAAGGATTGGTCCGTCGGCTTGACGGGCTTGCTGCTGGCGGCGGTGGCAATCAAGTGGATGTTTTACGACACGCTGCACCTCCTTGACAGCGAGACAAAATTGGCCCGCACGCTCGTGGTCAACGCAGCCAGCCTGGCTGGGCTAACCACCGCAGCACTCATGCTACTTCTGCCCCGCCTGAGCCGATGGCGAGGCCTAGTGTTCGGTCACTACCTGGGCGTGGCGATGTCCTTAACCGCAGCGGTGCTGGTATTATGGGTGGGCAGCTTTGAAATTAGCCATGGCGTTCATCGTTACGCATCTAGCCTCGACGAACCAGCCCTGGCATTGCAGATGGGCCTGAGTGTGTGGTGGGCCTTGGGGGCAACGGCGATGCTTGTGCTGGGGATAGCCCGACAAGCACCGGCAGCTCGTTACTTCGCCACGGTCCTCTATGGCGTTACGATTGCCAAGGTATTTCTTATGGACATGCGTGGAATCGATGCAGTTTACCGCATCCTTTCTTTCCTGGTTACCGGCGTGCTGTTGGTGTTGGCAAGTTGGCTATATCATCAATTCTTCCGCTCATCCAGCTTGGAACAGGAGACAGCTCAGCCCGACTAGCAACCACCATGGCGATTGCCATCGTTGCCAGCTCTGGAACAACCCGCCGCAGGCCGAACACTTCAGGACGGCTGGCTTGTTCAAATCTCAGCAAGATAGCCGACTGTGTATTGGATATGGCTAATCATTTGTTTGTAAGGGCATCGCCGGATTTTTTCTTGCGATGGCATTGGAAATTACTCATACCTATTTGCGGTTAAGGGGGTATTCACTTGACTCCACCGACCACTATCTCTTGTGGTTGACCAGCAAATGGAATGGAACAGGCTCGACCCGCACAGCCTGTCGCGCCAGCCGATAGAAGAGCTTGCCTCGCGATGCCGCCCGGCTCAATCGCCTGGCCGATAAATCCACGCAATGTCGTTCTGGTGGTATCGGGAATATGACGCAGCCTGATTCGACCAATCGTTTTACCCCTACCGGGTGCCGCCTCGGCTGCTACAGCGATTAAGGCCGTAGTTTATGGAGCATCGCCCAGGCTGTCTTGTAGCTGCCCAACCCCAATACCCGTTGCAAACCCAAGGCACTCGTGCCGTTTTTTGGGCTGGTAACCTGCCATATCGCGCGGAACCATACCACCAGCGGCAACTTACTGTCCTGAAAAATTGTTCCTGTAGTAATCGATGTCTCCCGCCGACATGCTTGGCAACGCCAAAGACCCCGTCGAAT
>Ga0190284_1000446_pt1 | contig 24046 bp, 18 predicted proteins | sample 48691812_MG_FD_161668 | JGI IMG/M metagenome (GOLD analysis project Ga0190284, IMG submission 161668) | Hydrothermal vent microbial mat bacterial communities from Southern Trench, Guaymas Basin, Mexico - 4869-18-1-2_MG | ecosystem: Environmental > Aquatic > Marine > Hydrothermal vents >...
ACGAATTGCAGGTCAGCGTCAGACAAAATAGAAGGCAAAATAAGATTTGCCAAAAGTGTGCCGGATTCTGTGCCACCCTCATTCAAAACACCTGAAAACAAAGGGTTTTTGCGGTTGTTTTAGTCCCCGTAGGACGATAACTCCTACTGCTGCTTTACTCGTGTTGATTGCGATATTTTCCGCTGCGTCCATCAAGCCAGTGGCTGGATGAATTTGGCTCTGATAGTATCGCAAATCTGTCATGCCAATTCTATCCGACAGGCCCCACGTGGCATAGTTCACTTTCACATCAGCCTGGGCGGTAAACTCGCTGGCTGCACCCGCCCAAATCTGGCCTGCGTTGTTGCTAACGCCCGCGGCCTGCTCCTGAGACAGGCTTTGGCCTACCAGGGCTGAACCAACAGCCCAGCTGGCTGCCCGGGATATTTTACTCCGCAAACTAACTTGCTGCAACCTAACGCCATATTGCGAATCGTACCTCGCAGCTGAGGCGATTCTTTCCGGCTTGCTCATGCTGAAGTAGGTGTCCGCAGCTTGTTCCCGAGACATGTTACGCTCCACCAATTTTCTTGCCATAAATAGGGGAACATACCCTATTTCTCAACAGCCTTCTTTTTGCAGATACACTTCGGCAAAGCAAGCCAGAGAAGAACATGAAAAATGCAAAACAAAAAAGCTGACACTGTGTGCTCTGGCGACGGAAGAAACGGGTATCCCGAGTAAGTATAATTGACCCCCGCCAGAAAATCCGGTCGCTCACCTATCCAATTTTTATCCAATTTTTCTGATGACAGCCGCAGCAGAGCCGTGTAGAATAGGGGATTCCCGTCGATGAACGCCCCGGCGGGCCCGGCTGCCAAAGCCGGTGTGTCATACGCGGATATTTTGAACTCCTTCGGAGAGCTTTATGAGTAAGCCAAGACGCAGAAGAAAAATCGGGTCGAAGAAGCGCCGGGAACGGCGTAATCGTCGCAAGAAGAAGTAGGCTAGTTGCCATGTCAAGTGCCATGCTTCTGCTTGCAGAACCATGTTAGCTACTTCCGCCCGCAAGACAACACACACAAGCCCCGGTCGGCCCGTCAAAACAGACGACCGGGGTTCTTGCTGCGCATAACCCAAGCGTCTTGCCCATGTTTTTCTTTTTTCATTCCCCGGCACTTGTTTTTCTCTCTGCGATCTATGCGTTCTTTCGCGGTAAAATTTTTCTTTTTTTCACATCCAAATCCACAGCGGAGGGTGGCGCTACGCTTTCCGCATTTCCTCCGCCCACTTCAGATACGCTGCGATATGGGCTTCGTAGCCTCTCTCGGTTGGGGTGTAATATGTTTTCTCCACGCCGAGGTAGTCCTGGTCTGGGCTAATGCCGCCGGGGTGGTCGTGACTATATTGATAGCCCTTAGCATTGCCGAATTGCTCCCGCATTCCGGGGTGTGGCGCGTTGCGGAGATGCTTGGGCACAGGTATCGTGCGATTGTTTTTTACGTCAGCCAGGGCTGCGTCCACCGCAAGATACGAAGCGTTGGACTTGGGCGCGCAAGCCATGTATATCGCAGCCTGGGCGAGTGTTATTCGACACTCGGGCATGCCGATCCGGTCGGTTATTTCAAAGGCTGCCGCTGCGACGGATATCGCTCGCGGGTCGGCATTGCCGATGTCTTCGCTGGCGAGAATAGCTATGCGCCGAGCGACGAATCGCGGGTCTTCGCCAGCTGCGAGCATCTTGGCCAGCCAATAAACCGTCGCGTCCGGGTCCGAGCCTCGCATGGATTTTATAAACGCACTGGCTGCGTCGTAGTGCATATCCCCGGAGCGGTCGTACTGAATTGCTTTGGCCTGGATGGACTCCTGTGCCACAGCCAGGTCGAAGATAATTTTCACATCGTCCCTGCCTGCTGAACTTACCTGACTTTTTACGCCAACCTCCAGCGCAGTCAAAGCCCGGCGGGCGTCGCCGTCTGCTGTTTTCGCCAGGTGCTCCAGAGCTTCGTCAGTCGCTTCTATGTTGTATCCGCCCAGGCCTCGCTCCTTATCAGCCAGGGCTCGACGCATCAGCTCCAGCAAGTGTTCGGGCCAAAGACTTTGGAACTGGAAAATCGTGCTCCGACTAAGCAGCGGCGAGTTGATGGTGAAAAACGGATTCTCCGTCGTCGCGCCGATCAAATGTATCACGCCATTTTCGACATCGCCGAGCAACACATCCTGCTGGGCGCGATTGAACCGGTGCAGCTCGTCCATGAACAGCACCGTTCGTCGGCCCGCGCTTACCAGCGTCGCCCGGGCTTGGTCCATTATCGCCCGGACATCTTTCACGCTGCTCGACGCGGCGTTTAGGCTGTGGAAATCGCAATCCCCACTGTGAGCGATAACCGAAGCAAGCGTCGTCTTGCCCGTGCCAGGTGGTCCATAAAAAACCAGGCTCGATAAGCTCTGAGCTTCGAGCATTCGGCGCAGCATTTTGCCCGGGCCAAGGAACTCGTCTTGCCCGAGTATCTCGTCGATAGACCTAGGCCTCATGCGAACGGCAAGTGGCGCACCAGCCTCGATAACCCGATCTTCTTTTTCCGTAAACAAATTCATTTTAAAAAGTTGTCAGTAATCAGTTGTCAGTACTCAGTAAAAGCAAAAACTACGGTAACCCTCCGTGTTTTTTCAGCCCGAAGCAAAAACTACTGTAATCATTCCACAGCCATCCCATAGACGACAGAAATTCGGTTGTTAATCATACTGTAACCAATAAACATACAGGGCTACGGCTGGGTCTTCAGAATATCAATCCGCGTTGGGACGTCAATCCGCATGTTTTTTAGCTGCGGATTCAGCTCCGTAGGAGCGGCATCTTTGTAGAAAAAAAGACAACCACAAACCAAGCTCCGTAGGAGCGACATCTTTGTAGAAAAAAAGACAGCCACGAACCAAGCTCCGTAGGAGCGACATCTTAAACTGTTCCACAGCCCAACACAAAGATGCCGCTCCTACGGAGCTAAACATTACGCAATCGCGTTACTACAAAGATATCGCTCCTACGGAGCTGTCAAGCCATCGTGTTATGGGATAGCTGTGAAAAAACTGTAAATGATTACCGTAATTTTTAAACATCTGTGTACATCCGTGTACATCCGTGGTTCAAGCTGTTTTTGCTTTTACTGACTACTGACTCCTAAATTCTGACTCCTGACTCCTGCTTCCCCAGCGTTTCATTCATTGCTCCGCTGCGGAAGCCTTCCAGGTCCAGGGCTATATAAGTATATCCGCGGGCTTTGAGGGTTTGGACGATTTTCTCTCGTAGTTCGAAGGCCTGGGCGAGCTGCCCGGGCGGCACTTCCAGCCTGGCCAGGGTGTCATGGTCTCGCAGGCGACAGTGAGCCAGGCCAAGTCTCGCCAGGTCAGCTTCGCCCTGCTCTATTCGCCGAAGCACAGCGTCGCTAAGCTCTCGCCCGTATGGCAAGCGCGTAGCCAGACAGGGCGCAGCGGGCCTGTCCCACATCCCCAGGCCCATCGCCCGGGCCAGGTCGCGGATGTCCCGCTTGGTCATCCCCGCCATGAGCAAGGGCCTGGCTATGTCCAGCTCAACCTCAGCCCGGCTGCCCGGACGATAGTCCCCCGGGTCGTCCGCGTTGGAACCGCTGGCCACGGCCGCGTAGCCCCGCTGAGAGGCCAGGGACGCCAGGTGCGAGAAAATCAGAAACTTGCACCAGTAACAGCGGTCGGGCTGATTGAGTTTTATCTTGGCAAGACTATCCTCGCTAAACTCAGCCAGGTCTACTTCCAGTAGCTCGGCGCCGACCTGCTCTGCTGCCAGAGCGGCCGCAGCAGTCTCGCTGGCTGAGTGCATGAACCCACGGGCTGTTACAGCCAGGACATTCTGCTTGCCAAGCGTTTCCACCGCCAGGGCCAAGAGCAGCGAGCTGTCCACCCCGCCAGAGACGCCGACAACCACGCTGGCCAGCCCGCGAAGAATTTCCCGCAGCCTGTTCAACTTGGCCTGGAGACTCGGCGATATTTTTTTGTCAACGTCGCGGGTGTCGCTCATATTTTCCTTGTCTGTCATAGCCAGCCTTGCCGTTTTGGAACAGGCCTGTCCATTATACCCGCCAAGGCGGAGTATCTCAAACAGTTGAAAAACTCGAAAAAAACTCTCGCCAAATTTGCCTCGCCCAACAACGAATCGTATGTTTCAGGTGACGTTCAAAGTTGCGCCCGCAATTCTTTTCGCACGCACGCGCCACGGGACGCCACCTGAAGGATCAGGCTGGCGTCCCATTTTTTTTGTTTCGGATTGCGGATTTGGCGGGAACGACAAAAAAAGAATTTTTTTACCGCGAAAGAACGCAGAGAGAAAAAAGTTATCTGTTGTCAGTTATCTGTTGTCAGTAAAAGCAAAAACAGAAAAGAAAAAGAATGGATTCTCGCCTGCGCGGGAATGATAAAAAAAGAAAAAGAACATGGGCGGGACGCCCACGCTACGAACTAATCAACCAGTCAACCGGCCCACCAATTTTCAAAGTTATACTGCCTTGTGTGTCGATAGGAATATGATGACAAACATTCCTACGGCGGAACAAGATGGCCACATGTCGCACAGGCTGTTCGAATGGACCGCTATGGGTCTGTTCGTTTGGCTTGCAATGACTGGGCTGGGGCTTTGGAGGCCTGGGTATCATGCGTGGAGCCTGATGGCTGGGGGGGCTGGGCTGGTCTGGACGCTGATGATGTTCGACGACATCGCACGCGGGGCAAATTATGTCCGGGGCAATCCGATATATTGGCCTATCTTCGGGTGTTGTGCTATCCTGGCGGGCCATCTCCTGGTAGACCAATACCTCCCGCAAATCGAGGCGTCGAGACTCGTCGGCGGCGTGAATATCTCCATGTTCTTCCACCTGGAACTCATCGCCATGGTCATACTGCTGGCCCAACGGCTAGCCGATATACCCGGCTGCGAGAAAATTTTCCGCGACGCACTTGGGCTGACAATGATGCTGGGCGGGAGCATAACCGTCGCCCTGACCCCGCCGGGGCCTGGGGTGGCGACAATTTGGCTGATAGGCGCCAGCGGGGTTTGCATATGGATTTTCCCGCTCACGCGAGCTGTGGTCAGAGATTCCGTAAAATTTCACTTCGGCGACCTCGGCCCGATAGCCAAGCTGAAATTGTTGCTCAGGCTCGTCGTGGGTGTCGGAGCTTTCAGCCTGCTGGTGATAATGTCAGACGCTCTTTGTCTGAAAATCCTCCTATGCTGCGTGGGCATCACAGCCCTGCTGTATATCTCAGCCAGGCTGGAGAGTAATGTCGCCCGGGCGGGCGTCGTCGCAGTTATTTTCGTGTCGATAGTAGGCTTGAGCATCTCGCCGAAATTGCTGGCCTCCGCTGGGCCCGTCGGGCTGGGCGAAAAGGGGTTTTCACTGGTCTCTGCCAGCGATGGCGGACTGAGCGTCCTGGCTGCGATGACAGGCCCGGTTGGAGTGTCGCTGGTGCTCCTTGGCGCCCTGTCCATAGCAGCAGCTGGACTGCGACGAGTGCGACAGGCCTCGCCGGAGAAGCTCAAGTCCGCAGCGATGTGGGTTCTGGCGACTTGCCTGGCCTCGGCTGGGTTGGCCTCGCCGGGGGGGCTGTTCAGCCCGGCAGAGGTGGTCGCTCTGGCGGCGGTGTGGGGGTTCTGGCCTATTATCCTAGGCCGAAACGTTCACAAGCCCAGGTCGCCGTGGTTCCTGCTAGCCAGCGTGCTTGCCTTGGGCGGACTTGTTGCGATCGTGCGAAGCCCTGGCTTGCTGGGAGCGATGGGCAAGGCATCAGGCCTGAGAGACAAGGGTCAACATTTCCTGGCGGGGTTCCTTGTCTCGATGGTCGTGGTGTGGATAATGAGCCGACGCTGGTGGTGGCTTGGCGCAGCTGGGCTTGTGGTCGCTGCCTGTGCTGGCGGGGTGGCGGAGCTGGCGCAGAAAGAGTTCACCACGAACCGCGGCGTGGAGCTGGCAGACTGGGAAGCCCACGCGATAGGCAGCGCGACGGCTGGGCTTATATTCGCAGTCGCTATCGCCTACCGCGGCGCGCTGAACCTCTCAGCCAAGCGCGACCGACGACGCCGACGCAGCGGATTTTATCTGTCGAACATCCTCAGGCCTGCGGTTCTTCTGGGCGTACTAGCCTTTGCAGGCTGGTGGAGCTGGAGCGTCTGCAAAGCCATCGACCACAGATGGAAAAACGCCAACCCCACGATAACAGTACCCGACATTCTGATAACCTCGCAGGGCAAACGGTCGATATATCTGCCGGGCAGAACCAACGACAAGACAGCTGTCATAGCCAGCTCGATACTCACCGCCGTCCCAGGCCGGGGCAATCCGGAACTAGGCTGGCAGTCCGACAAATGGGGACTTTGGCGAGTTTTGCCCAGAATCAGCGGAGTTAAGCCGGGCGTAATCAGGCCGATGTTCAAAGGCATGCCATACGGGCCTTTGGCATATCAACAGAGGCAAGGCCTGGTCGTCTGCACCCTGCCGGGCCAGGCCATCTTGGCCATCGACGCCCGAGACGCCAGGCGTTGGCTTGACAATTCGTTCGGCCTGTTCAAACGCATGATGGACAACCTCTCGCCAGGCCGAGCCGTGGTCTTCGCGCACCCCGGGCCACTAAGCCTGTTCGAACAGGACAGGGCAGAGCTGCGACGGGAATATCCGCTCGTGCCGTGCATCTGCAACATAGCTGACGAGCCAAGCTACAACCGGACCGCAAGGACACTCAGGAGATTTCTCGTCCAGGGAAAAAGTCAGCCTCGACGGATAACCGTCGTCACCTCCAGCAACGACTGTGCCCGGGCCTTTCGCAAATACTTCGGCAGGCGTTGCAGAGCGTATCTCATAGGCAAAAAACCGACACGCAACAAAAAACGCCAACAGACCTGGCGACGATTTTACCCCAACCTGAAAACCCTCGCAGAAAACTCGCGGTAAATTGAAAAGCCTTGGATGGTGTGGCCTGTCTAGGCCATATGCTTCCCGCGGGGCAGCCTTGGGGCCAACTATTTGCCTACTTGCCTAGTACCGCTTTTTGTCGGAGGATGTGGTGATAGTGTTGGGCAAAGCGGTGGGCTTCGTCGCGGACGCTTTGGAGCAGGCGTAGCGCGGGGTCTCGGCGGGGGAGTTTGATAGGCCCGGCCTGGCCTGGGGTGTGGAGCAGTTCGTCTTTTTTGGACAGCGACACCAACGCGGCCTGGTCGCAACCCAGCGAGCCAAAGGCCTGGCTGGCGGCGGAGAGTTGCCCCGGCCCGCCGTCGATCAGGATGATGTCGGGAAAAATTTCCTCGTTGGCTCCAGCCCGTCGATATCGCCTGCGGCCGACTTCAGCCAGGCTCGCATAGTCGTCATTGCCTGCGGTTTTAATTTTGTACCGCCGATACCTGCTCTTGAGCGGCTTGCCGTCGATGAAGCACACCACTGTTCCGCAACTGGCCTGCCCCTGAAGATGCGCGATATCCAGCCCTTCGATAATCCGAGGCGAGACAGGCAGCGAGAGTACCTCCGCCAGCCGCTGCAATCCCTCCGCCGGGTCCACATAGAAAAGCTCAGGCTGCAGGTCTTTCGCTTCCCCAGCCAGGCCTCGCTTTTGCAAGCCTTCCAGGGCAGCCAGTTCGTCCCGCAACTCGGCCGCCCGTTCGTATTGACGCTCCGCCGCAGCCTGGGCCATCTCCTGTTGAAGTTCCTTGCGGAGCTTTTGGCCTTTGGATTCCAGAAAAGTTTTCAGGCGTCGGATCTGTCCCGCGTAGTCTTCCCGAGACACACGCTCGGCGCACGGCGCGGAGCATTGTTTGATGCTGTGGAGCAAGCAAGGCCGGAAGTGTTTGCGTCGCTGGTCGGCGTCGCTGATGTCCAGTTTGCAGGTGCGGAATTTGAACACGCGTTGCATCAGCGGCAGTGCTCGTCGCAGCTCGGTGGGGCTGGTGAACGGGCCTAGCAGCTTGACCCCGCGCGAGCGAGGCTGACGCGTAATAGCGACGCGCGGGAAGTCTTCGTCGGTCGTGATTTGCAGGAACGGGAAGCTCTTGTCGTCTTTTTGACGTTCGTTGAAACGCGGCTGAATGTCTTTTATCAGCCTGTTTTCGCGGAGCAAAGCGTCGACCTCGCTATTGCACGGCAGGTAGTCAAGCTTAGCTACGAGCGTGGATATCATCTTTGATATCTGAGGCCCACGCGACTCGGAGAGCTTCGCGCCGAGCTGAAAATAGCTGCTCACCCGGCTTCGCAGATTCTTGGCCTTGCCGACATACAGCACGACCCCCGCGGCATCCTTAAACAGGTACACCCCAGGGCAGGCGGGTAGCTCACCAGCCTGGACACGCAACCGCTGCAAAATATTCTGACGCTCGTTCATAAGGTAGCGTGGGCGTCTCGCCCATGCTTTTTTGTTTTTCTTTTTTGTTTTTCTTTGTCATTCCCGCGCAAGCGGGAATTCATTCTTTTTGTTTTTTTGCCATGCAACAAGTTGCATAACCTACGGGCTATTCAAAGTCATTATACACTCAAACTGACGGATTTTATTTGTCATTTATATGAAAGCGGGAATGACAAGAAAGAAAAACAGGTAACCGTTCACACTTTTTCAATAAATTCCACAGCCATCCCATAATCAGTAGGTGAGATAGACAGCTCCGCAGGAGCGATATCTTTGTAGTAACGCGATTGTACGATGTTTAGCTCCGTAGGAGCTAAAAGAAGAAAAAGAAAAACATGGGCGTCCCGCCCACGCTACACATGGACAAGATGTCCAAGCTACGGGTTACATTTCTCTGCCGGCGAAGCCCAGGTATTCGTCCAGCCAATCGTCGGAGCTGAGGACGCCTTTGCGTTGTCGCAGTGCGAGCCTTTGGGCTTTTTGCTGGGCCAGGTCGAACAGCTTGCGGTTCCAGGCGGTGGAGACCTCGCCGCCGAGGAGTTTCGCTCGGCGAGGCAGGGGCTTTAACAGTGACGGACAATGTCGCGCGACGAGTTCGTCTTCCATGCTGACCAGAGCTTGTGCGGAGCCTGGGTCGCCCTGGCGAGCGCATCGGCCAAATAGTTGGCGGTCTATTCGCCCAGCTTCGTGCCGCTCGGTAGCGATAACATGCAGCCCGCCCAGCTCAGCTACGCCGCGACCGAGTTTGATATCCGTGCCTCGACCAGCCATGTTTGTAGCGACGGTTATTCGCCCGCCCTTGCCAGCCCCGGCGACAATCTGAGCTTCAGCTTCGTGTCGCACGGCGTTTAGAATCTGACACTCCAGCTGGGCCTCGCCGAGGAGCTGGCCCAGGTGTTCGCTGGCCTGGACGCTCCGCGTGCCTATCAGCACGGGCCTGCCGAGTTGGTGCAGGCGGCGGACTTCTTCGACGATGGCAGCCCACTTGGCCTGGGCGTTGGCAAAGACGCGGTCAGGCTGAAGCTGGCGGATGCACGGGCGGTTGGTGGGTATCACGACAACGGGCATGTGGTAGATTTGCCAGAACTCCGCCCTGGCTTCCGCAGCCGTGCCGGTCATGCCGCAGAGCCTGCGATACTGCCGGAAAAACCGCTGAAAACTGATGCGGGCGTAGGTGTCCTTGGGCGGCTCGATCTCCAGACCCTCCTTGGCCGAGACCGCCTGGTGCAGCCCGTCGCGCCACTCGCGGTCCGGCATAAGTCGGCCCGTGAACTCATCTACGATGACGACCTTGTCCTCCTGAATTACATACTGCTTGCCCTGGCGATAGAAGACCTCCGCGGTCAGGGCCTGGACGACAAGCTCCTCCCGCCGACGCGCCCCAGCCCATATCCCGCCGAGTCCGCAAGCCAGCTTGCCAAGCTGTTCCCTGCCCGCGCGGGTCAGCTCGATTTCATGGTACCGAGCGTCAGCTTTGTAATGCGTTTTTTCCTCCAGCTGACCAGCCAGCCTGGCGGACTGCCGAAAGGCTTCGACCTGCTCGGCGTTGGGAGCCTGGCCTGATATTATCAGCGGCGTTACAGCTTCGTCTATCAGAATCGAGTCGACCTCGTCGACGATAGCGTAGAATAGGCCTCGCTGGACGAGCTTGTCCGTGGGGGCTCCGGAGCCTTGGGCGATTTTCGACAGCAGTGCCTGGGGGAGACTTTTCAGCCGCCCCAGTGCCAGCCGATCTCGCAGGAAATCCGCAGCGACCTCTTTATTTGTGCAGTAGGTTATGTCCGCCTGGTATGCCTCAGCCCTGGCTGGCGGGGGCATCTCGGCGTCGATAGCGGCGCACCGCAGGCCGAAGAATCCGTAGACCGCCTGCATATTTTTCGCATCGCGCGTGGCGAGGTAGTCGTTGGCGGTGATGACATGACAGCCTCGCCCACGCCAGCCTCCCAGGGTCGCTGGCATCGTAGCTGTGAGCGTCTTGCCCTCGCCCGTGGCCATCTCCGCGATGCACCCAGCCTCCATCGCCAAGGCCCCAGCTACCTGCGCAGCGAATGGTTTCAGGCCCAGTTGTCGCCAGGCTACTTCTCGCACGATGGCACAGGCCCGGTCGACATCTTCGGGCGTTTCGCGTCCAAGCCGAAATCGCTCGCGAATATCCAAGCCCGAGGCTCGGAGCTTTTCGTCAGTCAAGTCGCGGTACTTGCTCTCCATAGCCAATATGCCATCAGCCCGGGCGAGAATCTTCGCAGTACTCTTACTAGCCCGCACAGCCAGCCCCGCAGCGCGATCCCACGCGGCGTCCAGACCCTTGGGCAAGGGCTTGGGTGTCGTCGGACTCGAAAGCGTCTGCCAGGTTGTGCTAGGGTTAGCCAAGATTAGTATCGCGTCGCAAGGTGGTTCATAAAAGGGACTCGTTCACGGAAAAGAACCATGAATCCAGCACTTATTTGCTAGGGCCATAATGAGCATGGCAAATAAGTGCTGGATTCGTGGTTCGCTGTTTTTCGTTTTGAAAAACCGAATTTCGTGCTTCGGATTTGTTTATATCTGGAATCTTTGTTGCACCATTTGTGACAGCGACTGCCACCACTGCACTAGCAGGGGCTTGGATTTCAGCGTGAATCGTACATCGACCCGTTGGCCTTGCAGCAGGCGGACTTTGTCAAGGCCTTGCGGGTCTGGTTGCACGCGAATCTCGAAAAACTTCTCCGCTGACCGCATCGCCTTGGGGTCGTCGCTGGCGGTCTGCACGGAACCGCCGGCCTGGAAACTCTGAGCCTGGGAAAACAACTGGTTCGTCCCAGCTGGGAAAATCTCGACCAGCCTGCCCGTCAGCTCGAGGTCAGCCCGGCCCTTTACGCGAATTTCCACATCCCCGCTGCCCTCGACACCCAAAGGCCCAGCGACGCGCTGGCCTGCGATTGCACGAATTCGAATATGGCCCAGGTCGGCGACCATGCCGATCGTGTCGCCCTTTTTGAGGTAGACTCCACCCATGCGGTCCGTTTGCGGCGACAGCCAAGAGCCTTGAAACGGCGCGCGGATTTTCAGCTCAGCCAATTCCTTGCTCGCCCGGGCTAGCTGCCTGTCCGTCAGCTTTATCTTGCGGTCGAAAACCTGCACGGTAGCTTGCTCTTCCTGCCTGGCGATGCGTCGCTGGGCCTGGAGTTCCTCCCGCTGGGCTTGGAGATGTTTCTGGCGGGTCAGCAGTTGGCGATTTTCGCATTCGACAAGCACCGCGCCGGCGTCGACGATTTCCCCAGAAGGCCTGGCCCGGACGACGAATCCGCTCGAGCCTGCATGGATTACCGCCACCCGCTCCGGCTCGACGATACCCTCGGCCCGAACATGGTGCGGGAACTTCAGCCCGCCGATGACGACAAACACCGCCAGCAGAAAACCCGCTGTGCTAAGCAAGGCCCGAGGCCTGCTGCGGGCGAGTTCCGTGCTGGTGAAGATGTATCGCAAAAAGCCCACCAGCGGCACGCCCACCCAGGTTACCATCGCGGCGATAGCCATGATTACGCCGACCAGGAAAAAGCGGTCTGCCACGAACAGCAGGATGGCGGTGCAGATGAAGACGCGATAGACCGTCGAAGCCAGGCCATATATCGGGAACCAGACCCGCTCGCCACTGCCGTGCGCCACGGGCCTGGCCTTCTTGACGCCGTAAATGTATTTGCGGACGAGGTAGTACAGGTGCTGCTTGCTCCGCTGGGCGAGGTTGGGAATTTCCAGGTAGTCCGAGAGAATATAGTACCCGTCGTACCGCAGCAGTGGGTTGGCGTTGAACAGCAGCGTCGAGACGCTGGCGATGAACATTACATTGTAGCAGATGGCGTTGACGGTGGTGGCTGTGGCGGTGTGCGACCATATTATCGCAGCGACCGCAGCGACGGCCAGCTCGACATACATGCCGCCGGCCCCCACGCACGCCCGTTGCCATTTGTTGCGAAGCACCCACGAACTCGACGCGTCCACATAAGGCATGGGGGTGAACACGAGGAACATTATGCCGATGGTGTGGACTTCTCCGCCGCCGGAGGATAGGCCGAACTTCTTGCAGGAAAACGCGTGGCCCATTTCGTGGAAGAGTTTTACGAATGCGAAACTGATATAGAGGAACAGCAGGTTGCCCGGGTCCAGCACGCCGTTGGCCCGGCTGGCGAGGTCGGACATTCGGCCGCCGATGGAGTACAGGCCCGCGATGACAATTATCGCCCAGATCATCAGGCCCCATTTGGTGAAGGCCTTGCCGAACACGCTGACCCAACGGTTGAGCATGGCGTCGGGGTCGAAGATGGGGACGCGGATGAACAGCAGATTCGACAGGTAGCTGCGGATTTCCCGGCTACGCCGCTTGCTGTAGCGACTCAGCAGGCCCTCGGCGTCTGGCGGCACGTCGGCCTGCAGGAGGTTGGACGTGTACAGTTGGCCCAGCAGCTGGATGACCTCGCCCTGGGTGGGGGCGTCGTCGCCGAGCTGCTCGTTGCAGATTTTCCAGACCTGGGCTACGGGCCGTTGGCCATCGAGCATGGCTACAAACGCATAAGCTGATTCGCTCAGGCGGAAGTATTGGTTGCTGCCGGGGTCTTGCAATACATGCCACATCTGCCCGCGAAAATGCTGGCGGTGAACCTGCACGCTAGTCCGCAGCCCGGGCCTGAGCTGAGCAACACGATACCAAGACTCGCTAAATGTAGGTCTGTCTACAGCCATTTTTTTTCAAAAAGTTGTCAGTAATCAGTTGTCAGTAATCAGTAAAAACAAAAACAGCGGAAAAAACAGCAACTACGAAAGACGCGAAAAAACGCGAAATTGTTTTTTTGCAATAATTTGTTTTCGCGTTTTTTCGCGTCTTTCGTAGTTGCCTTTGCTGTTTTTTTTTGCTTTTACTGATTACTGATAACTGCCAACTGATAACTTTATATCCAGAACTTCATGCGGATCCAGTTGACCATTTTTCGTGTCCATAGCCAGGCGTAGGGCCTTTTGCCTATTCGCACTTTCGCTACGCCTTCCATGCCGGGTTTCATCCAGCCTGGCCTGGCGCCGAGCTTTACCCGCACCCGATAGACATTCCGCTTGTCTTTGACCTCGGCGACGGGGAAGACATGTTCGACCGTAAAATCCAGATGGATATTCGGATACGAGGTCGTCGCCAGTTGGCCTCTCTGCCCGGCCTGGACCTCGGCGATCGAATCCTCGGGCACGTACAGTTCGGCTCGCAGCGTTTCCAGCGGAGCTACGTCGAAGAGCCTGTCGCCGGTTTTTACGGGCATGCCTATTTGTCGCTCGAGGTCGCCGGCGACCACCGTGCCGCTGATGGGCGAAACTATCCGGGCCTGGTTCAGCCTATATTTCAGCAGGTCAATCTCAGCGGACTTTTTCGCCGCCCTGGCCAAGGCGACTTGGGCCTCGCCGGTCTTGCCGTCCCGCTGTTTGGTCGAGGCTTCCTTTTTCAAGGCCATTCGCTCAGCCTGGGCGGAGGCTAGTTGCAGTATTAGCTCGGTGTCGTCGAGAGTTCCCAGCAGAGTTTGGTTGGCCTGGACTTTCGAGCCGGGCTGGACGCTCACACTTGCCAGAAAGCCGTCGTAGGGCGCGGATATTATTTGCCTGGTCGCAGCCTGGAGCACGAACGGCGCGTCGGCTTGGTAGTCGCCCTTGAGCGTCGTTAGCAAAATAATCGCCAGCAGCACGCCGCCGACGGCGAGCTTCAGCCAGGTGTGTTTCGGGCCGATGACGGCGGCTAGGCCTCGCTTGGCCCAGGCGGCGAACCTGGCGCCGAACCAGCGGTCCCGCTCGTAAAGATTTATCAGCCTGGCTGTGGTCAGGTCGCTCAGCAGTCGGAGGGCTTCGACCTCGTCGTCGCTGAAGGGCTTGTCCTGCGTCCGCTCGATGGTAACAACGCCCACTGTCTTGCCAGCCAGCCTCAGCGGGAGCGACAGCACGACGCCCGGGCCATGTCGCCTGGCCAGCTCGCTGGCGGCTCGGCTGACGCAGGTCGCCTCACTCGCGGCGGGGGTGAGTATCTCGATGTCCTGGTCGAGACACTCTTCCATAGCAGACTCAATGTCCTGCACCAGCTGCATCTTTCGGCTGAACTTCTCGGTATGGCTCATGGCCTGGAGATGAATGTATCGCCCCTTGTGCAAGCCCAGGCTGACCCGGTCAGCTTGCCACTGCGCGGCAACCTCGTTGCACAAAGCCATGGCGGAACCTGCGAATTTCTCCTGCATATTGACCGCAGCCAGGACGGTCATCGCCAGTTGCAGGCGGTGAAGGTTCAGCTCTCGCTGCTGTAATAGTAGCCTCATTTGATACATGCTCAGCAGGCTGCCCGTGAGTTCGAGCTTTTCCCGCCCAGCTTCGATAGCGGCTGAGTCGGTATGCTCCAACACAAAAACCTCCAGACCGCTGACCCGCTTGTCCTGCTTTATCGGCAGAAAAACCATGTATCGACCTGCTGGCTGGCCGTAGAGATCGTCGATGTCATGCAGCGGTTTGATAGCTGTCGTGCCGGTGTTGAAAGGCTCGCGACCGGACTCGACAGCCTGGGCCAACCAGACCGGCGCGGGAGAATCTTTCGGCAAGGGCGGATAGGCAGCGAGTACCTCGACCCGGCCAGCGGGGTCGAAACGCAGCACCGCTCCAGCCCAGGCCGAAACCAGATGACATTGCACGACCAGAAGATTGTGCAAAAACTCCTCCGGCGAGCCTGTGAAACTGCTGAGATGCTCGACCAGGTCCGCCGTGGTCGGCTCGCTGCTGTGTGCGTGTTGTCCAGAACTCTGCGCCACGGATACCAACCTCTGAAATTAAAACAATATCGAAATTCAAAATCCTAAACAATATCGAATGTTCAAAACAAAAACAGCCTATCGTCCGACGTGTAGTGTCGTTTCATATTTCGGATTTCGTATTTGTTTCGATATTCGATATTAGGATTTCGAATTTGCTGTTGATATTTGCTTTTACTTTGCGGTTTGCCTTTTGCTCATGTCCATTTCCAGCTCGCCGAATTGGTCTTCGTGTCGGCGGATGAGTTGGCTTAGGGTTATAGCCAGGCGTTTGGCAGAGTAGTAGTTCATGATAACCCGCTTGTCGATTTGGAAGACGATTTCCGGTGTTTCCTGGCCTTGGGCCTGGGCGGCTGGGTTTACCATATTTACGCCGAAGTCCAGCATAACTTCCTCAGCTGTGCCATTGGTGCGGAAGGCATTGGCGTATGATGTCGTCATGTTCCGGTCGTCCATTCGCAGACGAACCTGTTGTTGGCCTGTTTGTTCGCGGGCCTGGTCTTCGGGGTTCGTCGCTGCGTCTGCTTTTTTCTTTTCTGCCATTACTTTTTCTCCTTGGCACCCGTCGTCGGGGGCCTTGTGGTTTTGTCAGGCTTTGGTTTCTTGTTCTTTTCAATAGCCTTGGCCTGGCTGATAGTTTTCTCTCTGAACCGCACTCGTACTGACTCGCCCGAGGGTCGGCCTGATGGATTGGCTACCTCGATGCGAACCCACAGCGTCTCGCTGGCGGGGTCTGCCACCGATGCGATGTGCACGACCTGGCCTTCTCTTGTTTCCTTTTGACCAAAGCCAAAATCCACCACCGCCAACTCGCCAAGCCAGAGTTTCCGAGCCTGGACGAGCGGCACGGGGACGTCCACCCACAGCGGGTCGATATTCACCAGCCGCATGACGCCCTTGTTTTGCGCGTCGACCGATTCGCCGGCGTCTATCATTATCACTTCGACCACGCCGTCGGTCGGGCTGATAAGTTTCATCCGGGCCAGTTGGGCCTGGGCTTCTTTATGTTGTAGCTGGGTAACCTTGCGTTGAAACTTCGCCAGGTCCAGTTCGGCCCGGGCCATGGTAACCTGCAGCTCGGCCCGTCGAACTTCCAGTTCCGTCGCAGCTCCGGTCTTGAAGGCGTCTCGCGTCATCTTCAGCTCGACCTGGGCCTGGTCGAGACTAGCCTGGCGGGCGCGGATAAGCGTTACATCGTCAGCTTTGGCTTTGAGCTGGGCAAGTTGAATTCGCTCAGCGGAGTCTTCCAGCTCAGCCAGCACTTCTCCGACCTTGACCCGTTGGCCTATCTTGACGGGCATCTTCGCTATTTGCCCGGGCCTGACGAAAGTTATGACGACGTCTTTGCTGGGCCTGGTTATCGCTTCGACGACGCAGTCGCCCGCCAAGCCCACGCCAGGCCACGCCAGGCCAACCAAACAAATTGTCCACCAAATTCTGCTACGCATCGCGACACCGTTCTGGTTACCCTTACGTACACGCTCCATACGTGAACGAACATTGTATTGCTTGAGGAGCGATACGCAAACATATTATCGCCAGGGGGCGATTGCGGATTTCGGATTTCAGATTGCGGGTTTCGGGTTTATCTCGGACACCGCCCCCGTGTCATTCCCGCGAAAGCGGGAATCCATTCTTTTTCGTAGCATGGACGTCCCGTCCATGTGTCGCATGGGCATCTTGCCCATGTTTTTTCTTTTTCTTTTCTACTTACTTTTTTCTCTTTGCGTTCTTCGTGTTCTTTTGCGGTAAATTTTTTCTTTCTCTTCATTCGTCCAGCTCGAAGAGTTTGCGGACGATCTCGGCATGGACTCCGCCGGGGCCTGTGGCTGCTTCTTGGCGGAGGTTTTCCGCAGCCCGATGGCAGAGCTTTCGCATCGCTCGGCGGAGCGACCGCTGGACGATTTGAAGGTCTTCCTCTGCGTCGGCGTGAGTGGAAAGTTTGTTCCCAGCCTCGGTGAGTTCCTCGGCGATGATAGTTTCGACCCGACGATAAAGGGCTTCGATAGTCGGGGCGACCTGGCGGGAGTTTAGCCCGTCGACGAACTCAGCTACATGCTCCGCTACGATTTGCTGGGCCTGGGCGACATGTCCAGCCCTGTTCTGAACGGTGCGATCGACGATGTCCTGGAGTGCGTCGATATCGCAGAGCGTAACATTTGGCAGGTCGGCGGCAGCTGGGGCGATGTCGCGAGGCACGGCCAGGTCTATCAGCAGCATGGGCCTGTCGGCTCGGCTGGCCAGGGCTTGGCGGAGCATTTCCGCCGAGATTATAGGCTCGGGCGAGCCGGTCGAGGTTACCACCACGTCAGCCTGGCTGAGGTGTTGGCCCAGTTCTTCCAAGGCCACGGCCTGGCGGCTGGCCCCCTCTGCCAACTGCTCGGCCCGGGCGGGGGAGCGATTGGCCAACAGCACCCGGGCGGGCTTGAGCGTACTTATCTGCCGAAGCATCAGCTCGTTCATTTTCCCAGCTCCGACGCTCAGCACGCAGCGCCCAGCCAGCGAGCCTAGCTGCTGCTCGATAAACTTTATCGCCGCCGAGGCTATCGACACCTTACCACTGCCGATGCCCGTTTCGCTGCGGACATGCTTGGCGGTGTGCAGGGCGGCGGAGACCAGCGACCGAATGGCCTGGCCCGACGCGCAGGCTTGCTGGGCGGAGGCCAGGGCCAACTTTATCTGCTGAACTATTTGGGCCTCGCCGAGTACCATGCTGTCCAGCCCAGCTGCGACGCGAAACAGCTGGCTGGCTGCTTCGGCGTCGGTGTGGTGATACACCGCCCGGCGAAATTGGCTGATGCCCTGGGCGTGGAAATCCGCAAGCCACCCCAGAAGTTCCTCTTCGCGTGGATGGCTGTGCAATGGCCTGGCGGCGTACAGCTCGGTGCGGTTGCAGGTGGACAGCAGCAGGAATTCGGCCTCGGGCCAACGTTGGTGGAGCAGGCTGAGAGCTTTGTCCAGCCCGGCCCGGTCGAAGGCTAACAGCTCGCGCATCGCGACCGGCGCGGTCTTATGGCTAATGCCCATGCAGAGAATCCGCATCACTCGCCCTCCGAGGGCGGGCGCAATTTTCGTAGCTGTTCGGCTACAGCCCCTGGCCCGGTAGCGATAAACTCGTCCAACACATCGCGACGGGCTAGGCTTTTCAAAATACGCGACCGCGCCTCGGCTGGCAGATCAGCCCGGCTGCGGAGTTGCTGGCGAATCTCGCCTAGCAAGTCGGCGAATTGGCCTAGCTGTTCCGGCAGGGCGTCGCCGGTCTGGAGTTGTTGCTTGATAGCAGCGGACAGGGCGGGAGCCTGACCGCCCGTGCCGATAGCTACGACGACGTCGCCGTGGCAGATGGTAGCTGGCATGAAAAAGTCGCAATCACCAGGCTGGTCTGCCACATTCACCAACACCCCCGCAGAGCGGGCGTCAGCTGATATACGGGCGTTAACGTCGCGGTCGTCCGTACAGGCGAAGACCAGTTTGGCGCCCTGCAGTTGGCGTGGCTTATAACTTTCGACGAGAACTTCGACACCCGCGGGCAACTCGCCCAGGGCCGTCTGGTTTGGCGCAGGCCCGGTTATTAGTCGCACCGCACAGCCAGCCCGGCTAAGCGCACGGGCCTTTCGCAGAGCAACCTTCCCCGAGCCAACCACGACGGAAACCTCGCCGCGTAGCTTCAACATTATCGCAAAAGTCTTCACAGCGTAATCATAACCGAAATAGGCAAGTAGGGAAATAGGCCACCACGGCACCGGCCCGGACCCTGACTCCTACCTTATAAGCTCCAGCAGTTCCAGGGGGTGGTCGATTAGTGTTCTCGCGCCGTTTGCCTTTAGTTCCTCCGCCGAGCGGAACCCCCAGGTTACGCCCACAGCGTGCATGCCTGCTGCCTTGGCGGTGAGCATGTCCGTGTTCGTGTCGCCGAGATACAAAATATTCTCGACAGCCAGGCCCAGTTTTTGGCTGATGTTTTTCGCACCTCTCGGGTCTGGCTTGGCGGGGCAGTCCTCGGCGACGCCCTGGATAATATCGAAATCGTAGTCGCCCAAAAACCGCTCGACGCACAGCTTCGTAAAGTCGTCCGGCTTGTTCGACAGCACGGTTATCTTCAGCCCATTTTCCACCAGCGCGGTGAGCATCTCGCAGATGCCGTCATAAGGCTTGGTCTTGTCCGCCCAGCGAACAGCGTATTGTTTCCGCATCGCAGCGAGCATTTTCGCAGCCTGCTCGTCGGTACGAGATTCCGCAGGCAGGGTTCGCCGGGCCAACTTGTCCATGCCGTCGCCCACGAAGGTTTTGTAGGCTTCGGTGGGGTGCGGGGCAAAGCCAGCCTCGGCCAGTGCTGCGTTCATAGAGTCCGCCAAGTCGTCCAGGGTGTCCAGCAAGGTTCCGTCCAGATCGAACACAACAGCTTTGTAGCTCATGTCAAAAACTCTCTTTCGTTCGGGTGTCAAGCGCCGCAGTGTAGCATATCGCGGAGTTAGGGGACAGGGTCGAATCCGCCGGGCGAGAACGGATGGCAGCGGAGGATTCGTCGCAAGCCCAGCCAGCTGCCACGGATGGAGCCATGTCGGCGGACTGCTGAGATGAAAAACTCGCTGCATGTCGGCACGAACCTGCACTGCCGACCTATGTACAGCGAGAGCGTGGACTGATACAGCCTGACCAACATTATCAGAAGCCTGGCTACCGGGCCTGGGGAGCGGCTGGGCTGGTCGTGTTTTTTTTTATCAGTCATTGGCCCGCTCCGTTTTTTCGCCGGGCCTTGTTTTGGTTGCTCGCTTGGCGAGTGTTGTTAGCGATTCCCGCAAGCCCGCCAGGTCAAACTCCGCCTTTATCCTCGGCGCGATAATAAAATCGAAGCCTGGCGGCAGGCCCGGTTTTTCCAGTCTGAACGCTTCCCTGCAAAGTCGTTTGATACGGTTTCGTCGTACCGCATTGCCATGTCGCACCGAGACCGTGACGCCGCAACGAACCAGCGAGCGGGGCTTGTCGGCTTCGTCGCGTCGCCGCGCCAGGAGCATCATCCTGCTATCGCCAGCCCGACTGGCCCGGCGGAACATCTCCGCAATCTCCGCCCGTCGGCTCATACGGTTGATTTTTCGCAAACGGTTATCCATATAGACAAGCCATTGTAAGTCAGCAGGGCGAGGGAAAAAATAAAAAACATATAGCGAATGACGAATGACGAAATCCGAATTAGGAATCAATGACGAAGGCTGAATGACGAAGAGATAAAAAAAGAATGACAAAAAACATAACTGTTTACGCTGTTTTTTTTCAGAGCGGAGGGTGGTTCTTGGCCTGAGTTTCACGAAGGACAAGGTTCACCCACGCGGAAATCTGAATATCTCGCAGAGTCGCAGAGAACAGCTGCGTGAGAGAACCCCTCGTTCTTCGGGAACCACCCACCCTCCTGGCTTATCGCATGGCAGAAATCTGGTTGGTTTTATGGTAAAACTATATGGCTGAGAAATTGTTCGCAGCAGGGAGTTTTTATTTTATGCGGTTCAGCGAATTGTTGGCCACCGCTGGGGTGGAAGCGCGCGTCGTCGGCGACGATGCCGAGGTGGACAGCGTCTGGGCGGACTCTCGGCGGTGCGGGCCTGGATCGTGTTTCGTCGCGGTGCGAGGTTGGCAGGCGGACGGCAATGCGTTTATCGCCGAGGCGGTCGCAGCTGGGGCCTCGGCGGTGGTTTGTCAGGACGATTCACATCTGCCGGGCGAGGCTGTGGGCAAGGTTCCCGTGGCGGTCGTAGCTGACGCTCACGAGACGCTGGGGCTGCTGTCTCAAGCTATCCACGGTTGGCCTGGCCGATCGCTGACCTGCGTGGGCATTACCGGCACGAACGGCAAGAGCACGGTCGCTCACATTACCCGCGAGATACTTACCGCCGCGGGCCATCGCACCGCTATGCTGGGGACGATATCGTATCAGACGGGCAGCCGAGCCAGGCCGGCACCGATGACATCTCCCCCGGCGGAAGACCTCGCAGCCATGATGGCGGAGATGGTATCAGCGGGCGTAACGCATCTCGTGATGGAAACGTCCAGCCACGCTTTGGATCAGAAACGAACCGCCGGGGTGGACTTCCGCGTCGGCGTGTTCACGAACCTCACCGGCGACCACCTGGACTATCACGGCTCGATGGAGAACTACCTCGGGGCCAAGCGCAAGCTGTTCGCGGGCCTGGGGCCTGGGGCGCGGGCTGTGATAAATCGCCAAGACCCCTACGCCGAAGACATCGCCAAAGCGACCGCTGCGGAGATTTGCTGGTATGACCTGGATGAGGGCGACTGTGCCGCGGATTTGCGGGCCAGGATAATTTCCGCTGACGCTGGCGGGACGGTTTTCGACATGGTATCAGCCCGGCAGGCCGTGCGGGTCGAGACGCCGTTGATAGGCCGATACAATGTGCTGAACTGCCTGGCCTCGGCTGGGGCGTGCATGAGCCTGGGCGTGTCGCTCGAAACAATAGCCTATGCCCTCGGGCGGATGTCCCCCGTGCCAGGCCGACTGCAACGAGTAGATGGCGGCGGGGATTTCCAGGTTTTCGTGGACTACGCCCACACCGACGACGCTCTGGAAAACGTCCTGCGAGCACTCAAGCCGATCTGCCAAGGGAAACTCATCGTGATGTTTGGCTGCGGCGGCGACCGCGACAAAACCAAGAGGCCTCGCATGGCCCGGGTCGCCGCCAAGCTGGCTGACTCGCTGGTGATTACCTCGGACAACCCTCGCGGCGAAAACCCCCAGCAGATTATCGACGATATTTTGGCGGGGCTGGACGGCTCGGGGAGGTCGCGGACGGCGGTGTTGGTAGACCGTCGCCAGGCCATCGCTCGGGCTATCGAGTTGGCGGCCCCTGGCGACATTGTGCTGTTGGCGGGGAAGGGCCATGAGAACTATCAGATAATCGCGGGGGAGAGGTCGCACTTTGACGATGTGGAAGAGGCTGGCTTTTTCCTGGCAAATCGCGAACAATAGACGGATGATCAGATTGCGAAAAATTTCTGCCGAGGTGGCGATATGCGGGCGATGACGCTGAACGAGGTGCGCCAGGCTATCCGAGGCCGATGGCTTGACCGGGGCGAGCCTATTCCCATTCGAGGCATCAGCATAGACACCCGCACAGCTTCGCCGGGCGACCTTTTCGTCGCTATCGGTGGCGACAAGTTTGACGGGCACGACTTTCTCCAGGCCGCCGCCCAGGCTGGTTGCACAGCAGCGGTTGTGGATCAGGCCCGGGATATCGACCCGGAAATTCGCAAAAAATTCACAGCGGGGGTCGTCGGGGCCAGCGACACCCGCGCAGCCTTGGGCGACCTGGCGGGATACTATCGCTCGGTCATACCAGCTACGGTCGTGGCGGTTACAGGCTCCAACGGCAAGACCACCGTCAAGCGGATGATAGACCATGTTCTCCGAACCAGGTTTGTAGGCTCGTGCAGCCCCAAGAGTTTCAACAACGACATCGGCGTGCCGTTGACGCTGCTGGGAACTGGGGGGGGGGATGACTATGTGGTGTGCGAGGTCGGCTCCAACGCGCCCGGTGAGATAGCGGGCCTGGCCCGGATAATCAAGCCTGACATCGCCGTGGTTACCAACGTCGCCCAGGCCCATCTGGAGAAGTTAGGCTCGCTCGAGCAGATAGCGACGGAGAAGGCCAGCCTGCTGGGTTGGCTTGGCGAGCGAGGCCTGGCGGTGGTCTGGGCGGACAGCGACGAGCTGGACATGGCGTTGAAGTCTTACCCCCACCGAATGATCCGCTTCGGGGAATCTGACCCAGCCCAGCTCAGGCTGACCGGCTATGAGCCTGACGGGCCTGGCTTGCGGTTCGAGATAAACAATCATCACTGGGCGAAACTGGCTCTGCCCGGCAAGCACAATGCTATAAACGCCCTGGCTGCGGTGGCGGTCTGCATGAAGTTCGGCTTCTCCCAGGCCCAGGCAACCGACGCCCTGGCGGACTTCGCCGGCGTGGAGATGAGGCTGGAACAAATCGAGGTCGATGGGCTGAAGATTATCAACGACGCCTACAATGCAAACCCCACAAGCTGTCGGGCTGCGGTGGATGTGCTGGTGGATTGCCCCGCCCGGCGAAGGGTTTTCGTCGCGGGGGACATGCTCGAACTTGGACAGGCCAGTGAGGAACTGCACGCCGAGCTTGGCAAGCACCTGGCCAGGGAGCCTGTGGACGTAATAGTCGGCGTCGGGCCTGGCGGAAAGATCGTCGCGAAAAACGCGGGCGAATTCGGCAAGGGCAAGCAGACAGCGTTGTTCGACGACACAAACGCAGCGGCAGCTGAGATAGCGGACCTCCTGACCGCTGGCGATGTCGTGCTGCTGAAAGGCTCACGCGCGATGGGCCTGGAACGATTGACAGAGGCGATACGAAACGCCAAGGGCAATGGAAAGTAAACCGGGCTGTAACGAGGCAAAAATATGAGAATCGAAATCGATCGAGAAGAAGATGGCCGATGGATTGCCGATGTGCCGGAACTGCCTGGCGTGATGGTTTACGGGCCAAGTCGCGAAGAGGCTGTTGCAAAAGTTAAGGCCCTGGCGCTTCGTGTGATTGCAACTTGTCCTAACGAAAATTAAAGCCAGTTGTCGGGTGCCGTGGTTGCGGTGTTTGCAACCACGTTTGACAATCGCGTGGTTGCAAACACCGCAACCACGGCACCGGGCTGTGCAAAAAACTTGGACAAGATGTCCAGGCCACGGAACAATGGAAACGACCTATGATATATTGGCTATTTGAGACATATTTTTCGCATGGCGGTTTGGGCTTGCGCATCGGCGCAGCTGGGGCGTTTTGCTTTCTGTTCGTGCTGCTGCTGGGCCCCCGGACTATCCGCTTTCTCTA